>FTDY01001268.1_pt1 | contig 32035 bp, 27 predicted proteins | sample 1640031 | NCBI WGS metagenome assembly FTDY01 (sample SAMEA3914816, study PRJEB12502) | metagenome | biome: forest; material: soil | place: USA | collected 2011-09-16 | depth 0.3 m
AGCGCGTGACTGCCTGCAGCCTGCTCGGCCGCGGTGGGCCAGTCCAGTATCTGGTGGGCATGCGTCATCGCCTCACCCCAGTACGCCATGGCGCATTCGGGATCTCGCGCGGCGACGCTTTCGAATGCGCGCTGGGCTTCGTTGTGCCAGAACGAATGCAGCAGCGCGACGGCACGGTTGAATTCCGGGCGCAGGTGCACATCGCAGGACGTCTCGAAGGTGACGACGCCCAGGTTCCCCGCCGGGGGCTCCTGCGGATCGTGCTCGTGCGCAATTGCATGCGCGGCCGGCAATATCAGCGCCGCCAGCGTTGGCAACAGGAAAGTTTGACGCACGCACCCCCCGGCACGGTTGTTGCGGATTTGACGGCCTAGGCAGGCCAGAGTTCAACGAGGGGGAATTCGGGTTTCTAGTCGCCTGCGGTCGTTTGCGCGGCGATCCGGTCGTCGTTCACCGGAACGGCACCTCCCTCCCCTTCCCATTGATCGAGGTCGGCCTGAGCTGGGGGCCGCTGCCGTCGCCTCCGGTCGAGCGCCGCGCCGACACCGATGAGGCCCAGTGCGAGCAGCCCAATCACAAGTCGGATCATGAGTCGTTCTCCACTGCGGCAGGCTTCGATGTCTAGCAAGGCATGAGCCTGACTGCGTCAGGCCCGCGTGCGGGAACTCGGCGGATCGCCCAGCACGGCGACGGACCGAAGGGAAGCGGAGCGCGACCGTGGCGGCACCGTGGTACATTCGGCGTCGATCAGTCGGGGGACCGCGAAAGTCTCGGGACGTTTCAACACGGGGCGCGGATGAAGTATCTACCACTCGTATGGGCCGGACTGTTCCGCAGGCCGCTGCGAACGACGCTGACGTTCTTGTCGATGAGCGTGGCCTTTCTGCTCTTCGGCGTGCTGCATGGAGTCACGGCCGGCTTCGATTCCGCAATCAACGCCATGAGCGACACGAGACTGCGTGTGCAGCACCGCATGAGCATTACGCGCTGGCTGCCCCTTGCGCAGCTGGCGCAGATCGAGCGGGTCCCCGGAATCACGCACGTGTCGTATTACGGCTATTTCGGAGGCTACTACAAGGACCCGAAGAACCAGATCGGCGGCGGCGCCATCGACATGAAGACCTTTTTCCAGGTGTGGCCGGAACTCGAGCTGCCGGCCGAGCAGCGGGAAGCGATGCTGCACACACGCACGGGTGTCGTGGTCGGCGCGGAGCTGGCGAGCAAGTATGGCTGGAAGATCGGGGATCGCGTTCCGATCGGCACGCCCATCTGGCGACGGCCCGACGGCACATACAACTGGACGTTCGACATCGTCGGCATCTACCGCTTCAAGGATGATTCGCTGCCGGCGAACGAGCTGTGGATGAACTACGACTATTTCACTGAGGGCGGCGGGTACAACGGGCATGTCACGATGTACATCGCCTCGATCGACCGCCCCGAGAATTCCGCCCGCATCTGCAAGGCAATCGATGCGCTCTTTCAGAATTCCTCCGATCCGACGCGGACGCAGAACGAGAAGGACTGGGTCCGCACCCGGATTCGCAGCGCCGGGAATATCGGCTTCATGGTGAATTCCATCATCGGCGCCGTGCTCTTCACGCTGCTGGCCCTCACCGGAAACACGATGATGCAGTCGGTGCGCGAGCGGATTCCCGAGCTGGCGGTGCTCAAGACCTTCGGCTACCGGGATGGCGTCGTGACCGCGCTGGTCCTAACCGAGTCCGTGCTGCTGTGCCTCACTGCGGCGGCCTGTGGGTTGCTCATCGCAGCGGCGGTATTCCCCTCGGTGTTTCTCAGGCTGGGAGTCGGTGCCGCTCCGATGCCTGCGTCGGTCTCAGCGGCCGGCGCCGCGATAGCCGTCTGCCTGGCGCTCGTGAGCGCAGGCGTGCCCGTTTGGCGGGCGCTGAAGCTCAACATCGTGACGGCGCTCGCTGCGCACTGAAGAGGCCGCATATGAATATTTGGAAGCAGATTCTCGCGGTAACGACGCTGAACCTGCTGAGTCTGGCGCAGCGCGTGGCAACCTCGAGCGTCGTTGTAATCGGCGTCGCAGGCGTGGTCGGCGTACTGATTTCGGTCCTCGCGATGGCGACCGGCCTGACCGGCACCCTCCTCGACACCGGCAACCCGGCGCGCGCCATCGTGTTGCGTACTGCAGCCAATAACGAATCGTTCAGCAACATAGACCTCGCCTGGGCCGCAACGATTGCTGACGCGCCGGGCGTGAGGCGCGGCCCGGACGGGAAGCCGGCGGAATCGCCCGAGGCGGTGGCCAGTGCAAATCTCCACAGGCGCGCGGACGACAGTGAGGCTGGGCTCACGCTGCGCGGCGTGACCGAGGGCGCGTTCATCGTTCATCCGGAGTGGCAGATCGTAGCCGGTCGCACGTTCAAGCCCGGACTCAGGGAGATCGTGGTAGGGATCGCCTCCGCAGCCGAGTTCAAGGGCCTCGGCCTCGGCGATCACGTCACCATGGGCGATGCCGAATGGACCGTGGTCGGGCACTTCACCAGCCATGGCGACGCGCACGAGTCGGATGCGCTCGCCGACGCTCGGACCTTGATGTCTGCGACCAACCGCGGCGCCTACAACGCAGTTACCGTGCTGCTGAACTCACCGGACTCCTTCGCTGCCTTCAAGTCCTGGCTTACCTCGAACCCATCGCTGTCCGTTGATGTTCAACGCGAGTCGGATTACTACAAGCAGCAGTCACAGGGCATTGCGCGGCTGTTGTATCTCGTGAGCGTCGTAGTCGGGGCGATCATGGCGGTTGGGGCCTTGTTCACTGCACTCAACACGATGTACTCCGCCGTCAGTGTGCGCACCAGCGAGATCGCGACGCTGCGTGCAATAGGCTTCGGCTCGATTGGAGTCATCGTCTCCGTGCTGGCCGAGGCGCTGCTGCTCTCGGTCATCGGCGCACTCATTGGCGCATCCGTCGCGTGGCTGCTTTTCAATGGAAATGCGATCAGCACGGCCGGCGGTGCTGGGCCGGACAGCCAGATCGTCTTCAAGTTGCGCGTGGCGCCGGGACTCGTCGTTCTTGGGATCGTCTGGGCCTGCGCGATCGGACTGCTCGGCGGACTTCTGCCAGCGATTCGTGCTGCGCGCCTGCCGGTCGCGACCGCCCTGCGGCCCGTATAGGTCCCGCGCGACCCGCCTCACATCAGGCTGCCGGGCCGCCCGCCAGCCACGTTCGGCCCCGCGCATACAGCGCCTCCACTTCAGGCCCCTTGAGCCCGGGCATGTCCCGCTTCACCTCGTATCCGATGCCAGTCTGCAAGTAGGCGAGGTGTCGGTAGCCCTCCGGAAACCGCTGCAGCAATTGCGGATCGAGGCGTAGCACCGCCGCAGGATCGACGGGATCCATCCTGTCCTTCTCGTAGATCGGCTGCCGCAGCACGAAACCCCAGCGTCCCGAGCGCTTCTCGAGAAAGTCGTAGAAGCGGCCGGTGCACACGACGTCGACGAGCACTTCGTGAACGACTGCCCGCTGACTGATCGTCATCTTGGTCTGCGCGATGGCGCGGTTCCCGGCGATGTCGGCGCTGTGTCCTCCCAGAAAATGCAGAATGCTCACGCCACGTGCCCAGCCGGCCTTGCTCGCTTCGATGAAGCCATCCGCGCTCGCCTGGCACCAGGTGGCCATCATGCGGCCGTCGTCGTGCCACACCGTGCGGAAGCGCTCCCAATCGCCCGCATCGCGCCACACGATCCAATTCTCGACCAGCTGGCGAATCTGCAGGCGATCCAGCGTGTGGGCGTCGGAGCCGTCCGAGGGAATGCTCATGCGACTCTAGACCTGCGCCCAACGCTTCCCGGTGACCGGATGCGCGTAGTGATAAGGAACCACCGGCGTCTCCGGCCAGGATTTCAGCCCGTCCTGCAGCATCTCATCCGGACCGGCCGGATTCTCAGGAAAGGTCTTCATCGTGAGCGCCGATCCGGCACTCCAATGCCGCCAGCCGGTCTCGAAGGTGCCCTGGAAGGCCACGTGATAGTTCAACCGCTGAATCCTCCACACGCCGTTGTCGCGGCGATAGGTGTTCTCATAGATCCCGCCTTCCCACCACTGCGGCGGCAGCCCGGCCGGCGGATCCTTGGCTGACTCGTGCGAGCCGGCCTGCATCAGGCAGCGAAAGCGCCCATGGGCAGTCGTGCGGTCGGGAGCCACATCGACAATGTCCTGGAGCTGCGGATGCTCCAACAGGAAGCCGGTCATCGGACCCTCCCTGCCGCCAGTGAAGTTCTTGCGAAAGATCTCGATGTACAGGCGCCGCACGCCCGCCTTGCCCTTGAAGACTCCGTTTCCAAACACGACTTCCCCGTCGTCGGCGAACAGGTCCACGACCTGCTCGTACAGGCATTTGTCCATGTAGTAGCCGTACGCGTGCTGCAGCTTGCGGATTGCCTGGATGTCCTCGATCACGCCGAGGCGGTTGGACATCGACTTCAGCTCATTCTCCAGAGCCGCGATCCGGCCTGCATCGCTGCCGGTGGTCGCCTGAGCATTGCGCACGGCCGCAGTCCCGACAGCCGCGCCCGAGACGAGCATGGCCAGTCTACCGAGGACGGAGCGTCTGGCGGCGGGTGGGGAGGAGTCGGGGTTTGGATCATGGGAGGGGTCTGCGGTGTTCATGGATCCTCTTCGATGTCAGTTCTCGGGCGGCCGGACGGCAGCCCCCAAAAGATCAATCTACACCCTGCCGCTTGTCACACCGAAATCTGATCCCGTGCGCGTCCACGGCGAGATACCGCAATACCGCACCGACTCCTTTCGGGCGGCAGGTCCAACGACCGCCCAGCAGTGGCGAGGTCGCGGGTACGCGACCGCGGAGGGGTCCGCGCGGTATTGTATGGCATGCAGGCCGGCCCCATTGTCCGCGCTCTCGCGCTTACCCTCGCCTTCGTGTGGGCGTTCGCCACGCCAGCGACCGGCGTCGCATCGCAGGTAGCGGAGGGCGAGCGCCTGTTTGGCAGCAAATGCGCGTTGTGTCATGCCGAGGGCGGAAGCGGAGCGCTCATGTTGAGCTGGCGACTGGGCAAGGACCATTCGGTGCTCGCAGATCGCACCGATCTGCAGGCGGCTTACGTGACGGCCATCGTTCGAGCCGGCCTGCGCAGCATGCCGCCTCTCACACGCGTGGAGGTGACCGATGAGCAGCTTGCAGCCATTGCGGCGTACCTGACCAGGACCCGGAGGAGCGCGGGTGGGAGAGCGGCGCCATGAGCTGGGAAGCATCGCGCCGGGATCTTCTGATCGGCTGTGCGGCGGTCGCAGGATCAGTCGCGCTTGGCGCAACCGGCGGATTTCGGGCTTCCCGACCTGTTCCTCGCGCATTCCTGTTCGATGCCCGATACGAGGATGCGCTGCGTTTCGCGCGCTTGTGCGAGACGCTCGGGACATCGCCGACGCCGCTCGCGCCGGATGTCATTTCGCAGGCCCGACGGCTTTTCTTCCGGTCGCGAGACGGACTCGATTCGCCGACTGGCGTGGCCGGTCTCACCGGCTACGCGGACTTCACACTGTTATCCGATGTGGCCCGTGGTTTCGGCCACGACGTGATGTTTCATGCCTATCACACGGTCGAGTCGGCCACACAGGTGAGGCACCGGGTCGTCGTGGAGAGCCGCAAAGCATCCGCAACGCCTCTCGAACTGTCGGGCCGCGCACAGTGGGAGGAAAGGCTGGCACAATCCCTGTTCGGCACGGCGCGTAGCCCACTCGTGGGCGATACAAGTCGATTCGGGATAACGCTTCACTCCTGGGTTCTCGCCCCGAGAAACTCTTGAAACTCGTTCTGCCGCCCCATGTCTCCTCAGCGGCATTCGACCGCGCGCTGGCCGCATTCGAGCAGGTGGTCGGCAAACAGTGGGTGCTCGCTACGGATGAGGACCGGGAGGCGTACCTGGATGTGTACGCCCCAGGAGATCCCGCGGCACACGCTTCCTCCGCGGCCGTCGCGCCAGGCTCGGCGAGCGAGGTTCAGGCGCTGGTGCGCCTCGCCAACGAACACCGGATTGCGCTGTGGCCGATCTCGCGCGGCAAGAATTTCGGCTATGGCGGATCGGCGCCGCGCATGCCCGGCACGGTCATCGTCGATCTGGGCCGGCTCAAGCGGATTCTCGAGGTCAACACGGAGCTGGGCTACTGCATCCTCGAGCCCGGGGTTGGATTCTTCGACCTGTACGAGCATCTGGCCGCCTACGGCATCTCCCTGCAGCTCGCCATTCCGGGAAATGCCTGGGGGAGCGTCGTAGGCAACGCCCTGGAGCGTGGCTTCAGCGTGGCGGGCGACCACAGCGCCAACATCTGCGGCCTGGAGGTCGTGCTGGCGAACGCGACGTCGTGCGCACCGGCATGGGTGCCATGACCGGCAACGCCACCTGGCCCCTCTTCAGGCACGGCTTCGGCCCTTCCTGGGACCAGATGTTCGTCCAGTCGAATTTCGGCATCGTCACGCAGATGGGCCTGTGGCTGAAGCCCGAGCCCGAGGCCGTCATCAACGTCGGCATCAAGCTGCCGCAGCCCGAGGACATCAAGCCATGGTCCGATGCCGTCACGCCGCTGCGCATCGCGGGCATCCTCGACGGCTATGTCAGCGTGACCAGTTTCCAGTCTGCGGCGACGATCCGCACGCAACGCAGCGAGTGGTACACCGGCAAGGACTCCATTCCGGACAGCGTCATCGCGCAGATCATGGCGAAATACGATGTCGGCTGGTGGAACGGGACGATGCGGCTGGCGGGATTCGCCGCAGTCAACGAGGCGAATCTCAAGCTCGTGCAGCAGGCCTTCGGCGCCCTGCCCCAGGCGCAGCTGCAGGTCTCGAGATGGCATAAGGGCGATCCAGGCTCCGGCTCACCGGCGCCCAGTGTCCTGCCACTGCAGATCGTCAACTGGCACGGCGGCCGCGGCGGCCATCTCGGCTTCTCTCCGATCATGCCGCCTGCCGGCAAGCTCGTACTCGAGCAATTGGCGCGCACCCGCAGGCGGTTCAGCGAGTTCGGGATCGACTATTCAGGCACGTTCTATCACGGCGGCAGGCACGTCGCGAACGTGAATCTGATGATCTACAACAGGGACGACGAGGATCTCACAAGCCGTACGCGCGCGCTGTTTTCCGCGCTGGTCAAGGATTCCGCCGCGGCCGGCTACGCGGAATACCGGACGCATCTGTCGTACATGGATGACGTTGCAGCGTCCTTCAACTACAGCGATCACGCGCTCTGGAAGCTCAACGAAACGATCAAGGACGCGCTGGACCCGAACGGTATCCTGGCACCCGGAAAGAGCGGCATCTGGCCGCGCGCCTACCGCGACCAGCGTGGGAAGCCTTGAGGTGACAGAGTGAAGCGACGTGAGTTGTTGCGAACGGCTCTCTGTGCGGGCGCCGCCTGTCATCCGTTGACCCGAGCCTGGTCTGCGCAACCCGCAGGATCGGGAGCCGCCGCACCGCCGGTGCGAGCACGGTCCCTGGCAGGCGCCGAGATCGTCCTCGAAGGAGCGGATGTGGCAGATCTTGCAGCGCGCGTCCAAGGCGACACTCTGCTTGTCGGTGACCCGCGCTACGACAAGGCCCGGCGGGTGTGGAACGGCAGTATAGACAAGCACCCGGCGCTGATCGTCGCATGCACGGGCGCAGCCGACGTGAAGCGTGCGGTAAACTTTGCGCGCGAACACAGCCTGCTGACTGCCGTTCGCGCAGGCGGCCACAGTACTTCAGGCAAGTCCACGTGTGAGGGCGGCATCCTGATCGACCTGTCGCCGATGCGCGGCGTGCGCGTGGATCCTGACACGGCAACGGCACATCTGTCAGCCGGAACGCTCCTCGGCCAGCTCGACCGCGAGTGCGCAGCCTTTGAGCTTGCGACCACGGTTGGCACGGTCTCGCTCACGGGTGCGGCGGGCCTTACCCTCGGCGGGGGCTTCGGGCGACTGGGTAGCCGGTTCGGGCTGGCCTGCGACAACTTGAAGGCGGCGGACGTCGTGACCGCGAGCGGCCAGTTCATGCATGCGAGCGAAACCGAGAATCCAGAGCTGCTGTGGGGACTTCGCGGCGGCGGTGGAAACTTTGGGGTCGTGACTTCGCTCGAGTATCAGTTGCATCCGATGAATCCCGTTATCGCAGGCGGCGTGCTGAGCTGGCCCTTCAAGGAGGCGCGGCGGGTTCTCGACTTCTATGCGGACTTCGCGCCGGGCAAGCCGGATGCGCTGTGCACGGACCTGCTGCTTCACTCCTCACCAGGCGCTGCAGCGACGGTTTCGCTCGTCGTGTGCTGGTCGGGCGACGCCGCGGCGCGGGAGAACGCCCTGCAGCCCATACGAAAGGTTGCACGCGGGGCCCAGGGCACGATCGAGCAGATGGAATACGTGCGCCTGCAGTCGCTGTTCGATCGCGGCTTTCCTGACGGCCGAAAGTACTACCAGAAATCCGGCCTCGTCAGTGTATTGGACCGGGCCTGCATCGATACACTCATCGACGTGTTCCAGGCGCCCCGCCCACAACCGCTGGTCATGCAGCTTCAGGGGCTCGGCGGTGCTGCGGGCCGCGTGCGGCCAGACGCCACGGCGTTCGTGCATCGCGATGCATTGTGGGACATGGCAATCGTGACTCAATGGGAGAACCCGGCGGAGTCAGAGGCGAACAAGGATGCGATCCATGACATTTGGGCGCGTCTGGACCGATTCACGAAGGGGTTCTACGTAAACTCCCGGTACGAGGACGACCTGAAGGCAGTCCGTGAGAACTACGGCGACAACTATCCCCGGCTGGTTGCTCTCAAAAGCAAGCTCGACCCGCTGAACCTGTTCCGGCTCAACGCAAATGTAGTGCCCGTTGCGCCGGCGGCGTGAAGGGCGCGGACTGCAGATCCCGGCCCAGCGTTCGGGAGGCCAGTGCCAGATGCGCCGCGGACCATAGATACAGAAGCGCGCACAACGTCAGTGCGGTCTGCAGGCCGAAGCGATCGCTCAATGCGCCCACGATCAGCGGGCCGAGTCCCTGCCCCAGCAGCGTGTAGATGAGCCCGGTCACGGCGGATGCCGAGGCGCGCATGCGCGGCTCCATCATGTTTTGCGTCACTGCAGCGGCGGCGGGTATGTACGCGTACTGGCACATCGCGGTGAGGGTCAGAAACGCAGTGGCGACGATCCAGGTGTCAGCCTGGAAAGCACACACGTACAAAGGCGCGGTCAGCGCGGCGCCCAACCCGGGAATCAGCGCATACCAGCGTGCGTTGCGCTTGCCCGCCCAGTCCGCGAGGAATCCTCCGGCCGCAATGCTCAGCGCCGCAGGAACGCTCGAGACCAGGCCGATCACAAGTCCCGCCTGCGCGTAGTCCAGCCCGAAACGCCGGGCGAGATACGCGGCCACGAAATAGTTCGCGCCGTAGCCCGCTATCGTGGACAGCGTGGCTCCGACCAGGAATTGAATGAGCGAGGGCCGCGCCTGAAACCGGCGCAGCACTGCGGAGAAGGGCGGCGCCGCCTCTGCTGCACCCGCCGGATCGTAGTAGCCGCGCGGAGGCTCGCGCACCGTTGCCCACTGAAGGGCGGCAAGCGCCAGACCCGGCAATCCGGCGCATAGAAATGCAGCACGCCATCCCCAATGCAGAGCGATCAGTCCGCCGACCGCGCCGCCCAGGAACGCGCCGAGCGGCACGGCCAGCCCGTAAATCGCCATGGCCGACGCCCGGCGCAGCGGCGCGAAGTAGTCCGCGATGATCGAGACGGTCGCAGGCGCACCGGCCGCTTCCCCGATCCCCACGCCGATGCGAGCCAGCAGCAGCTGCCCGAAGCCGCTGGCGACTCCGCACGCGGCTGTGGCCACGGACCACAGCGCCGTGCCAATCGAGGCGATCGCGATCCGGCTCTTGCGTTCCGCCAGGCGCGCGATGGGGATGCTCAGCAGCACATAGAGGACGGCGAACGTGAGACCTCCCAGCAGTCCCATCTGCGCATCCGAGACGTGCAGCTCCGCCTTGATCGGCTGCACCAGTATCTGCACGATGATCCGGTCGACGAAGCCGAACGTCGCAACGAACAAGAACAGGGCGAGCACCCACAGGCGGTAAAGGCGACTGAACGGGGCCTCCATCTCCACGGCGTCCGGCCGTATGCCGGATCGCTCAGGGCTTCCGGTTCACATCGTAGGTGGCCAGTCCCGGCTTGAAGCTCTTCTCGTCGATGAATTGCCGGATGCCTTCCTTGCGGCCCGTGTTGTCGAAGAAATTCGCCGCCTCCTGCGCGCGGATCAGGTAGTCCTCCGCATTCTCGTAGGTCATCTCCTTGACGCGGCGCACGGCATCCTTGGCCGCCTTGATCGTAACGGGATTCTTCTTCAGCAGCACCTGAGCGAGCGCAATCACCCGGCTCTCGAGCTGCGCAAGCGGCACCGCCTCGTTGACGAGCTTCCACTGGGCCGCCTTGCGGCCGTCGATCGCCTCGCCGGTGAGGGCGTGATACATCGCATCCCGGAAGCTCATGAGCTCGATCGCCACCTTGGTAGCGCCGCCGCCCGGCAGGATGCCCCAGTTGATCTCCGACAGGCCGAACGTCGCCTCCTCGGCCGCGATGGCCAGATCGCAGGCAAACAGCGGGCCGTAGCCGCCACCGAAGCACCAGCCGTTCACCATCGCGATCGTGGGCTTCTGGTACCAGCGCAGCTTCTTCCACCAGCTGTACGCCTCGGACTGCGCCTTGCGGGTACCCTTCAGCCCCAGCGCTTCGGTCTCGCGGAAGTACTCCTTCAGGTCCATTCCCGCAGACCACGCGGTGCCGGCCCCGGTCAGCACGAGCACTCCCACGTCGTCGCGGAATTCGAGCTCCTCGAGCGCCTGCAGCATCCGGCGGTTGAGCGTCGGGCTCATGGCGTTGCGCTTCTCCGGGCGATTGAAGCTGAGCCAGGCAATGCGGTCCTGTACCCGGAACGTGACGACATCGTTGGCTGCAGTCATGGGCGCATCCTCTTGAGTAAGTCTCAGGTCACCTGATATAGTATCAAGCTACTTGAGACACAGAAAACAGTCAAGATGCTTAAGCCCCGCACGCCGCGCCGTCCGTCCGCCGGGCAGGACGCCCTGCCACGGATGACCTATCTCGTGGGCCGCCTGAATCGTGCCTTGCGCCGCCGCCTGATCGCGGCGCTCATTCCCTACAAGCTGTCGGTCGCGCAGTACACCACCTTGTCGGTGCTGCACGTGCGCGGCCATCTCTCGAACGCCCAGCTCGCGAAACGGGCCTTCATCACGCCGCAGGCGATGAACGAGGTGATGCAGGGACTGGAAGCGCGCAAGCTCGTGGCGCGTCAGGCCTCCTCCTCGCACGGTCGAATCGTCCAGCTCCTGCTGACCCAACAGGGACTCGAGCTGATGCACGAATGCGACGCCGCGGTTTACCGGCTCGAGCAATCGATGCTGGCGGGATTGACTGCCCTGGAGAGGAAGACGGTCAGAGCGGCGATCGCGACTTGCACGCAGGCCCTGGAGCACCACGGAGGCGCCACGCGCCGGGCTGCCGGCACACTGCGGGAGGCAGCGTACGACTCCTGAGCTCTGCGCGTCAGACGTGCGCAGATTGCCGCTGCCGGCGGGCCAGGGAAGCGCCCAGGCGCCCGATCACCGTGCTGCGGTCACGCGCCAGACAGTGTTGCCCACATCGTCGGCCACGAGGAGCGCGCCGTCCCTGTCGAGCGTCACGCCCACTGGGCGGCCGAGTGCCTCGCCCTTATCATCGAGAAATCCCGTCAGCACATCCGCTGGCACGCCGGCCGGCTTGCCGTCCCTGAAGGGGACGAAGATCACCTTGTAGCCGCTGCGCGGATTGCGGTTCCAGGAACCGTGTTGGCCGACGAACATCCCGCCGGTAAATGCCTTGGGCAGCGATCGACCGGCCGCACTTGCCGCAGCAAACGCCAGCCCCAGGGAGGCAGTGTGCGCGCCGAGCGCATAGTCGGGCACGATTGCCTTTGCAACCAGATCGGGCCGCTGCGGCTTCACGCGCGCATCGACATGCGTCCCGTAGTAGCTGTACGGCCACCCGTAAAACCCGCCGTCCACCAGGGCCGTCATGTAGTCGGGAACCAGATCGCTCCCGAGCTCGTCCCGCTCATTGGCCACCACCCACAGCGCACCAGTGTCGGGCTGCCACGCCAGTCCGTTTGCATTGCGCACTCCCGAGGCAAAGATGCGGTGGCTGCCGCTCTTGGGATCCACGTCCCAGATCGCGGCGCGGCCCTCCTCGTTTGCCATGCCGTTCTCGGCCGCATTGCTGTTGGATCCCACGGTCACGTAAAGGTGCGTCCCGTCGGGACTGGCAATGATGTTCTTTGTCCAGTGGTGATTGATGGTGCCGGCGGGCAGATCGAGGAGCTTCGTCCCGCGTGTCGCGATTCGCGTCGCACCCGGCATATACTCGAATCGCATGACGGCGTCCGAGTCGGCCACGTACAACTGGTTTCCGATCAGCGTCATGCCGAACGGTGATTGCAGATTGTCGAGAAATACCGTGCGCGTCTCCGCGACACCGTCGCCGTCGGCGTCGCGCAGCAGCGTGATTCGGTTGGCACTCATACCGCCCGACCCTGCTTTCTTCATCACGCGTTTCATCACCCAACCCTTGATTCCTTTGCGATCGTCGGGTTTGGGCGGGGCGTCGGTCTCGGCGACCAGGACATCGCCGTTGGGGAGCACGTAGAGCCAGCGCGGATGATCGAGTCCCGTGGCGAACGCCTGCACGGCCAGACCCGCCGCCGGGGACGGCTTGGCGCCGGCAGGCCAGCCCTTCGCCGGCGCAATCTTCATCGTCGGAATCAACGTCTGCCGCGGTGAGGAAATCGTCGGCGCGGCGCCGAAGTCCGCGTTGTCTGGCAGGCGCGCGATGTCCGAGCATGCCACCAGACTTGCAGCGCCCAGAAACGCAGACATCCGCCGGATGATTCGTTGTGTCATGACGTCGGGTCAGCAAGGCGGGGACCCGAGCGGGCACACGCGCGGCGCGGGAACATGGACGTCTCGCGGGAACAAGAACACCGCGCGGAAACACGAGGTCGGTGGGAACAGGAGCGCCGCGGGGAAACGTGGCGCCGCGCGGGAACAAGAGCGCCGCGCGGGAACGCCGCGCGGCAGCGGCGAACCTAGCCCCCCGCTTTGGACAGATGCGGGAACAGGAAGCGGCGCGCCTCCTCGTCCATTTCCGTCTTGAAGCTGAAACGGGCCTTGAGCGCCTCGGCGCGCACCGCGGCGGGCCGTGCGCTGATCTCATCGCTGTGGCGCTTCAGGTTCGAGAACTTCGCAGCGGCCTCATCACCGAGGACGAACGCAATCGCGCGCGACCATCCCCACACGGCCATGTCGACAATGGTGTAGGTGTCGCCCAGCACATACCGGCGACTCGCCAGGCGCTCTTCCAGGATGCCCCAATGCCGATCCGCCTCGAAACGGTAGCGGTTCAATGCGTATTCCTTGGGCTCAGGAGCCACGTGCCGGAAGTGCACGGCCTGGCCCGAGTACGGGCCGATTCCCGAGGCGACGAACAGCAGCCACGACAGCAGCTCGCCGCGCGCGGCCGCAGTGGCGGCGGGCAGGAAGCGTCCTGTCTTGTCTGCGAGATACAGCAGGATGGCGTTGCTGTCGAACACGGTAACGCCGTCGTCGACGATTGCCGGAGTCTTTGAATTCGGATTGATCGCCCGGTACGCGGGGCTGAACTGCTCGCCGCGCCGGGTGTCGATGGGAATGGCTTCGTAGGGCAGGCCTGCCTCTTCGAGGAACAAGGCCACCTTGGCCGGATTCGGCGCGGGATGATAGTAGAACTTGAGCATTTGCAACGCCTTGCGGTTAGCGCTTTCTGAGCAGGGTGAGACCTTCGCCTATCGGCACGAGCGACAGGTCGACGCGCTCATCGTGATGGATGCGATCGTTGAATTCGCGCAACGCACGCGGCGCGGCGCCGCTCAGCCGGATGATGGGCGTGCCCGAGACGGCGAGCGTGTTGTCCACGGCGATCAGTCCGCCGGGCCGGACGAGCTGCAGCAGCCGCTCGTAGTAGGCAAAGTAGTTGGGCTTGTCGGCGTCGATGAACGCGAAATCGAAGCGCCCTTGGCCGCCCGCACCCAGCAGCTCATCGAGGGTCTGCAACGCGGGCTGGATCCGCAGATCGATGCGTGATTCGACCCCCGCTTCACGCCAGAATGCGCGTCCGATCGAGGTCCACTCCTCGCTGACATCGCAGGCCACGAGGCTCCCCTCGGGCGGCAGCGCCAGCGCGACTGCCAATGCGGAATAGCCGGTGTAGGTGCCGACCTCGATGCAGCGGACAGCCCCGATGAGGCGGACGAGCAGCGCCATGAACTGACCCTGTTCCGCGCTGATCTGCATCTCCGCTTCGGGCCGCGCAGCGGTGGCCTCGCGGAGGCGCTCCAGGACTGGCGGCTCGCGCACAAAACTTTCCTGCACGTAGCGCTGGACGTCTTCGGGCAGGAATTGAGTTCGAACGGACATACGGCCAAGTCCTTCGCACCTGGAGTGAGGGCGACGACAATACTGCCGGAAAGGTCACAATGAAAGGAGCGGATCGACCGCTCCGCTCACTCCTTCGGTCCGTACACGAGCACCTTGAAGCTGCCAGGCACGGTCGCTCGCCGTTGACGCGGCGCACCGGGGACCGCTGCCGGCGCCGGCTCGAAGGTGGCCGCGGACAGGTAAATGCGGTGCGTGCGCGGGTCCAGTGCCATGGTGCGGGCGCTGGGCTGGGTGTTCAGCGTCTGGACCACCGTCAGCGTCGAGGGCGATTCCTCCTTTGCGATCGTGACAGTCCCCTCCCCGTTCGAGCTGAAGGCGAGCTGCAGCCGCTCATCGAATGCGTTCGCATCGACGCCCGTGCCGATCGGGACCGAGGCGAGCACCTTGCCCGTGCCGCTGTCCATCATGAGCATCAGATGGTTCTCGCAGCCGACGAACAAGCGGTGATGCCGCGCATCGAACGCGAGTCCCGAAGCGCTTTCTCCCGGCGCGATCGGCCATTCGTTCACGACCCGGTGAGTGCGCGTATCGATCGCGTCCACCTCGCTGCGGTCCTCGATGTTGACGAACACCCTTGCGCTGCCGGGATCGTCCACGGCAAATTCCGGCTTGCCGCCCAGCTTGACCGAAGCCACGACCACGCCTGACCTGGCACCGATTATCGTCATGGACCGCGCGCGGCCGTTGAAGGTGTAGATCTCGTCCCGGGCCGCCTCGAACAGGATGGCATCGGGACCCTCCTCGGTGGCCACCTTCGCCGTCGTCGCAAGAGACTTCAGATCGACGATGCTGACTTTCGATTCCGCGCCGTTGCTGCTGAAGCCGCGTCCGAGCGCGTGAGCGATTGCAAACCCGTGGACTCCGGATGTGTCCGCGATGTCACCCACGACCGCATTCGAATCTAGGTTGATGACGACAATATGACTGCCGTGCGTCACGTACAGGCGGCGCGCCGCGGAATCGATCGACAGATAGTCCCAGCCGGTGTCGCCGCCGACGGCGATCTCTTTCAGCAGGTGATAGCCGGGGCTGGGGTCGGCTGCCGCAGCACCTGCGGGGACGGCGGCAAGAGCCATAGTGGCGGCACAAACCGTAACGGCGGCGGTTGCTGCGCATGTCCTGGTGTCGTTCCACATACTGAAGTGCCTCCACGAAAGAGCGCTGTCTGGCGGCGAAGAATAGCCCTCCCGCGGTGCGGGCGTGGCTGAAATTCTTCGCCCGATTGATTCATGGCCGCGCGAGCGTCCCACGGGTATCGAAACCCACGACGTCACAACCGATGGTGCGGTCCTGGGCAGGCATGCGTTCGCCGGCTCAGCTTCCGTGGCACCTGCGCGTGTCGGCCCGGAGTCAGTGGACTTAGGTTCGCCCGGAATGGGTTGGTTGGCGTGGCTAGCGCTCGCCGCGGTCTGGTTCGCCACCGTTCAGGTGCGGCCGTTGTTCGATCCAGACGAAGGCCGCTACGCGGAGATTCCGCGCGAGATGCTCGTAGGCGGCGACTGGATCACCCCGCGCCTGGATGGGCTGGAGTATTTCGAGAAGCCGCCGCTGCAATACTGGGCCACTGCAGCGGTCTACCGGGCATTCGGTGTCTCCGAATGGACCTCGCGTCTGTGGTCGGTCGGGTTGGCATTCGCCTGTCTGCCGATGGTGTTTGGCTGGACGAGGCGACTGTTCGGACGGGATGCCGGACGCGCCGCGCTGCTTGCGCTGGCAGTCAGCCCGTATTTCGCCATCGTTGGCCATCTCGACCTGTTGGATGCAGGATTCACGTTCTGGCTGACAGGCGCGGTGTTCGCGTTTGCGCTCGCGCAGTGTGCACCGACCCGCTCCTCGCAGGAGTTTCGCTGGATGATGGTGGCGTGGGGCGCAGCCGCGCTCGCCGTACTGAGCAAGGGCATGGTCGTCGGAGTGCTGGCCGGGATCTCGCTCGCGGTCTACTGTCTTGCCGAGCAAGACACCACGCCCTGGAAGCGGCTGCACTGGCGGTGGGGAATTCCGCTGTTTCTATGCATTGCGGCTCCGTGGTTCATCCTGGTATCCGTGCGCAACCCCGATTTCCCCAATTTCTTCTTCGTTCACGAGCACGTGACGCGCTTTCTGACAAAGGTCCACCAGCGCGTGGGACCCTGGTGGTACTTCATCCCGCTCGTGGTCATCGGCGCGCTTCCATGGATAGGAGCGCTGCTGCGCGCCTGTCGTCCCGCCTGGAGCGACGAGCGCTTCGCCCCGCAGTTCAAGCCTCTGAAGTTCGTTCTGATCTTTGCCGCAACGACCCTCGCATTTTTCTCCGCCTCTGGCTCGAAGCTCGCGCCGTACGTCCTGCCGATGATGCCGCCCCTCGCCGCAATGCTCGGTGCGATCGCCGCGAGGGACTCCGCATTGGTCGCGAATGCTGCGCGCATCGGGGCCGCCGCAATCACCCTCATCGCCGTTGGCCTTCTCGTGTATTCCGCGCGCCACAACGGATTCATTCCACGTGAGGCCGAGGCGTGGGCGGTGGCTGGCGCCCTCGCCGGGATGGTCGGAGTGATGGCGAACTGGGAGAGGCGGCATCCGCTCGACAAGGGAACGCTCCTCGCGACCGCGGCGTCGGCCATCCTCGGCTGGCAATTCCTTCTCTACGGATACTCCCTGATCCCGCCTGCGCGATCGGCCCGCGATCTGATCGAGACTGTGAAAAGCACCGTGGGACCCGACACCGAACTGTTCAGCGTCGGAGAATACCGGGAGACGCTCTCGCCCTATCTGGGGCGAACCCTGACGCTCGTCGACTTCACAGGGGAGTTGGAGTACGGCTCGCAGGCAGAGCCGGGCCGAATGACGGCATCGTCCGCTCAGTTCATCGCGAAATGGAGATCCAGTCGCGACGCGGTGGCCTTCTTTGCGCCCTCCAGTTGGGCTTCCTATCAACGCAACGGCCTGTCGGGACGCGTGATCGCCGCCGACGCTGAGACCATAGCCGTCAGGAATAACTGAACGCCGTACAATATTGAACGGCGTATGGTTTTCCCCGAAAAGGGTACGCCCACACTCACTCCCGCGTGCGATCGCCGCAGTCGTCCGCGGCACGCACGACCCTGCGCTGGCGCCCTTGATCAGCGCGCTGCACCTCGGATCCTGTCCAGCAACGCCCCCGCGTCCGTCGGCATTGAGTTGCCCCGCCAGGCCACATGCTGATCCGGCCGACTCAGCACCAGCTTGTGACGAAACACCTCGGGTATCTCCCGCGCAGTGACATCTAGCACTTCCAGCGGTACGCCGTGCTGGCTCGACTCCCGCAGCAGTGCGGTCACATCGACCCCGCGGTCGAAGCGCAGGAGCGTATACCCCGGACCCATGGCGTCGTAGAGCGATCGGCCGTCATCAAGCCAGAAATGCGGTGTGCGGCAGCCCGGAACCGAGGAAGGAGTGTAGTCGTGCATCGTGTAGGCGGGTGCAGGCTCAGAGTCGTATGCAATGAGCGGTGAGGCCTCGTAGAAGTAGCCGTAATTGAGTCCGGCGCAGGCAAACTGCTGGACATTGAGCGCGTAGGCAGCCGCCCCAACCGCTTCGCGTGCGGCGGCGCCCAGCGGCGTGTCCTGCTCCACGTCGGCAGGCAGCTGGGTGCGTTCGCGGATGGCTCCCTCCGCATGCTTCATGGCGAATCGGGAAACCTGCTCCGTGATCGGCAGCCGCTCACGCTCGTGTGCGTCGAGAATTCCTTCGGGTGCCCAGCCCTGCAGGTGGGCGGCGAGCATCCAGGACAGATTCATCGCATCGGCGATGCCGGCGTTCATCCCATACCCCGCATACGGGACCCACAGGTGAGCCGCGTCGCCGCAGATGAAGACACGGCGATCGCGGAACCGGTCGGCCACCAGGCGGCGCCCGATCCAATCCTCGTTGCCGAGAATCTCATAGGCGAAGTCTGTGCCGACGCCGAGCAGGCGGCGGAGGCAGGCATCACGGTCGACGGCGGAGAAATCCCGCTCGTGCGGCAACAGGTAGTTATGGAGCAGCCATTTTTCCTTGCCGTCGATCGCGACCAGGTTCCCGGCGCGCTCGGGATTGTACAGATAGCTCATCCAGGCATGCGGGGGAGTGACCAGCCCAAGCAGCGCGGGCGCCCTGAAATAGGTCGACTGCACCCGCTGGATCACCTCATCGCCGGCGAGACGCGCTCCGATCGCCTTGCGAACGCCGGAGGCGCCGCCGTCGCAGCCCACGAGATACTCGCATTCGATGTCGAACGGCTCGCCAGTCGAAAGGTCGCGGGCCGAGGCAATCACCCCGTCCGCGTGTTGCCTGAAGGTTTCGACGCGGGTGCGGTTCAGAATCGTGATGCCGCGCGTGTTGGCCGCTCGCTCGAAGATCACCGGCTCCAGGTATATCTGGTTGATGCGGTGCGGCGGCTCCGGTGTTGGCCAACCGCAGTCCGGACCGACCGTCTGCGTATAGCGGCGCGCGCGGCATGGAATGGGAATCCGTGTCAGCTCCCAGCCCGTGGCGCGCGTGCGGAACACGACATCGTTCGGATACTCGTCGGGCAGCCCCGCGCGGCGCACGCTCGAGACGAATCCAAGCCGGCGGAACGTCTCCATGGTCCTGGACGCCACATGATTGCACTTCACGCTTGGAGGCTCGGCCGCGGCGCGCACTTCGGCGACCACCACCTCGATTCCCCGCCACGCCAGATCGATCGCCAGGCACAGGCCGACAGGTCCTGCACCGACGATAGCGACACGCGCTGTAGCGATTTTCATGAGCGAGGCCTGGCGGCAGATCGAAGCAGACTTTGCTATCATCCTCGACGGATGCGCAAGCTCTCCTTATCGGTCGCCTTGTGGCTGCTGCTGCTCGCAGGGCAGTACGGGGCCGTTCGTCACGAGCTGAGCCACATCTGCCGCGCTGCCAACGCGGACGTGACCGTCCATGTCTCTGGGTACACCGACAGGACCTGCGAGCTGTGCCTCGGGTATTCGCAACTGGCGACCCCTGCAGCGCATTCGGTCCCCGTCTTCCTCGTGGAGCGATCCGCGTCCCGTATCGGGACGGAGCGCCCCATCTGCGCAACTCCTGTCGAGCTGATCACGCCGCGCAGCCGCGGCCCTCCCGTCCAAAGCGCCTAGTTCTCCGATCGACTCTCCAGATCGCTCCTGCCTGGCGCCGGAGCGCTCTGGCGCTTTGGAATTACGTGGAGCCTCATCATGTCCAGAACTTCAGTTCGCGCCGCGGCGTTCGCGCCCGCGGCCCCGATTCCCGTGTTGGTACTCCTCGCCGCGGCCCTAGTCCCCGCAGCATCGCCTGCGCAGGTGGCGGATCAGGCGGGCAACGTCCCAACTATCGTCGTCACGGCGCAGCACCTGAACGAGGAGCGGTCCCGCATCGACACCGACACGGGCGCCTCGACGTACTCGTTCGATTCCAGCGCCATTCAGGCCGCCCCCGGCGGGGACAACGTGCAGCTGAACCAGGTCATGCTGCAGATTCCTGATGCGGCCCAGGACTCCTTCGGCCAGCTGCACATCCGCGGCGACCACAACGGCCTGCAATTCCGGCTGAACGGCGTGATTCTCCCCGACGGGATCAGCGTCTTCGGCCAGACCCTGCCGCCGCGAATGATCTCCAGCATGAAGCTGCTGACGGGCAGCCTGCCTGCCGAGTATGGACTCAGAAGCGCCGGCATCATCGACCTCACGACCAAAAGCGGCGCGCTGCAGCCGGGCGGAACGGTCGGCCTTTACGGCGGAAGCCACGGGTCGCTGGAGCCCAGCTTCAACTACGGCGGCACGTCGGGCTCGACCACCTACTTCCTCTCGGGAGACTTCATCCGCAATGATCTCGGGATCGAATCGCCGGATGGCAGCTCCACTGCCCTGCACGACCATACCCGCCAGACCCACGGGTTCGGCTACTTCGAGCAGATCCTGGACCCGAACAATCGCGTCGCGGTGATCCTCGGAACCTCCGACGACCAGTTCCAGATCCCAGACCTCAGGGGCGTGCACGCCAGCGACATCGGGCCGGGACTCATCGTCAATGGCCAGCCGGACTTCCTCAGCAATGATCTGGACGAGAATCAGCGTGAGATCACGCATTTCGGCGTCATCAGCCTGCAGCATTCGGCCGGTGACCTGAGCGTGCAGACCTCGCTGATCGCCCGGTACTCGAGCTTGAATTTCTCGCCCGATCCGCAGCTCGGGGACCTGCTGTTCGAGGGCATCTCGCAGCAGGCCTACAAGCGGGACGTCGCCTACGGACTGCAGAGCGACGGCGCCTACCGGCTGAGCGATGCACACACCCTACGCGCAGGAGCCTATTTCCAGACCGACCGCCTCACGAGCAACACCACCTCACAAGTGCTGCCCACGGATGACGGTGGGGCCCCAACCACGGACGCTCCGGTTTCGATCGTCGCCAATGGCTCCAACACGCAATGGATCCAGAGCGCTTATATCCAGGATGAATGGCGAATCGCACCGGTGCTGGTCGTGAACTACGGCCTGCGGCTCGACCACTACGCCGCCTTCAGCAGCGGCAGCCAGCTCAGCCCCCGCGTCAACTTCGTGTGGCAGGCGGCGCAGAACACGACGCTTCACGCCGGCTATTCCCGCTTCTTCTCTCCCCCACCCTTCGAGCTGGTCGGCAACCAGTCGCTGGCGAGATTCGTCGGCACGACCGCGGCCCCGGAGCTCACCACCGGCGACATCGTCCAGGCCGAGCGCTCCAACTACTACGACCTGGGGCTCGAGCAGGTGCTGTCCAACGCGCTCACCGTCGGCGTAGACAGCTACTACAAGCAGTCTGCCGACCTCATCGACGAGGGGCAGTTCGGCGCGCCGATCATCCTGACGCCGTTCAACTATGCCCACGGGCAGGTGCATGGCGTGGAGTTCACCGGGAGCTACAACGTCGGCCACTTCCAGTCCTACGCGAACGTCGCCATCCAGCGCGCGATAGGCAAGGACATCGTCAGCGGCCAGTTCAATTTCGGAGCCGACGATCTGACGTACATCGCAGACCACTACATCCATCTGGATCACGAGCAGCAGATGACGATCTCCGGCGGTGCCTCGTACGAGTGGAGCGGAACGCGCGTCAGCGGCGATGTCCTCGTCGGCTCCGGTCTGCGCGCCGACCTGACGCTCCCCGACGGCTCCTCGGTTCCTAACGGCGCGCACCTGCCGTACTACCGGCAGATCAACCTCGGAGTGAGTCACGACTTTGACCGGCAGGGATGGCGCGGCCTGACAGCTCGCTTCGACGTGATCAACTCGTTCGATCAGGTCTACCAGATCCGCAACGGCACCGGAGTCGGAGTGGGCGCCTCGCAATATGGCCCACGGCGCGGCTTCTTTGCGGGATTGACGCAATTGTTCTGATGGAATGCCTGATCGAGCCTCAGGTGGGTCCAACCGTCCATCGTTGGGTTAGCGGGCGCGCACCCGCTAACCTGGCAAAGGGGGGTCCACTCCGGCGATCACCCGTTCCAGCGCGGGAAACTCCACCGGCTTGACGAGATGGGCATCGAAACCAGCCGCGCGGGTGCGTGCCCGGTCCTCCGGCTGTCCATACCCGGTGAGGGCCACCAGGCGCAGTCCCCCGAGCCCTGACATCGCACGCAACCGCCGCGCCACTTCGTAACCGTCGATTTCCGGTAGCCCGATGTCCAGCAGGACGATGTCCGGCTTGAACGATTGAGTGCGCTCGAGGGCATCGTGAGCCGTGTACGCCCGCTGGGTCTCGTGGCCGTCGAAGTTCAGGACCATGGCGAGCGAGTCGGCCGAGTCGACGTTGTCGTCGACGATGAGCACCCGCTTGGGAGGACTGCTCCTGGTTTCGGTGCTCGAGATGTGTTCCGCCGGCGCATCGATCCGGCGGAGGCGAATCTCGAAGGAGGAGCCCTTGCCGACGCCCGCGCTGCGCGCCGTGACCTCACCACCGTGCATCTCGATCAGGCGGTGCACGACGGACAGTCCAATTCCCAGGCCGCCCAGAGCGCGATCCAGTGTCCGGTCGCCCTGCACGAACAGGTCGAATACGCGCGGCAGCAGCTCCGCGGAGATCCCGATTCCGTTGTCGGACATCGCGATCACGACGCACTCGCCCTCGACACGGGTCGCCACCCGGATCTGGCCGCCGGCGTCGGTGTACTTCGCCGCATTCGTGAGAACGTTGACGACACACTGCACCAGCCGCGCGCTGTCCGCATTCACGTAGACGCGTTGCTGCCTCGACAGAACCGACACTTCGTGGCCTTTCTCCCGCATCAGCGGGGCGACCGTCTCGACGGCCTGCGCGATGACGGCGGCCAGCTCGATCGGCTGGCGCTGCAGCTGGATGCGTCCCTGCGTGATCCGCGACACATCGAGCAGGTCGTCGACCAGCCGCGTCAGGTGTGCGGTCTGGCGACGGATCATGCCCAGGGGCGTCTGCACGGCCGCATGCCCGGGCAATGCCCTGGAAAGCATCTCACTGGCATTGCGTATCGGGGCGAGGGGATTCCTCAGCTCATGCGCCAGCATCGCCAGGAACTCGTCCTTGAGGCGCGCGGCGCGCTGCAACTCCTGCTCCGCCCGCTTGCGTTCCGTGATGTCCTCGATGACGGAGATGAAGTGCTCCGGTACCCCGGCAGCGGAGCGCACCAACGCGACCGAGAGATTCACCCAGACGACGCCGCCGCTCTTGCGCAGGTATCGCTTGTGGATTGAGTAAGTCGCGATCTGTCCGCCCAGCACGTCGCGCACGCGCGCAAGGTCTTCGGCAAGGTCCTCCGGGTGGGTGATGTCGCCAAAGGTGCACTGCAGGAGCTCTTCCCGCGCGTATCCCACAATCTCGCACAGCCGGTCGTTGACCAACAGCCAGCGCCCATCGAGCCCGACCTGCGCGATTCCGACTGCCGCGGTCTCAAAGGTCACGCGGAACTGCTGCTCGCTGGCGCGCAGCAGCGCCTCGTTCTGCGCGCGCAGGCGCGTACGCTCGAGCAGCGCGCCGACCCGCGCCAGCAGCTCTCGCGCTGCGAAGGGCTTGGTCAGGTAGTCGTCGGCACCCGCGTCCAGGCCGTCGATGCGCGCATCCTCGCCGGCGCGTGCCGACAGCAGAATGATGGGGAGACTGGCAAATTCGTGATCCGCGTGCAGGGCCTGCAACAGGCCGGCTCCATCGAGCCTCGGCATCATCGCGTCCGAGATCAGGAGCTCGGGCCGTTCGCGCCGAATCGCGGCAAGAGCCGCCTCACCGTCGGTCACCGCCTCGACCTGGTAGAAGGGCGCAAGCAGCGCTCCCACATAAGCGCGCATGTCAGCATTGTCGTCGGCGAGCACGACGCGCGCACCGAACGTCGCCGCGAAACGCCGATCGCGGTTGGTCTGCAACTCGTCCGCCTGCAGCATGGGGCTATTGCCCGTCGCTTCCGGCAGCCACCGCTCCGCTTCCCGGGCAAACACCTGCGCGCTCGTTGGACTGACCACGGAGGATTGCGCGCGGCGCAGCCGATCCTCGGGCAAATGCCTGGAGCCAAGCGGAATCCGAACGTAGAAAGTCGTGCCTCGACCCACCGTGCTGCGCGCCTCGATGCGGCCTCCGTGCAGACTCACCAGCTCCTGGACCAGCGCCAGCCCGATTCCAGAGCCCTCGTAGTGGCGCCCTTGAACTCCCTCGACCCGATGGAACCTCTCGAACAGGCGGGGAATCTCCTCCTCGGGGACCCCAACGCCGGTGTCCTCGACCTCCAGGAGCGCCGCGCTCCCCTCGACACGCAACCGCACGGCGATCGAACCCGCGAGCGTGAACTTGAAGGCATTCGAGAGCAGGTTGAGGACGATCTTCTCCCACATGTCCCGGTCGATGTAGACCGGCTCGGGAAGCGGATCGCTGTGCACTTCGAAACGCAGCCCCGCCTTCTCGATCGCGGAGCGGAAGTTGCTTGCCAGGTCGCGCGTGACGGCCGCCAGGTCGCTCGGCTCGTACGTGGCCTGCATCCGCCCCGCCTCGATGCGTGAGAAATCGAGCAGCGAGTTGACGAGTTTCAGCAGACGCAGCGCATTGCGCTGCGCGACCTGCAGGTAGTCGCGCGTCGCCTCGGGAGTCGCCTCATCGGCGAGGGCATCCTGTATCGGCCCCAGCATGAGCGTCAGCGGCGTGCGGAACTCGTGGCTGATGTTGGAAAAGAAGGCTGTTTTCGCGCGGTCGATCTCCGCCAGCGCTTCGGCCCGCGCGCGCTCGTGCTCATACGCCTGTGCGTCGGCGATCGCTGCGGCGACCTGTCCGCACACCAGGTCGAGGAACTCTACGTACGGCTGGTCCAGGGCCCGGCGCGGACTGCTTCCCACGACCAGGAAGCCCGCGAACCGATCCTGGCCGCCGGCCTTCAGGGGCATCACAAAGCCGTGCTGGATCAGGTCGGGCCACGGGTCGGCCTCGATGCGCACGCCCCGCAGCGGGAGGTCGGCCACCTGTTGCCCGCTCTCCATGGCGAGGGCTCGCGAGAAGTCCCATGCGCCCTGCGCACTGAGCAGCGACACTGTGGAGGGCAATGCCGCCTCGGGAAGGACGCGGGTGGTTGCGACCCTGTGTGCTTCGTCCTTGCCCGGGTCGATCAGGTAGAACGCGGCGAACGGCACGTCCGCCGGATACTGCGCAAGGACGTCGACGGCACGCTGGCAGCTCACCTCGACGGAATCGACGCCGGTGACGCGGGCGGCAAGATCCCGCAGCACGCGCAGCCGGCGCTCGCCGATCACTCTGTCGGTGACCTCCGTGACCACGCACAGCATCCCGGCGATCCGATTCCTGTCATCGTAAACGGGACTGTAGGAGAACGTGTGATACGTCTCCTCCGGAAACCCCTTGCGCTCCAGAAACAACAGGAGGCCCTCATCCCACGTCGCCGCGCCGCTGCTGAGGACGTGCGAGATGCGCGGACCGATGTCCGGCCAGATCTCTTCCCAGACCTTGTCGGAACGCGCCCCCAACACCCAGTCGCGCTTGTCGCCTACCGTCGGAAGGTACGCGTCATTGCAGAAGAAGGTGAATTCCGGACCCCACAGCATCCACATCGCATAGCGTGAGTCGAGCATCACGCGGATGATCGTCTTGAGGCTCTGAGGCCACGCCGCGGCCGGCCCCAATGGCGTGACAGACCAGTCGAGGGCGCGCATGCGCTCGCCCATCTCCCCACCGCCGGTGAGAAAGTCCAGCTTGCCCGCGGCGGCCACGGCCTACTGCCCCGCCGCCGGCGCGGCGCCGGCGATGGCTGTCGCAATGCGGTCGCTGAGCAGCGCCAGCGCCTGGGACATCTGCACAGGCAATGCGGCGGACCCGGTGCAGCCGCCGCTCGCTGGCACCTGGGTCTCCTCCCTGCCCCGAACGCTCTGCCCGCGAGCCGGCTTGAGTATCCAGGCCGCCCGCAACGTGACCGAGCAGCCCGGGTCGGCATAGAACTCCTGGATATCCACGGACAGGGACTGTCGGCGCTCGCCCAGCGAGGGCTCATTGGGATCCGCCACGAGCTGACCCGGCAGGCGGGCCGCCAGATCGGTCGACAGTACGCGCCGGATCATCTCATCCAATGGCGCCGCCCAGCGGTCCAGCTCGGCGATCTGCAGCCGTGTCGCATCGATCCGCCGCACCAGCTGCAAGCGGTCGAGCTCGCTGGCGAGGGTGACCCGGTCGAGACGGACCGGCACCATGTCGGCGGGCGCACTCAAGCGGGAGGGGGGATCGATCGGCGTCAAAGTGTAGTAGCGCATCGGTGGACTCGACGCGCAGGCGGCCAGCAAGCAGGCCGCAATGGCCCCGGCCCCAGCCGCTAGCCTCGTCATTGAGCATCTCCCTTCCGCCCGCGCAGCAGCGCTTCGGGGTGTCTGTCGAGGTAGTCGGCGAGGCCGCGCACCGAGCGCGCCGCCTCGGTCAGCTCCCGGATGAGACGCGGCAGATCCGTTCCGGTCGGCGTCGTGTTGCCCATCAGGGCCTGCACGGTGTTGAGCGTGTTCTGGGCCGAGTCCGCCGTCTCGCGCAGGCTCTTGAGCAGAGACTTGATGTCCGGCTCGACTTCCTGCGTCACCTTGTCGAGCCGCGTGAGCGTCTCATCGAGGGACTTCAGTGCGTGCCCGAGCTCCGGGCCGGAGGTTGCGCGGTCGACATTCCTAAGAACGCCGTGCAGATTCTTGAGAATCTCGGCGAAATCGCCGGATTCGCCCGCCGGAATCTGCGCGTAACCGCCGACGCGCCCGAGCCGCTGGTGCGGCTCGTTCCTGCCCATCTCCAGACCCACGATCTTCAGTCCCGTGAGGAAGCTGACCGACGTCACCTGGGCCTGCAGTCCTTCGCCGACCAGAGTCTGTATCCAGCCGCGCACGGTCTCCTGCTGATCGACGCCCTTGGGCCGCGGCATGTCGAGTATGTCGACGCGCTTCGGATCGACGGAGAAGATCACGCGCGTCACCAGAGTCCGCTTGCCCGCGTCATAACGCAGATGCGCCTCCACGACCTCGCCGACCTCGTTCCCCTCGAGCTCGACGGCGGTTCCTCCGTCGATGCCACGCTGGTTGCCGGGGAACTCCGCGAGATAGTACAGCTCGTCACCCAACGGAGCGCGCACGGCGGCGCGCCGGTTGTCGTACAGGTGAAAGACTGAGCTCGCGGCGCTGGACGGCTGCTTCAGCACTTCCGCGGGCGTGTCGAACGCGATGCCGCCGGCAAGCAGCTGCTGCCAGGAGTTCGCCCGGAAGCGCACGCCCTGGGTTCCCACTGTCAGGTCCACGCCGCCGGCGTTCCAGAAGCGCGTCTCCGGATGCACGAGACGATCATGCGGCGTGCGGATGAACGCCGTCACCCTGACTCCCTGTCCGTCGGGCGTCAGCGTGTAATCCTCCACTTCACCCACGCTCACCCCCCGATAGGAAATGGGGGAGCCGCGCGTCAGCGAGCCCAGATCGCCCGACTCGAGAATGAAGGCGCGTCCGGGCGTGTCAGGCGGCAGGACCGGAGGCTCGTCCAGGCCGACGAACTGCCGCTGCGAGCGGTTGCCGCTGCTGGGATACATCTCGATGTAAGAGCCCGACACGAGCGTCGACAGGCCCGAGATACCGCCTACTCCGACGCGCGGAGCGATGATCGCGAAGCGCGTGTGCTCGTTCAGGTACCTCTTGGCCTCCCGGGTCATGCGCGCGTGCACGATCACCCGTGACATGTCGGGCGTGAGCTGCAGCGACTCGACCACACCCAGGTCGACATTGCGGTGCTGGACTTTTGTCTGGCCGGGCTGCAGGCCGTCTGCCACCTTGAAGGAGATGAGGACCTCCGGACCCCTTTCGGCGAGTGCGCGCCACGCAAGCCACAGCACAATGGCCGCCGCCGCGATCGGCACGGCCCATACCCACGCGAACCACCTTCGCGGTCGCTGGCGCGCCTGGGCTTCTTCCTCAACCATCTGCCCTCCTGGCCCCATCCCACATGAGCCGGGAGTCGAAAACCTCGGTGGCGATCATCGTAATGATGACGACCGCGGCGAAGGCGACCAGGCCGTTGCCGGCATGAACGGACGTGACCGCGCCGAATTGCAGGATGGCGACCAGCACGGAAACCATGAAGACGTCGATGTTGGACCAGCGTCCAACGAGGTCGATCATGCGGTACAGGCGGGTACGGCCGACGAGCAGCCAGTTCGAGCGCGCCCGCGTCGCGAGCAGCATCCAGGTGAGCCCGAACAGCTTGATCAGCGGCAGCACGATGCTGGCCGTGAACACGATCACCGCCAGGGGCCACAGGTGGTTGTGCATGAGCTCCTGCACGCCGCTGAGAATGGTGTTGCGGTCCTCCCTTCCGAATCGCACGATCGTGAGCACGGGCAGCGTGTTGGCCGGTATGTAGAGCACGTAGGCCGCTGCGACGAGCGCGGCGGTGCGGCGAATCGAATCCGGCTTGCGCGTGTGAAGCCTCGCGCCGCATCGCGGGCAATGTTGGCTCACTCCCTGGCGATGCGCCACGATCAGATCGCACACGGTGCAGGCGATGGCGTGACGCTCCGGCCCGCGCGGCTCCCCCGCCCCGCCCCGTGGGTCCAGCGACTGCCAGACCGTGCGCGCATCGAGCTGCGTAAGCGCCAGGAGCAGGGCCAGCGTGGCGGCGATCAGGCACCAGCCGCCAACTTCGACGTCGACGGTCGAGATGACCTTGATGCGGCTGTAGGCGACGAAGCAGCCCACGAGATAGACCTCGATCATCACCCAGGGGCGCAGGTGCCCGGCCCAGCGAAAGGCGGGCCCCAGGCCGCCGCGGCGCCCGAAGTGAAGGTTTCCGAGCACCCAGATCAGCAGCGCGAGAAACGCCGCCGGCAAGGCGATGCTGAAGGCGCCCACCAGCAGCCCCAGTGAGGGGAACCCGTCATTCCACATCGCCGCCGCAGCGGCGGGCAGCCAAGTCTCGCGCAGGGCGCCGTAGGTCGAAGCGATCATCAGCGGCGCGGCACAGGCGGGCACCAGCAGCAGCAGGGCCGCCATGCACAGGGCCAGGGGCGCATCCACCCGCCCCGTGGCGGGTCCGGCCAGGACCCCGCCGCAACGGCTGCATTCCGTGACGCACGGACGGCGCGCAGGCGGCATGACCTGGACGAGCCCACAATCCGGGCACGCGACTCTCTCGCGATCGGGGCGCTGCAATGGTCGGTCCAACTAACTTGTTCTCTGTTCTGTGGACATTCCCAGCATTATAGAACGCAGCGCCACCGTGGCGGGTTCCGTTGCCGCCGCGCGGCACGGGGGTTGCGACTGTCGGGGCGCCATCGAGAGGGCTTCCATGAAATACCGGCTCTACTACTGGCCGAGCATCCAGGGGCGCGGCGAATTCGTGCGCCTGGCTCTCGAGGAGGCGGGCGCCGGCTATATCGACGTCGCGCGCCTGTCGGGTAAGGGGCACGGCGTCGCGGCACTGATGCGGCTCCTGGAAAGCGGCGCTCACCCGCCGTTTGCGCCGCCTTTCCTGCAGTCCGGCCGCCTCATCATCGGCCAGACGTCCAACATCCTGCTCTATCTGGGTCCACGCCATGGCCTTGCGCCGAGGGCGGAGCGCGGACGCCTTTGGACGCACCAGTTACAGCTCACCCTCGCGGACTTCGTCGCCGAGGCGCACGACACTCATCATCCGGTCGCCGCGAGCCTTTACTACGAGGACCAGAAGAAGGAGGCACGGCGCCGCGCGTCCGACTTCCTGCGCAATCGGGTCCCGAAGTTTCTGGGTTATTTCGAGCAGATCCTGGCCCGCAATTCCCGCGCAGATCACTTCCTGAGCGGGGCACGGCTCAGTTACGCGGACCTTTCGCTGTTTCAGGTGGTGGCCGGATTGCGGTATGCGTTCCCGCGCGCGATGGCGCGCGCGCAGAGCAAGCATCGGCGCATCGCCTCACTGTGTCGACGGATCCAGGAGCGGCCGCGGATTGCAGCCTACCTGGCGTCCGGGCGTCGAATCGCCTTCAACGAGGACGGAATCTTCAGACACTACGCGGAACTCGACCGGTGAGCGCCCTGCGGGCCGGGAAATGGGTCGGCATTGCCGTGGTGGCCCTCGTTGTGCTGTTTCTTCTCCTGCTGGCCTTTCTCGATGCAAGGGCCGATGCCCTGCGTGACCCGCTCTCGCGCTTCGTCTCGAGTCGACTCGGACGGCCCGTCCACATCGAGGGCCGCCTTGAGCTGCACCTGCTGTCACGTCAGCCGCACGCGGTCGTCAACGACATCACCATCGGCAATCCTGACTGGGTGGGCCACGGACAATTGGCCCGGGTCGGGCGGCTTACGGTGCAGCTCGAGCTGCTGCCGCTTCTGCGCGGGACGATCATGCTGCCGCTCCTGGAAGTCGAGGACGCCGACTTCACGCTGCTGCGCGACCGCTCCGACCGGGCCAACTGGCGCCTGGGATCGCCGAACGGCGAGTCGGAATCCAAGCGCCCGGTGCGCCTCCCGGCAGTCCGCAGCTTCAGCCTGCAACGCGCCCGCCTCGAGTACGAGGACCAGCTCCGGAGCCTGCGGCTGACCGGAACTGTGTCGGCCGACCAGCGCGCTGCCGGGGGCGGCCCCGTGTGGACGCGCCTCACCGGCAACGGCGAGGCAAACGGCAAGCCATTCGCGCTGACCGCGATAGGCCAGCCTCTGCTGGGCGTCACGCCCGACAAGCCCTACGTTCTGACAGCTGCCGTGCGCGAAGGCGACACACGCCTCAGCGGACGGGTCACCATTGCCAGGCCCTTCGATCTGGGTTCGCTCGAGGCCGATTTCAGCGCCTCCGGCCAGGACCTTGCAGACCTGTATCATCTGACCCGCCTGGCGTTGCCCAACACGGCGCCCTACCGCCTGACGGCTCGCCTGTATCGCGAGGGCACGAAAGTACGGCTACGTGATCTGCGCGGCACCGTCGGCTCGAGCGATCTGCACGGCGAGATCACGGTCGAGACCGCGAACCAGCGGCCCGCCATGACGGCCGACATCTCATCGACATCGCTGACGCTGTCCGACATCGCACCGGCGTTCGGCACCCGCATCCCCGGAGCGCGGGAGAAGACCGCCGCCAGCGCCGGGAGACCGCCTCCACCGGCGCCCGCCACAAAGACGGACGACAGGGCAAAGGCGCACGACAAGGCGGCGGCAGCGGGTGAGCTGCTGTTCCCCCATGCATCGCTCGACCCGCAGCGCATCCGCAACATGGATGCCAGCGTCCGCTATCGCGCAGAAAGCGTGCACACGGCGAAGCTGCCACTGCGTCAAGTCGCCTTCCAGCTCAAGCTCGACCACGGTGTGATGACGATCGATCCGGTCTCGTTCGTGCTGGCCCAGGGCCGCGTCGCGGGCAGCGTGAAGATGGATGCGACCCACGACGTACCGGAGGTTGCGTTGGATGCGCGCATCACGGACGTGCGGCTGTCGCAGTTCCACACCAAGAACGGCCAGGCACCGCTTGAAGGCCTGATGTTTGGACGCGCGCTGCTGCGCGGCCGCGGAACCTCGGTGCACGCAGTGGTATCGACCGCAGACGGCACCGTGTCGGCCGTCGTTCCGCACGGCGAGATCCGTTCCGCATTTGCCGAATTGACAGGCATCAACGTCGCCAACGGCCTGGGCCTGCTGCTGTCAAAGGACAACGAGAAGGTGGACGTGCGTTGCGGCGTCGCGCAGTTCGAGGCGCAGAAAGGAACCCTCGTTGCGAAGACCCTGGTGTTCGACACGCAGAACGTGCTGATCACGGGCAAGGGCGATATCGACCTGGGAAACGAGCAGATGGACATCTCGCTCAACGGCCGGCCCAAGCAGTGGCGTCTGTTGCGCGTGCGCTCACCCATCGCGATCCGTGGCACCCTCCTCAAGCCGGCGGTCGGTCTGAACACCGGCAACGCGGTCGGCCAGGGCGGCGTCGCGGTTGGCCTGGGAGCGCTGCTGGGACCCCTCGGCGCCGTTCTGGCCTTCATCGATCCGGGGCTGGCGAAGGATGCCGACTGTGGCGCGCTGCTGGCCCAGCACGACTAGGCCGAAGCACGAGTGGG
>FTDY01001215.1_pt1 | contig 31730 bp, 27 predicted proteins | sample 1640031 | NCBI WGS metagenome assembly FTDY01 (sample SAMEA3914816, study PRJEB12502) | metagenome | biome: forest; material: soil | place: USA | collected 2011-09-16 | depth 0.3 m
CGCGGCATGCTGACGGCGGTGCAGAACAGGCGCCGCGCCGCTGGCCAGGGCGGCGAAGAATGAAGCCCCCTGTCGTCTATCTCGACTACGCGGCGACCACTCCCGTTGATCCGGCCGTTGCGCGGGTGATGGCCGAGTGCCTCGGCCTCGACGGCGACTTCGGCAACGCGGCTTCCTCGACGCATGCGTACGGCTTGCGTGCCGCTGCGCGCATCGAACGTGCGCGCTGCCAGATTGGTGCATTGATCGGTGCCGAAGCCGATGAGATCGTCTTCACCTCCGGCGCCACGGAGTCCGCAAACCTGGCGATTCTCGGCGCCGCGCGCGCGAACGCCCATCGCGGCCGCCACATCGTCACTGCGAGAACAGAGCACAAGGCTGTGCTCGATTCCTGCCGGCATCTGGAGAAGGAAGGGTTCTCGGTCAGCTGGCTGACTCCAGACCGCGCTGGCTGCATTCATCTGGATTCGGTGCACCGCGCGCTTCGGCCCGACACGGTGCTCGTCACGCTCATGCATGCCAACAACGAAATCGGCGTGATCCAGGACATCGGCGCGGTGGGCGCCGAGTGTCGCGAGCGGGGAATTCTGTTTCACACGGACGCAGCACAGTCGGCGGGCAAGATCGACGTCGATGTGGGCAAGCTCCACGTTGATCTGCTGTCCTTCACGGCGCACAAGATCTACGGACCGAAGGGTATCGGGGCGCTTTACGTGCGGCGCGAGCGGCGCGCGCACCTGCAGCCCGTCAATTTTGGCGGTGGGCATGAGCGCGGCCTGCGCCCCGGAACGCTCGCGACGCATCAGATCGTTGGATTTGCAGAGGCCTGCGAGCGGGCCGCGGGGCGGCGCGCTGCAGACGGTCAGCGCCTGGCCGCAATGCGCAACCGGCTGTGGGACGGGCTGAGCCGCTTGGCGGGCGTGCATCTGAACGGGGAGGGCTGTGAACGCCTGCCTGGGATCCTGAACGTCTCGTTCGAAGGCGTGGAAGGCGAAAGCCTGGTCACGGGGCTGCCGGATCTGGCGGTGTCCACTGGGTCGGCCTGCAATTCCGCCTCCGGGGACCCCTCCTACGTGCTCAGGGCGTTGGGCCGGGATACGGAACTGGCCCAGAGCTCGCTACGGTTCAGCCTCGGGCGGTTCACGACCGACACGGAAATAGACCTCGCCGTGGCGCAGGTGACCTGCGAAGTGCGTAGGCTCCGGGAGCTGTCGCCGGCCAGCCCCCCGGAGCCGGGCTACGCCGTTTCGGGCGAGGGCGGAGGGCCGGGCAAAGAGGCCTGGGTGCGCTTCGACCTTGCGATCGAGGACGGCATTGTGAAGGACGCACGTTTTAAGGCGTACGGGTGCCCCCATACTCTGGGTGTGGCGGCCTGGCTGGCCTCCGAGCTGCCGGGCCGGGGCCGGGAGGCCCTGATCCCGGGCACGCCGGCCGAATGGGCTCAGGCCCGGGCGGTACCGGTGGAGAAACTTGGCCGTCTGCTGGCGGTCGAAGACGCATTGGAGGCTTGCCTTCGCCATTGGCCCTGACACGGTAGAATTCGTCACTAGAGACTGACAGCGCGAGATTCGATGGCAATTTCCCTCACTGAATCGGCGGCCAACCGGGTCAAGACGTTCCTTGTGTCGCGCGGGCGCGGCGCGGGCCTCCGCCTCGGCGTCCGCAAGACCGGCTGTTCCGGGTTTGCCTACGTCATCAACTATGCCGACGATGTCCAGCCGGACGACCTGGTCTTCGAGGACCGGGGCGTGAAGGTGTACGTCGATCCAGCAAGCCTGTCGCTGATCGACGGAACGCAGGTGGACTTCGTGAAGCAGGGCCTGAACGAGGCCTTCCGTTTCCGCAACCCCAACGTCAAGGGAGAATGCGGCTGCGGGGAGAGCTTTTCGGTCTGATTCGCCCGCGGCGGAACCCTCCGGCCCGCGCCGCCGGCAGCGGCAGCGGTGCCGGCCGCTCCCACAAGACCTCACCAGGCCAGCCGGGGCCTTACCGGACCGGGACTTCCCAAGGTAGACTTGGCGGCTTTTTAAAGTCGCAGGAAAGGTGTTTTCCATGGCGCTCGAGCGCACTTTGTCCATCGTCAAGCCCGACGGCGTGTCCCGCAACCTGATCGGCGAGGTGTACCGCCGCTTCGAGCAGGCCGGCTTGGTCGTCGTTGCGGCGCGCATGCTTCACCTGTCGCAGCGCGAGGCGGAAGGCTTCTACGCCGTGCATCGCGAGCGGCCGTTCTTCAAGGATCTGGTGAACTACATGATCTCCGGCCCGGTCATCGTCCAGGTCCTGCAGGGCGAGGGCGCCATCGCCCGCAATCGTGAGATCATGGGTGCGACCGACCCGAAGAAGGCCGCGAAAGGCACCATTCGCGCAGACCTCGCCCTGAGCATCGAGCAGAATGTCGTGCACGGCTCGGATGCCCCCGAGACCGCTGCGCAGGAGATCGCGTACTTCTTCCGAACCACGGAGCTGCACCCGCGCGGCTGATGGCGCGCGATCCGTCATGACCGAGTCCGCCACAAGACGCGAGAATCTGCTGGGCCTGACGCGCCCGGCGCTCGAGGGATTCGTGGCGCAGATCGGCAGCAAGCCCTTTCGCGCGCGCCAGCTGATGAACTGGATGTACAAGCGCGGCGAGGGCTCGATCGGGAGCATGACGGATCTGGCCAAGGACTTCCGCGCCCGCCTGGTCGAATGCGCCGAGATTCGCGCACCCGAGATCGCGACGGTGCAGAGCTCCTTCGACGGCACGCGCAAGTGGCTCCTGCGGGCGGACGCGTCGCAGGCTTTTGAGATGGTGTTCATCCCGGAGGCCGACCGCGGCACCCTGTGCATTTCCTCGCAGGTCGGCTGCGCGCTCGATTGCTCCTTCTGCTCGACGGCGCAGCAGGGCTTCAACCGCAACCTCACGGCCGCCGAGATCGTCGGCCAGGTGTGGCTGGCGAAGCGGGAGCTGGGCGAATTCGATCCGGCCCGTGCGCCGGGTGGCGAGCGCACCGTGACCAACGTCGTGTTGATGGGCATGGGCGAGCCGTTGGCGAATTTCCGCAACGTCGTGCCGGCGATGCGCATCCTGCTGGACGATTTCGGCTTCGACCTGTCGCGCCGCCGCGTGACGCTCTCGACCTCCGGCCTCGTGCCGCAGATCTACAAGCTTGCCGAGGAAACCAACGTCGCGCTGGCCGTGTCGCTGCACGCGCCGGATGACGATTTGCGCAGCGAGCTCGTGCCGATCAACCGCAAGCACCCGATAGCCCAGCTGCTGGAAGCCTGTTGGCACTACATCGACGAGCAGAACGGCCGCAGCGTGACCTTCGAGTACGTCATGCTCGATGGCGTCAACGACTCGCTGGCGCAGGCGCGTGCGCTTGCCCGTTTGCTCGCGGGACACCCCGCGAAGGTCAATCTGATTCCCTTCAATCCGTTTCCCGGCACGCCGTACCGGCGCTCGCCGTTGCCCGTGATTCAGCAGTTTCGCGACGAGCTCATCCGGCGCGGCGTCCTCGCGACGGTCCGCCGCACGCGCGGCGATGACATCGACGCCGCCTGCGGCCAGCTTGCGGGGCGCGTGATCGATCGCACCACGGTGCGGCTCGGCAGCAAGGTTTTCGGCGTTGCGGTCCAGCAATGAACGCACTCAAGGCACACGTACGAAACTCTGGCTGGCCGGCGCGGCTGCTCGTGAGTCTGGCGGTGACGCTGGTCTTCGGTGCCTGTATCACGAGCGATCCCTCGCGGCCGCAAAAGAAGGAGAGCGCGGCGACCTTCAACGTGCAGCTCGGAGTCGCCTACCTGCACCAGGGCAACCTGCCGCTCGCCAAGGAGAAGCTGGATCGCGCCATGGAAGAGGCCCCGCGGGATCCGTCGGTCCACAGCGCGATGGCGCTGCTCTACGACCGCCTGGACAAGCCGCAGCAGGCAGACGAGGAGTTCCGCGCGGCCTTGCGCCTCGGACCGCATGATCCCGACGTACTCAACAACTACGCCGTATACCTGTGCCGCATCGGCCGCACCGACGAAGGCGTCAAGTACTTCATGGAAGCCGCGCACAACGCGTTGTACAACACGCCCGCCACCGCCTACACGAACGCGGGCGTCTGCCTGCGCGCAGCGAATCGCCTCGACGCCGCGGCGCAGCAGTTCCAGAAGGCGCTTTCGGTCCGGCCCAACTACGCCGAGGCGGCCTATCAGCTCGTCGACCTGCATTTCACGCGCCACGAGGTGACCGACGCGCGTACCCAGCTCGATCGCTACCTCGGGGCGTTCGATGCGACGCCCGACCTGCTCCTGATCGGCGTTCGCATCGCGCGCGAGCAGGGGGATCGGCTCGCGGCGGAGCGTTTCTCGCGCAAGCTGCGCGTCGATTTCCCCAAGACCGATCAGGCTCGCTCGCTCTCCGAGCTCGATCGAAACCCGGGCTGAAAGCCATGAGCGTGCAAGGCGGCGGCGAGACTCGCTGCGGCATCGGCACGCGGCTGCGTGCCGCCCGGGAGCGTAAAGGCCTGACCGTGCTGCAGGCTGCCGAGAAGATGCACGTCGACGCCAAGATCCTGGAGTCGCTGGAAGCCGAAGACTTTGACGCGCTCGGCGCGCCCGTCTTCGTACGTGGGCACCTGAGGCATTTCGCCGAGCTCGTGGGTGAGCAGCCCGCAGAGCTGCAAGCGCTCTACTCAAACAGCACGCGAGTCGCGCAGCCTGACCTCACGCGGATCCCCAAGACGGAAGTTGTCGGCGAATCACGCAGCTTGACGCTGCCTGCCGTCGTCGTTCTGGTGGGCTTCGCCGTGGCTGGCGGCCTCTGGTGGCTGCTGTCGTTGCCGAAGATGCACCCGCGCGCCGCTCAGGCTCAATCGGCCCCGGTGCCAGCATCGCCTGCCCGGTCGGGTACGGATTCGCAAGGGTTTCCGGTGCCGTCGACCCCCCGGGCTCAGCAAGCCTCTGTGTCCCCGCCTGTTCCTGCGCGGCCAGCGGCTCCCGTGGCAACGGCTGCAGCGCCGCGGGGAGCCAGGCAAGCTGAGCTTACGCTGCGATTTACGGCCGAGAGTTGGGCGGAAGTCTACGATTCGGAGGGCGCCCGGCTGTTCTACGACATCGGCCCCGCCGCCTCGGTCAGGACATTCAAGGGCACTGCGCCGCTGCGCGTCGTGCTCGGGAATGCGCCCGGAGTCGCGGTCGAGGTCAACGGGCACGCGGCGAATTTCGCGGGCCTCACGCACGCGGACGGGAGCGCCCAGTTCATGCTCAGCCGGTCCGGACGGGCGACAGGAGCGCCGCCCTGATGTCCTTTGAGCAAATTCAGCCGGTGCGCGGCATGAACGACGTTCTGCCGGCTGCGATCGGCGCCTGGCAGTTTCTCGAAGACAGCGTGCGGGAGCTGCTGTCCTCCTATGGCTACGAGGAGATCCGCGTACCGATCGTCGAGCAGACATCGCTGTTCAAGCGCGCCATCGGGGAGTTCACCGATGTTGTCGAGAAGGAGATGTACACCTTCCTCGACCAGGGTGGCGAGAGTCTCACCCTGCGTCCGGAGGCGACGGCGGGCATCATGCGCGCGGCCATCTCCAACGGGATGCTCCGCGGCGCGCGGCACAAGCTGTGGTGCATCGGGCCGATGTTCCGGCACGAGAAGCCGCAAAAGGGGCGGTACCGGCAGTTCTACCAGGTCGACGTCGAGGCACTGGGATTCCCCGGACCGGACGTGGACGGCGAGCTCATTGCGCTGACGGCGCGCCTGTGGCGCCGGCTCGGGATCGAGCGCGTGCGGCTGCAGATCAATTCGCTGGGTACGCCCGAAGCGCGGCGCGCCTACCGGGAGAAGCTCGTTGCCTACTTTCGCGGGCACGAATCGCGTCTCGACGGGGATAGCCGGCGACGCCTGGACGGCAACCCGCTGCGAATTCTCGACAGCAAGAACCCGGAAATGCGGGACGTGATCGCGGGTGCCCCCCTGCTCACGGACCACCTCGATCCGGAGTCGAAGGACCATTTCGAGGCGTTGTGCGCGATGCTGCGCGACGTCGGGGTGGCCTATCAGGTCAATCCCCGCCTGGTGCGGGGCCTGGACTACTACACGCGGACGGTCTTCGAATGGACCACGGACGCTCTGGGCGCCCAGGATGCCGTATGCTCCGGCGGCCGCTACGATGGCCTCATCTCACAGCTGGGCGGCGAGCCGACCCCTGGCGTGGGCTTCGCGATGGGTGTGGAGCGGGCGGTGGAGCTTGTCGTGCTGGCCCAACGCGCACCTACGGCGCGGGTTGCGGACGTATACCTTGTCGTCAACGGTGCGAAAGCGGCGTCCGCGGGTCTTGGACTGGTCGAGCGGCTGCGGGAAGAGCTGCCGCACCGCCGGTTCGAGCTGAATCTGGGCGGGGGCAACTTCAAGGCGCAGTTTCGCCGGGCGGACCGCAGCGGCGCTCCCCTTGCGCTGATCGTCGGTGACGACGAGCTGGCACGCGGGGTCGTGGCGATGAAACCTTTGCGGCAGGAATCCGGTCAGAGCGAGTGCCCGTTGAACGGGCTCGCGGCGGGGGTCGAAGCGGCCCTGGCCTCTCTGGCAGGCCAATCAACCGGGCGTGGCCCGTGAAACGAGGGGTTTGGGGTGGAAGACTACCTGTCTGAAAAAGAACAATGGGAATGGCTCAAGGGCTGGTTCCGTGAAAATACACTGTGGGTCCTCGCGGGCATAGCCGTCGGTGGGGCTGCGGTCGGCGGCTGGCGCTGGTATGGGAGCCACATCGATCAGCGAGGGTTCGACGCGAGTGCTAAGTACGAGCAGATCGTCGCCTCGTTCGGCAAGGGCGACCGCACCACCGCGCTGGTGAGCCTGGGCGAGATGGAGCGTGAGTACGCCTCATCGCCGTACCTGGACCAGGCGAAGCTCCTGGCGGCGCGCGTCTACGTCGATTCGGGCGAGCTCGACAAGGCTCACGCCGAGCTGCAGGCCGTCCTGGATCATACGAAGGACAAGGATCTTGCGTTGGTTACCCGGCTGCGGCTTGCGCGCGTGCAGATCGCGCAGAAGAAGCCTGACGAGGCGCTCGCGAGCATGAACGGCGTCGATGCGGGTGCTTTCGCACCGCGCTTCCACGAAGTGCGCGGGGATGCGTACCACGCAAAGGGCGACGCCGCGTCGGCCCTGAAGGAATATGAGGCCGCGCGGATCGGCGACCTGGGTGATGCCATGGATACGCAGATGCTCGACCTGAAGATCACCGACCTCACGGCCGATGCCGGCCCCCTCCCCAAACCGACGCCGGCGCCCGCGGCCGCAGCAGCGAAGTAGTCCCATGCGACGTTGGATCATCGTTGCCGCTTTCCTGGCCGTAGCGGCCTGCTCCAAGGACAAGGACATCGATCAGCCCGCCAAGCTGGTCCCGTTCTCTGCAGGGCTGAAAGTAGATCGCCTCTGGACTGCGAGCGTCGGGGACAAGAAGGAGGCAAAGCTGCGCCTCGGACTGGGACTTGCCGTCGACGAGGGCCGCGTGTACGCGGCAGGCCACAAGGGTGATGTCGCCGCGTTCGATCTGAAGTCGGGCCGACAGATCTGGCGCGTGCGCACCAAAGCGCAGCTCGCCGGTGGCGCGGGCGTTGGCGGGAACCTCGTGATCGTCGGGTCCAGCCGGGGCGATCTGATTGCCCTCAACGCGGCGAATGGCGCGACGCTGTGGAAGGTCCGGCTCAATGGTGAAATCCTCGCGCCGGCCGCCATTTCTGGGCGACTCATCGCCGTCCGCACCGTCGACGGCAAGCTGCGCGGGCTTTCGCCGCAGGACGGACACGAGCTTTGGAGCCAGGAGCAGCAGGTTCCGCGGCTGTCGCTGCGGGGCACCGCACGGCCTGTGTTGACGGGCGATCTTGCGCTCTGCGGCTTCGACAACGGCAAGGTCGTTGCGGTGAACGTCAACGATGGCAGCGTTCAGTGGGAAGCCACCGTGGCCCCTCCGCACGGGCGCACCGAGCTCGAGCGACTCGACGACATCGATTCGGCCGTGAACGTCTCAGGGAAGGACGTGTACGCCGTCGGATTCCAAGGCCGCATCGCGATGCTCGCGCTGGATACTGGCCAGGTCTGGTGGTCGCACGACGCGTCCAGCTATCGCGGCCTCGGGCTGGATGACGACGCTCTGTACATGGCTACCGCCGATGGCGAGGTCGTGGCAATGCGTAAGCGGACGGGAGCGGAGATCTGGCGGCAAAGCGCACTCCAGCACCGGCGGCTCACTGCCGCAGTAGCTTCGGACGACTCGATCGTGACCGCGGACTTCCAGGGGTACGTTCACTGGCTGGACAAGGCCACCGGCTCGATCGTGGCGCGTGCCTCGATGGGCAAGGTGCGAATCAGCAATCCGCCGATCGTCAGTGGCAACATGGTGTTCGTCATCAATGACTCAGGGAACATCGCGGCGTATCGCGTGACGCCGCTCCCCGGCGCGAGACGGGCGCCTCCCGCAACGGCCCCGACGGCACCTTCGGGAGGAGCGCCCGGAGCGCAGCCCGAGGCACCCGCGGCACCCGCGGCGGAAGCCCCGGCGCCTGAGGCACCTGCAACAGGAGCCCAAACGCCTGCGGCGCAGCCCGAAGCACCCGCGACGGACACCCCAGCACCCGCGAAGGATCCTGCGACTCCCCCGAATCCGCCGGATCGAAACTGATCCGCGGCCTGCAGCGCATTTATGTTGCCCATCATTGCGCTCGTAGGCCGACCTAACGTCGGCAAGTCCACGCTGTTCAATGTATTGACCGGTACGCGTGACGCCATCGTGGCGGACGTGCCGGGACTGACACGCGATCGACAATACGGCTTCGGGAGAGTGGGGCCCATCCCATACGTCGTCATCGACACAGGGGGGCTCGTCGAGAACCCCGTCGGCATCGAAGCTCAAATGCGTGCGCAGACCGAGAGGGCGGTGGCAGAGGCCGATCGCCTCGTCTTTCTGGTCGATGCGCGCGCGGGCCTTACTCCTCAGGATCACTTCGTTCTGCGCGAGCTGCGACGCTCGGGCAAGCCGGTTACCCTGGCTCTCAACAAAGCCGAGGGACTGGATTCGGACGCCGCCGCAGTGGATTTTCATGCACTGGGCATCGGTGAGCCGCTCGCGATCTCCTCGGCTCACGGTCAGGGTTGTGATGAGCTGATGCAGCACGTCCTGGCCGGATTCGAGGCGCAACCCGAGGAGGGCCAGGATTCGCGGGCGATCCGCATCGCCGTGATCGGTCGCCCGAATGTCGGCAAGTCCACGCTCGTGAACCGCCTTCTGGGAGAGGAGCGCGTCATCGCCAGCGAACAGCCGGGAACGACGCGCGACAGCATCCTCGTGCCGTTTCATCGCGACGATCGCGACTTTCTGCTCATCGACACGGCCGGCCTGCGTCGCCGCTCGAAGGTCGAGGACGTGATCGAGCGCGCGAGCGTCGCCAAGACGCTGCAGGCGATCGACGGCGCTCACGTCGTCATTCTCGTGCTCGATGCTCACGACAACGTTGCGGAGCAGGACGCGAGCGTGTTGGGAATCGCTCTGGAGCGCGGCCGGGCGTTGCTGATTGCCGTGAACAAATGGGACGGCATCCCCCCTGACCAGCGGGAAACGATCCATCGCCAGCTCGCCCTGAAGCTCGACTTCGTGCCGTTTGCTCCGCTGCATTTCATCTCTGCGCGCCATGGCACGGGCGTTGGAGAACTGGTGCAGGCAACTGTGCGCGCATATGACGCCGCAATGCGCGAGATGCCGACGCGAGAGTTGACGCGCACTCTTGAGTACGCGTTGACCGTGCACCAGCCGCCGATGGTTCGCGGTCGACGGATAAAGCTGCGTTATGCACACCAGGGAGGAAGAAACCCGCCGCGTATCGTGATCCACGGCAATCAGACGACTTCGGTGCCCGATTCGTACAGCCGTTATCTTGCGAACGTCTTCCGCAAGAAATTCGACCTGTTCGCCACTCCGGTCGCGGTGGAATTCCGCAGTGATGGAAACCCATACGATCGGCCGGGGCGCAAGAAGAAGCCGCCCAATGGCGGATCGCGCAACTTCAAGCCTCGGCGACGTCCGGCGCGCTAGCGCACGACCATGATGTCGGTCAGGTTGAGCATCTCCTGGACCCCTCTCATGTCACCCATCAGGACGATTCTCATCCGCGCACGCTCACGGTCGTAGTACGCCTCGGAGCGAGTCGGCAGGAAGCCGTCATACCAATGCCTCGCGGTGCCCCGCAGCAGGTCTTTGAGTCGCTGTGCCTCTTCGGCATTGATGGCATCGACGTGCACGATGACGGTGACGTCCACGTGGCGTCGGCTCGCAATGCTTTCCGGCACTACTGGCGTTACCGGGCGCCCGGTGAATGCCTCCAGGTCCTCCGGCGTGATCCGGTACTGCTTGCCGATGCGGATTGCCTTGAGACGTCCCTTTCGTACGTAGGCGCGTACGGTTCGGACGTGCAGATGCAGATGTGCGGCCACCTGATCTACCGACATGTATTCCGCGGGCATACCCTTAAAATACCAGATCGTTCCCTAAAGATATCTATCTTTGGGAATTATAGGCACAGATAGGGAGCGATCGGGTACATCGCCCGCGCAAGGCCCGGCAGTCCGGAGCGGGAGTCGTCCCAAGTCGGAAGCCCCCGGCCGACCGACACATCAGACCGCCACCCTGTCGCTACCGCGCGGGCAGTGGGGACGGCTGTACCGCCCCAGAGGCGTCCCCCGCAGAAGCGTCTGGCGGGAGGAACAACGCCGGGTCCACAAAGGTGGCGTTCAGGGACACCCCCCAATGAAGGTGCGGACCCGTCACACGCCCCGTGGCGCCCACTTTCCCGATGACCTGGCCGGTCTTCACACGGTCGCCTGGCTTCACTTCGATTGCGCTCATATGGCAATACATCGTGATCAAACCCTCGCCGTGGTCGAGAAACACCGTATTGCCATTGAAAAAGTAGTTTCCGGTGTCGATGACCATGCCGTCCGCGGGCGCCTTGATCGGCGTGCCCGTGGGGCCTGCGATATCCATCCCCGTGTGCGGGCTGCGCGGTTCGTTGTTGAAGATCCGCCTGAGGCCGTAGGAGCTGGAGCGGATTCCGGGAATCGGTTGCAGCAGCCGCAACGTCGCCGGCGGCTCGGGGGAGTAGGTGGTGAGTGCCTTGCCTATCTTCGGGCGCTCATGATTCACCCGGTCGAGATCCTTCTTCGACAGGTCGACCTTCGAGGGCGCGACCTTCAGCGACTGAGTGATGTACTGCTTGTCGGTGACTTCGAAGGCCACTTCCGATTCAGGGGCGGTGCCGCTGCGCACGCGGATGAGCGAGCGGCCCAGCGGCGCAGAAAGCGGAATGCCGACGATGGCTACCCAGCGATTCTCGGAGCGCAGCACCATTGCGCGCTTGCCGTCGTAGGTGACTACCGGAACATCGGTCGCGCTTGCCTCAACGGGCACGACGAGCACTCCGCCCGGAACCAGGCTCGCCCGCGGCAGCACCGGTGTGACTGCCAGTGCGAAATGCGGCAGCCCAAGCAATGCGATCGCGCCCAGCGCCCATTTCCCACTCGTCGAGGTCGATCGGCGAACCGCTCGGATGGTCATTCGTGCCTAGTCCTCTTTACCCGTCACTCGCGCCTTGAGTTTTCCTCTCGCCAGGCGCGCAGTTATCTCGCTGCCGATGTCGACTCTATCCGCGTCGGTCACGAGTGAGCCGTCAGGTCGCAGTACGACTGCAAATCCCCTCGCTATCGTCGCCAGCGGGCTAGCTGTGTTCAATGTTCGCACAGCGAGATTCAACCGGTTCTCCACACGTGACACTCTGGCCGCCATCGCTCGATGAAGGCGTTCGAGCACCTCGACACGCGGTTTCTCGCGGGCAAGACGTTCCTCCATCGCCTGGCCGAGACGTGCGGCGAGCTCCACATGGCGCATGTGCAATCTCTGCACCATCCGCTCCGGCGAGCCGTGAATGAGGCGTGCGTACAGATCGCTGAGGCGGCTGCGGTCATCGTGAATGCTGGAGCGCAATGCGATCGCGAGCCGCTGCTCCAGGTCATCCAGCCGCTGCTCCTGTTGCAGCAGGCGCGCTCCGGGATGGCACAGCTTCAATCGCAGGCTCATGTTGTCGAAGTGCGCGGCGAGGGATCGCAGTTCGCGGCGCATGCACGCGCTCAGGCGTTCGGCGTTACGGGCGAGCGCCTCGAGGAAGGTGGCGCGATCCGGCACGACCAGCTCGGCGGCGCCGGAGGGCGTCGGTGCGCGCGCGTCTGCGACAAAATCGGCGATCGTGAAATCGATCTCGTGGCCGATTCCAGCGACGACCGGAATCGGGCAGGCGCGGATGGCGCGTGCGAGCCGCTCGTCGTTGAATGCCCAAAGGTCCTCGAGCGATCCGCCGCCGCGCGTGACGATCAGCACGTCGCACTCGCGGCGTGCGCCGGCCGTCTGCAGAGCTTCGATGAGCGCGGGAACTGCGGCGTCCCCTTGTACCGGGGCCGGGTAGATCAGCACCGCCGCGGGCGGAAACCGCCTCGCCAGAATGTGCAGGACATCGCGGATCGCGGCGCCGGTGGGAGACGTCACCACGCCGATCCGGCGCGGAAACCGCGGGAGACTTCGCTTCAGCTCCGGTGCGAAGAGGCCCTCTGCGGCAAGCTTGGCCTTCAGCCGCTCGAACTGGCGCTTGAGCGCGCCGATGCCGGCCTCTTCCATCCCCTCGACGATGAACTGGTACTCGCCGCGGGGCTCGTAGAGGCTCACCCGCCCGCGAGCCAGCACCTGCTGGCCGGCGCGCGGAGTGAAGTCGACGCCGGTGTTCTTCTGCCGGAACATGGCGCAGCGCAACTGAGCGTCGCGGTCCTTGAGCGAGAAGTACCAGTGGCCGGAGGCGGGCTGCGCGAGGTTCGACAATTCGCCCTCGACCCAGATGACCCCCAATCCGCGCTCCAGGAGCACGCGCACCTCGCGATTCAGCCGCGATACGGAATAGACGGTGCGCTCGGGTTCCGCGCCCGCGGGGGCCGTGGGGTCGGTGGCTGCCATCCCGAAACCTTAGCATGAGGTTTACCCGCGCGGCGTTCGTGCGTACAATCGCGGGCTTTATCCAGCTCGGCCACGGCCGTCAGCTAACCCCTCCGGCAGATCCGCTTCCTAAGGAGGAGTTTTCAGGCCTGGTCGACAACTGACCCAGGCGGTCCATGCGTATCCTCGAAGAAGCTCTCACCTTCGACGATGTCCTCCTCGTTCCGGCGTACTCGGAAATTCTGCCACGCGAGGTCGACCTCTCCACGCGCGTAACGCGCAAGATCCGGTTGAACGTGCCCCTTGTCTCCGCGGCAATGGACACGGTGACCGAAGCGCGCCTCGCCATCACGATCGCCCAGGAAGGCGGCATCGGAATCATTCACAAGAGCATGACCATCGAGGCGCAGGCGCTGGAGGTCGGCCGTGTGAAGAAATTCGAAAGCGGCGTCATCAAGGATCCGATCACGGTGTCCCCGTCGATGACGATTCGCCAGGTGCTCGATCTCACGCGCTCGCGAGGAATTTCGGGAGTGCCGGTGGTCATCGGCAAGAAGGCCGTGGGCATCGTCACGCACCGCGATCTGCGCTTCGAGCAGAAGCTCGATGCACCGGTATCGACCGTGATGACGCCGCAAGAGAAGCTGATTACGGTGCGCGAGAACGCCCCGAAGGACGACGTGCTCGCGCTCCTCCACAAGCATCGCATCGAGAAGGTGCTCGTCGTGAACGGCGATCATGAGCTCGTGGGCATGATCACAGTGAAGGACTTTCAGAAAGCGACGGAATTCCCGCGCGCCTGCAAGGACGACGGAGGGCGGTTGCGCGTCGGCGCGGCGGTCGGAACGACTCCCGACACACTGGATCGGGTTGCCGCGCTGAAGGAAGCGGGCGTCGATCTCGTCGTAGTGGATACGGCGCACGGGCATTCCCGTGGAGTGCTGTTGACGGTCGAGCGCATCAAGGCCAAGTGGCCGGACACTCAGGTGATCGCAGGCAATATCGCCACGGCAGAAGCGGCGCGGGCGCTGGTCGCGGCGGGGGCCGACGCGGTCAAGGTGGGCATCGGCCCCGGCTCGATCTGCACTACGCGCATCGTAGCTGGTGTGGGCGTGCCGCAGATTTCCGCGGTCGCCAACGTAGCGGAGGCCCTGCGCGATACCGACGTTCCGGTCATCTCCGACGGAGGCATCCGTTTCTCGGGCGACATCGCGAAGGCCATCGTCGCCGGGGCGCACGCCGTCATGATCGGCAGCCTGTTCGCGGGTACGGAAGAGTCGCCTGGAGAAGTCGAGCTGTACCAGGGCGCCTCCTACAAGTCGTACCGCGGCATGGGGTCGTTGGGGGCGATGGCGGAGCGTCACGGCTCGGCCGATCGCTATTTCCAGGACGCCGCCACCGAGCTCGAGAAGCTCGTCCCCGAGGGCGTCGAAGGGCGGGTGCCCTATAAGGGCAGCGTCGTCCAGATTCTGGTTCAGCTTGGCGGCGGGTTACGGGCGGCGATGGGCTACACGGGCAGCCACAACATCACTGAAATGCGTACCCGGCCTACGTTCGTCCGCATCACCAATGCAGGCGTCCGGGAGAGCCACGTGCACGATGTCTCAATCACAAAAGAAGCGCCCAACTACAGGGTCTCCTGATGGCAGTTCCCGGAGTCGCTTTGCGCGAGCCCACACCTGACATCCACGCTCACCGCATCCTGATTCTCGACTTCGGGGCCCAATACACGCAGCTCATCGCGCGTCGCGTGCGCGAGCTGGGCGTGTATTGCGAGATCTATCCGTGGGACGTCACGGACGAGCAAGTCCGCTCGTTCAAACCGCGCGGAATCATTCTTTCCGGCGGTCCCGAGTCCGTCACCGATGCAAATCCTCCGAAGGCGCCCGAGTCGGCTTTCACGCTCGGCGTTCCGGTGCTGGGCATCTGCTACGGCATGCAGACCATGGCGCAGCAGTTGGGCGGTCGCGTCGCGCCATCCACGGAGCGCGAGTTCGGTTACGCACAGGTCACTGTCACCGATTCGTCCCGCCTGCTCGACCTGATCGAGGATCGGCGTGACAACCGCGGGCGCCCGATGCTCGATGTGTGGATGAGCCATGGCGACCGCGTCGCCGAGCTCCCCAAGGGATTCGTTGCCACGGCGGCCACGGATTCCATTCCGTTTGCGGCGATGTGCGACGAGAAGCGCCGCTTCTACGGCGTGCAGTTCCATCCTGAAGTGACTCACACTTTGCAGGGCCCGCGAATTCTCGAGCGCTTCGTCCGCGAAATATCCGGGAGCGACGCTCTGTGGAGCGTCGGCAACATCATCGACGACGCAATCGATCGCGTTCGCGCTCAGGTCGGAACGGCGAAGGTGCTGCTCGGCCTCTCGGGCGGAGTGGACTCGTCGGTGGTGGCGGCGTTGCTGCACCGGGCGATCGGTGATCAGTTGACCTGTGTGTTCGTAGATCACGGGCTGCTACGCCTCGGTGAGGGCGACCAGGTGATGGAGACGTTCGCGAAGCACCTCGGTGTTCGTGTGATACGCGTCGACGCCGAGCAGCGGTTTCTCAGCGCGTTGGCAGGAGTGCAGGACCCGGAAGCCAAGCGCAAGATCATCGGCCGCACCTTCGTGGAAGTGTTCGACGAGCAGGCGCATAAGCTCAGCGGAGTGAAGTTCCTCGCTCAAGGAACGATCTATCCCGACGTGATCGAATCGGCCGGCTCGCGCACGGGCAAGGCGCACGTCATCAAGTCTCACCACAATGTCGGTGGGCTTCCCGAGCGGATGAACCTGAAGCTCGTGGAGCCGCTGCGGGAGCTGTTCAAGGACGAAGTCCGCCGCCTCGGCGTCGAGCTAGGCTTGCCGCGTGAGATGGTGCATCGCCACCCCTTCCCTGGACCTGGGCTCGGCGTGCGCATTCTCGGCGAGGTGAAGAAGGAATTTGCGGAGCTGCTGCGCAAGGCGGACGCGATCTTCATCGACGAGTTGCGCAGGCAGAATCTCTACGACAGCACGAGTCAGGCGTTTGCCGTGTTCCTGCCGGTGCGCTCAGTCGGCGTGTTGGGCGACGGGCGACGCTACGACTACGTGATAGCGCTGCGCGCCGTCGAGACCGTCGATTTCATGACGGCGCGGTGGGCGCGGCTGCCGTACGAGTTTCTCGAGCACGTGTCGCTGCGCATCGTCAACGAAGTCGCCGGCATCTCCCGTGTCGTCTACGACATCTCCGGCAAGCCGCCCGCCACGATCGAGTGGGAATAGAAACATATCCTTCGCCGACTATCTAAGCGCCGCCCCGCTGGAGAGCAGCGTCCGCCAGGATCAAGCCGCAAAAGCCGATCGCCGGTCCTCGGGCGGCGATGCAGCCAACAGCACGGTTACTGCCGGAAAGCTGTCAAGGGAGGAGGCCCCTGTTGCGAGGAGATCTGCGGTTGGGCTCGTGTGAGGGACTTTCACTGCGAAAAATCAACAGCTAGCCCGCGGCTTGTGTGCCGAAGAATTTCATCTGGATCGAGCCGCGCCGCTCGAGGAATTTCCATTCGCCGCCCTCGCGCACAAAGCGATCCTTGAACTCGCCGAAGTAGACAGGCCCGGCGGAAACGTACGGTGCGGCGGCGTCCCCGGGCGGCGTCGTCGAGATCATGGTCAGATAGGAGAGCCCGTGGGCCTCGTCGCGACTCGCGACATCGATCATTACGTTTGTGGCAAGGTGTTTCGTCAGCAACGTCTTCGGTCGGCTCAGCAGGGCAGCGCGAATGGCCTCCCGACCCTGAATCACCTGCCCAGGGGCCATGGGCCGTGCCATCGAGCCGTGCTCGGCAAAGAAGTCGGCTGCTGCGCTCATGTCGCCCAGATCGAGCGCGCGTGAATAGGCATGGACGATGCGCTCGCAGGCACGCTCGATCTCGATGCGTTCGGCGGCGCTGAGTGTTTCGGTCAAGGTGAGCTCCTCATGGGGTGTCAGGGATTGCGAAGGTCTCCGGCGCCAGAGGTGGGCGGCCGAGAATCAGGTCGCACGCCTTCTCAGCGATCATGACGACGGCCGCGTTGGTGTTGCCACCAATAATGGATGGGAACACGGAGGCGTCCGCCACGCGCAGATTCTCCAGTCCGACGACCTTCAGCTGTGGGTCCACCACTGCAGCGGCATCGTTCCCCATGCGGCAGGTGCTGACCGGATGATGGACCGTATAGGCCTCTGCGCGCACGTAGGCGGCAAGATCGGCGTCGCTTGCGGCGGCGCGGCCCGGCGAGGTCTCTTCGGCCTCGTACTTGGCAAAGGCGGGTGATGCGAAGATCCTGCGAGCCAGGCGAATGCCGTTGATCAGCGGCTGCAAGTCCTCCGGCGCGGACAGCAGGTTCGGGTCGATCAGAGGCGCCTGGAATGGGTCGGGGCTCGCAAGGGTCAGTCGTCCGCGGCTGCGTGGGTAGAGGCCGACGGGGCTGACCGCAAAACCGTGCCCCATGGGATACGGGAACGAGGGACCCGGCCGCTTGGCTGGCTGGAAGACGAGTTGTATATCGGGCTTCTCGAGTCCCGGATCCGACTTCACGAACGCCGCGGATTCAAACACGTTGTTGGCCAAGGGGCCGCGCCGGAAGAGCAGATACTCGGCGACACTCCAGAGGTTTCGCGGCATCGCGCGCAGCGAAACGCCGTAGGACACGGGATTGCGCATGCGCATGTGCACTGGGCTTGCCAGGTGATCGTGAAGGTTGCGCCCGACGCCGGGAAGATGATGCCGTGCGGCAATTCCCAGGCTGGCGAGGTGCTCGCTGTCGCCGATTCCGGAGAGCATGAGCAGCTGTGGCGAGTGGATCGCGCCCGCGGCGAGCACGATCTCCCGATGCGCCTTCACGGTGACGCTACCGCCTGCGGAGCGGGCCTCGACGGCCACCGCACGCCGGCCATCCATGACAATGCGGGTGGCCTGTGTGCCCGTGAGGAGGGTCAGATTCGCTCGACCGAGTGCCGGTCGGAGCAGTGCGCGTGCCGTAGTCTCACGCGTGCCACGCCGGATCGAGAGCTGTCTTAGCCCCATGCCCTCGCTATCCGCGCCGTTCAGATCCTCGCGGTAGGCGTAACCCAGACTGGCGAGGGCCTCGAAGAAGGAGAAGTTGAGAGGATTTGGGCGGGTGACCGTGCGAACGTTCATCGGTCCGCCACGGCCGTGGTACACGCCCTGACCGAAATTCTCGTTGTGTTCGCTCTTGCGGAAGTACGGCAGGACCTCGCGGTAGCTCCAGCCCGTGGCGCCAGCGGCGGCCCACGCGTCGTAGTCCCGCGGGCTTCCCCTGAAATAGACCATGCCATTGATGAGAGCGGAGCCACCGAGGCCTCGGCCCCGAGGCACGGAGATCCTGCGGCCGTTCAGGTGTGACTGAGACACAGTCTGAAAGCGCCAGTTCATCGAGGCTGACCGCTGCGCCATCACGATGGCGCCCGGGACGGCGGCATACAGGCTCTTGCCGGAGCCGCCCGCCTCGATCAGGCACACGGTGCGACGCGAATCCTCCGACAATCGCGCGGCCAATGCGCAGCCGGCAGTCCCGCCGCCCACCACGACGTGGTCGAACCCCTGTGCGACGTCTGCCATCTGTCTCTGCTGTCCACCGTGAGGCGCCGATGATACCTGCGCCGCCAGGATTTGAGCATCCGAGACACATTCATGCGCTGCAGGCTTTTACGAGGATGGCAGAAAAACGACAGACGGAAGCCTATCCAGCGGTCGCCACTGGCGCTCTTGCGTGCGCGGTGATCGACCAATCCACGTAGTACATCGAGTTTGCGCCGCAACCTCTATTTGAATTCGAGCCCTTTTGCGGGTCCAACGATGTAATGACTTTGCCGCCTGCAGTCTGCGCGGCCAGCTGAGCACCGGTGTAGACATGATCCCCTGCTGCCACCGGCCCGTCGCAGTTAGCAAACAGAATTGCCTCGATCTCTCCGACCGCCCATGAAAACGCCGCGGAGCCTGCAAGGCCCACCAAACTCCCGAGCGGGCCGCCAACGGCGGTCCCGATGGCCGATGCGCCTGCGGCTGCGCCTTTCGACGCCGCCGCGGCCACGAATTTCTGCAGCTCCTGCTCAACGCTGTCCTTGGCATGCCCGGTGTTGACGATGCCGTACGAAAACGCCGCGATTTGTGTCGGTCCTACCGCGATATTGGGTATCGAGAGGTCGACCTGGTAAGTGCCGTTGTTGAGGTCGCCCATCGATTTCGTCGGCAGGCTGACCGGCGGATTGCTTCCCACAACGACCGCAACCGAGACGAAATCCGTGTCGTTGTGCAGCGAGCGGGTGTCGGTGATCTTGAAGTAGTTCAACGAGAACGTATACACCGCTGTGTTCAGATCTACCGAGAGCCCTCCAAGCACGGGACGGACTGAATGTGGAGTGGGCATGTCGATTCCTCCTTGATTTGGTTACAGTCTTGCTCAGCAGTCACTTCGGGATCGAAAGCTGCGTGCGCGTCGATGTGACGGTACTAGTGGCGGCGACGATTGACCATCATCAGAACGGATGAGGGAGTCAGCCGGCGGACTGTGTCAGCGTGTTGCCGCTGTCACCAGTATTGGGGACGCGCTTACCGATGAACCTTTAGTTGTAACGAGTTCGACTCACCGCCAAATGCACCGCAAAGCGCGGTCGCGAGGAGTGAGCATGAACCGGACGATAACTAGGGGTCGCAGCCGCCCGCGCACAGCGACCGCGAGCCTCTGCATCGGTGCTTTCGCTGCTATCGGCGCCGCTCTGTCATGCGCCGCCATGGCGCAGCAGCAATGCCCGACAAATCAGTACGTGTGCAGCACGCAGACTCCGACTGGAATGGTGCGCGTGGTTGGCGTGCCGGGTAACGCCGGTGGGTTGGGAAGCGGCGTGTTCATGCGGCCGGGTTTCGTCTACAGGATGACGGCGGTCGGATCAATTCGCGTCGGAGTGTTCGGTGAGACCGGCACGCCGCCGGACGGGTGGGTGCCGCAAGGCCCCGCCGGCCCCGGCTTCCCGGCGCCCGACTCCTATACGTTCTCCTTGTTATACCGGGTCGGTCCCGTGGGCCAATGGCAACTCCTGGGTAGCGGCCTGTCTGTGGCAAAACTGGGCCCGCACGATCCAGCCGGAACGCAGCTGATATTCGGCATCAATGACAACAAGCTGAGCGACAACAGTGGCGCGTTCCTCGTAACCGTCACAGAGTTCGCGCTGGGCACGAAGTGCTGTCCGAAATTGCCCCCGCCGCCGATGGGGGGCGGCTTCGGTTCGTCGACGTCGGGTGGGTCGCAGCCGAGCCCACAGCCGCATCTCCCCTGCGCGGGCAAGACGCCCGACGGCCGGTACCAGTCGTTTCAGTTTCCGATGTATTGCGGGAGCAGCTTCAGCCGCAATATCCCGGTGGAGGCGTGCACACGCGCCGATGCCTACACTCAGGCGCAGGCACTCGTGAAGTCGGAGGGCATAAACTGCTACCTGACCAGCAACTGACTAGATCGCGGCCGGAAGGGAATAAAACCAGTCCCCGGGAGGTCTCACTGGAGGACGAGTCAGTGCTCGTTCTGCCACCAAGGAGACCTCCCGTGATTCTGGAAAGCCCCCGCCGCTATCTTGCAGTCCTGTCCGCCGCAGTGCTGTGCCTGGGCCTCGCAGGCGCGCAGCGAGTCGTCGCTGCGGCCCCTGCGCAATTCGTGATCAGGGATTTCATGTTCGCCCCCCTGTCGCTGACGGTCAAAGCCGGAACCAGCGTGACCTGGACCAACAAGGACGACGAGCCGCACACCGTGGTCAGCGATACCGGCCTGTTCCGCTCAGCGGCCGTGGATACCGATGAGACCTTCTCGTTCAAGTTCGACAAGCCCGGAACGTACCACTTCACGTGCTCGATTCATCCGCGCATGGTCGGAACCATCGTCGTCGAGTAGGTCTCCCTACCGCCAGCTCACTGGGAACCGCCCACAATAATGTGCAAGGATGAGCGGCATGAACCGCCGTATCCGCGTCATCGCGCTGCTCGTTGCGTGCGTTTTGCCGGCGCCTTTGATGGCGCAATCGCCGCCGCAATCGGAGGCACAAGCGCAACCGCCGCCGCATCCGCGCGACGCAGAGATCCACGATGCTGACACCCGTGCCTGGTGGCATACCACCGAGGCGCTCTCCGGTGACAGCATGGAGGGTCGCGATACCGGCTCACCCGCCTATCAACGTGCTGCCGAATACGTCGCTGCTCGCTTCAAGGCCGCTGGACTTCAACCCACAGGAGATCACGGCAGCTTCTTTCAGGCCGTGCCCATGCACGAAGTCGCGGTGACCGCCGAAGGTACGAGCTTCACGATCGTTCGCCCGGGTGGCTCCGAAACCGCGCTCGCGTTCCTGGGGCAGATCACTGTCGCACCGGCCGAAGATCTGCCCGCGCGCATGGAAGCCTCCATGACGTTTCGCGGCTACTGCGGCAAGGATGCGATGACGGACATTGCCGGACGATTCGTCGTCTGCTTCGGCACCCAGCGAGATGGACTTCCCGGTGGTGCGGAGCGCGCTGCCAACGCACGCGCCGGTCATGCGATCGGCCTGATCAACATCGATGACCCGTACTTTACTATCGAGCCGCCGCGCTGGCCTTTCGCCTATGCCCGCGCGGTCAGACTGCGAACACCGCGCGCGCCCGTCGACAGCTCGGCGGCTCCGCTTGCGACGCTGCGCATCAGCGCCGCGTCGGCCGCCGCTCTGCTTGTCGGCACGGGCCAGGACGTCGCCGCGCTCCTCAAGCTGGGGGGCGCGAAGCAGCCACTGCCGGACTTCGATATCCCCGCCTCACTGCGGGTGCGACTCTCGCTCCGGCAACGCGACATTTCCTCGCCCAATGTGCTCGCGACCCTTCCTGGCGCAGACCCGAAGCTCGCTCGTGAGCACGTGGTTGCTGCCGCACACCTGGACGGCTACGGCTTTGGCACGCCCGTCAGGGGCGACGCGTTGTATAACGGGACTCTCGACGACGCAGCTTATGTCGCGCTGCTGATCCAGATGGCGGACGATATCCAGGCCCACAAACTCCCGGTGCCGAAACGCAGTATCCTGTTTGCGGCCTTTACCGGCGAAGAGAAGGGGCTGCTCGGCTCATCGTGGTTCGTCGCTCATCCCACTGTGCCGATCGAACAGCTCGCCGCTGACATCAATCTCGACCAGCTGCGGCCGCTATTCCCGCTGCGAATCCTCACAGCCGAAGCGCTCGCCGACACGACTCTCGGCGAAACGGCACGCACCATCGCCGCGCCTCTGCACATCGAAATCCGGGCGGATGCTGAGCCCGAGCGCAATCTGCTGCGTCGCGCCGACCAGTACCCGTTCCTGGCGGCTCACGTTCCGGCCATCAGTTTCATATTCGGCTACGACCGCAATACCGATGCGGAAACGCGCTACCGCGAGTGGTATCAGGTTCGGTATCACCGTCCACAGGACGATCTGACGCAGCCAGTGGATTTCGATGCCGCCGCCCAATTCGACACTTTTTTCTACCAACTCGTCGAAGCCATCGCGAATGCGCCCGCACGCCCGGCGATCTATCCGTCCAGTCCCTTCATGGCTTCAGCCGCCAACCGGTGAGCACATTGCCTGCCGGGACCACGAGGTAACCCTCGCCTGCCCCGAGCCCGGTCAAGGGCATGATGGATGCCCCCTCATTGTGGATGCTGATCGATCCGCCAGCCGACCCGCTCCACAGCACATGACCATTCGACGCATCGAGGGCGTAGACGGTCCCGGAGGACGATCCGACCACCACGGCGGAGTCGATTGCGATGGGAGCCGAGACCAGCCCCCCGTCCCCCATGAACGTCCACAGAGTGTTGTGAGTCGTCTGATCGATGGCGGTCAACGTGCCGCTGTCAGACAGAAACAGCGCGGTTTGACCGGAGAAGGCAGGGATGGCCGATGAAGTGAACGTGCCGAGCTGGGTGCCCGTCCCGGCATCGAACACTTGATCCGGTGGATTGCTTGCGTAGTCGCGAACGAAGAGTTGGTTGTTCGCATACGCAGCCGTGGAACCACCGCCTCCCTCACAGGGGCCCGCATAGTGCCACAGTGTCGTACCCGTTAATGGATCTAACTTGTACACCTGGCACGGATAGGAGACGAATACGCCATCGGCAGAAACGGTCGGTGAGCTGTTGTCGCCGTTCTCCACGCCCGCCGTCCACAGTACGTTTCCAGTCAGCTCATCGACCGCGTATACGGTGCCGCCCGTCCCCGCGCCTCCGAGGTAGACGATCCCGTTGACGGCGGTTGGCGCGGCGCTGAATGCGTATTGATAGGGGAGCTGCTTCGACCATCCCGGAGTGCCGGTCGCCGCGTCGAACGAACGCAACAATCCATCGAAGTTGACGACGAACAGCGTGCCGTGATCGTACGCGTGCGCCGACCAGGAGTACGTACCGGAAAGCGCGATCGGTCCCCAGACCACGTTACCGGTCGCTTCATCGAGGCCGTACAAGGAAGTACCGTAGCCGGGGGGCGGGCTTGCGGTGTCGGTGTTGGTGATGACGAACACCTTGCCGGCGGCAATCAGAGGATAGGATATCTGGCCGTTCAGCGTCGTGGACCAGGTTGCGCTGGGCGGAAAAGTGGGTCCGCTGCTGCCGAAGGTCGCCCGGCCGGAATGGGCATAGTCGATCTGGTAGGTCACTGCCTGACTGAGGGGCGGTACCGGTGACGGATTGGCCTGAAAGACCGTGACGATCGTGTCCGAAGAGTGTCCGGAGTCATCGGCAGTGACATGGGCTGTGCCCGGGGCCACGCCGGTGATCTGCCCGGTGGCGTTCACGGTGACCTTGGACGTATCGGAGGACGACCAGGTGGCCTGTGTGGTGAGGTCCTGAGTGCTGCCGTCGGAAAAGGTACCGGTCGCCGCAAGCTGACTGGATGTGCCAGGCCCCAGGGTGACCGTTGCGGGCGTAGTCGCAATGGATTGCAGGGTCAGGGTCACCCCGGTCACTGTGATCGGGGCGTAGTTGAAGCCGCCAAGCAGGAAGCCGGAACCGGGCGCGGATCCGGGCAGATCCTGCACGTCGACAATGCCGACCAAGACCTGGCGGCTGCCGGCAGTGAGGCTGTTTGCGCCGACGGCATAACTGTTCTGGGTCGTCGGCGCGGTCTGCAGGCTGCCGCCGGACGGCCAGAGGAGATTGCCGTTGGGGTCGACTACGCCCAGGGCGTAAACCGAGGTGGTGTCGGGCGCGGTGCCGGTCCAGCTGATCAGGTTAGGGGCCTGCAATGACCAGTTTGTGTTGGCCGCCGGTGCGGTGATGCTCGGATAGGCGCTGAACTGAGTGCGCGACGCGGTGTAGGTAGCGCCGTTCACGGTCACATTCAAGGTGACCATGGCCCCGGGATTGACGCTCAGCTCTGCTGCGTATTCCTGGGATTGCGTGAAATAGGGGAGGGCAATGCCGTTCACGCTGACCGTGGCGGTCGTGATGGGAGCGCCGCCGGACTGATTGGTGATCTGCACTTCGGCGATCGAGTTGTATCCGGTATCGACGAAACCAGGCGGTGCCGCGCCGGTCGGGAACGCAATGAGCGTGGCAATGATGTAGGGCTGGCCAGCGGTGCCACCGCCGGTCCCGCCGCCGCTGCTACCGCCACCGCTGCTACCGCTACCGCCACTACCGCTACTACTGCCCGTATCGCCGCCCCCGCCGCACGCGACCAATCCCAGCAGTGCCAGCAGGAAGGCGTGACGCAGGAGCGCAGGCAGCAGATTGGGTCGCAGAGACTGGGGGTCGCGGGACGCGCAGGTCTTCATTATTCTTATTCCCTTGAAATGAAGTCATTCCCGAGGGCGCGGCAGAGCCCCACCAATATAACCTGTATGCGGCGCAATACCAACGTGCCGCCGATGCCAGTCCCCCGGTCAGTTCTGCCTGGAAGCGCGTCGTGCGATATCGGCGACGATCCGTTGCGCCTCGCGTCCGATCTCGCGCAGCATTCCGCTCGCCGAAACTACGAAGCCACAGAAATACAGTCCGGCTTCGCCCGCTGCTTCGCTCGGCGAGCCGATTCCGAGCGCCGGAGACACGGCACTCTGCGGCTCGAAGAACCTTTCAGTCTCGGGGCGAAAGCCGGTCGCGACGATGATGGCGTCAAATTGCCGCGATCTTCGGTCGTCGAATGTCACCCGAGTCTCGCTGATATCTCGGATGTCTCCGAACAACTGGATGTGGCCCTGGCGGATCAGCCTGACCGTGCCTACATCGATCAGCGGGATCCGGCCCTGCGTCCTGATCTGGGCGAGAGGGCCGAGCGGCAGTCTGCGAAAGCCGAGCTTGGTGATGTCGCCCAGGGAGAGCCCGCACAGCCGTGCGGCGAGTGCATCCGTGAGACGCGGCGGGAGCCGGCTCAGCGCAATGCCGAGGGTGAGAATCGGGATGCCGAGAATGTGGCGCGGAACGATGTTCACCGCGCCGCGCACGGCCAGTGCCGCCCGGGCGCCACTCTCGTGAAGATCGATCGCGATCTCACCGCCACTGTTGCCGATGCCTACGACGAGGACGCTCTGGCCGCGAAATGGCTTGCCGTTGCGGTACTCGCTGCTGTGGATGATCGGGCCGGTAAAGCGCTCCTGCCCGGGCCATCGTGGCATGTTGGGCACCGCGTTGTAGCCGGTGGCCACGACCACCTGCTGCGAATCGTAGACCCCGGATGTCGTCGTCGTGATCCAACGGCCGCTGGCGGGCCGGATCGTCTGCGCCTCCTCGTTGAGATGCGGGATCACGTCGAAACGGCGCGCATACTCCTCGAGATACGCAATCACCTGTGCGCGTGACGGATAACGTGGCGTGCCAGCCGGAAACCCCAGGTGCGGCAGGGCCGAGTGGCCGCGATCGGTGTGCAGATGCAGCCGGTCGTAGTGGCGGCGCCAGCTGGAACCGACCTCGCTCCCTCGCTCCACCACGGTAAATGGCAGCTCCCGCATCCTCAGGCATGCCGCCACGGCGAGGCCGGCAGGCCCCGCACCGACTACGAGTGTTTCCGCATGACGTCGCACAGCATCAGTCTATGCCCAGCGCCTTTTGAATGAACGGCAGAATCAGATTCCAAGCCGGTGAGGTCGCGGCGATTTCGTCGAAGTGACTGGCACGCGGAAGGATCACGGTCTCGGCGGCGTCGCCTGCCTTGCGTGCGCGCCTGGCGAAGTCGATTGCAACCTGAGGTGGCACGATGGTGTCGAGCTGGCCGTTGATCAGAACGATGTGGCTGCCGTTGGGCAGGAGCTCGGCGGGACTCGTGTCAAGATAGACGTCCGGGCGGCCGGCACTCGGCCGTCCCGTCAGTTCGCCAACGTCGCGGGCACAGGCGTCCCGAACCAGGCCTCGTTGCCTGCGCAGATCGCCCAATCCGCCCAGGCTGATCACCTCGCGGATGGGCAGCGGGTGCGGCTCGTACAGCGGACTTGATGCCGGCAGGCGCGCGCGTCCCGCCGCCCACTGGACCAGAAATCCGCCTGCAGAATGACCTATTGCGACCAGGCGCTGCGTATCGAGTCGATACGAGGCCGCTTGCACGGTGAGGGTGTCAAGCGCGGCGGACATGTCCAGGTACGTCCCAGGGTAGCCGCCGCCGGTTTCATCGAGGCGCCGGTATTCGACACTCCACACCGCGATTCCCTGTGCGATCAGGGCGGCTGCGGGATTGCGCATTTGCTCGATGCCGCCGTTTCTGAGCACCCAGCAGCCGCCGTGCACGAGCACCGCCACAGGGAACGGCCCGTTTCCCTCCGGCAGAAACAACTCGACGTACTGCGACGGCGCGCTGCCATATGCGATGTGGGCGGTGGGCGCCGGGCCGCTCAGCTCCATGTACGCGCGCAGCGTCATCGGTTCATTGGCGGATGCAACCGTCGACATCCACGCCGCGGTGCAATACAAAAGGAAACTCAGATGCCGCAGGCGGCGCACTTGTCCGGTGATATCCAGGCTATCGGTCACGATGCGGCGTCAGCCGTCTCGCGAGCGGACGAGGTACTCCCCCTTGATGTCCGCGATCGTTGGCGTTCCGGCTTGGCGCATGATCGACAAGAGCTCGCGATTCAGGATGTCGAGGACTGCCTCCACGCCGGGCTGGCCGAAGGCGGCAAGACCCCAGGCATACGGTCTGCCGATGCCAACTCCACTCGCGCCGAGCGCGAGTGCCTTGAACACATCGGTGCCGCGACGGATTCCACCGTCAACGAATACGGGGGCACGTCCACGCACCGCTGCAACGACTTCCTGCAGGCAATCGACGGGTGCGCGCAGCGTCTCTTCGTTGCGGCCGCCGTGGTTCGACACCACGATACCGTTCGCGCCGTGCTCAACAGCGATTCCCGCGTCTTCCCCCGTGACAATCCCTTTGACCAATAGCCGACCCTTCACCACTGCGCGCAGCCGATCAAGGAACTCCACCGTCAGGTCCGGCGGTGCAAGGCCGGTGATGTGCGATACGTCGAGGCCGGTGAACATCGGGCCCCGGCGCCACATGTCATGCGAGTTGCCTACATGGCAGGCAACACAAGGCCGGTTATCGACTTGCATGGCGCGACGCAGCGTTTCGTTGTTGCGCCACCCAGGAGAGTCGACCGTGAGTACGATCGCGCTGCAGCCCGCGTTCTCGGCCCGCCGCACGATGCCCGTCGTAACGTTCCAGTCATTGGTCGGGTAAAGCTGCTGCCATACGGGCTCGCCGCGTGCTTTCGTAATCGTCTCTATGTCGGTCGATGTGCCCGTGGACACCATGAACTGGGTTGACCGAGTCGCGGCGGCGCGGGCGACTGCGGTTTCGCCCTCAGGATGAAACGCGCGCATGGCCGATACTGCGGACAGATACAAAGGGCTTTGCCACGAGGTGCCGAAGACGGAAGTCCCGGTATTGAGCCGCGTAAGATCGATGAAGCGGCGCGCGCGGATTTCGTAGTGTGAGAACGCTTCGTGATTTCGAGCGACGGTGCGATCGTCGTCGGCGCCGGTTGCGAGGTAGCCGAAATGCGCGGGCGGTAGCGCATCGCGCGCCAGGGACTCGAAGCCCATGACGTCGAGGACCTGGTCCGCGGAGGTCACCGGCGGCGGCGACCGCCGATACAGGCGTGAGGGGGGTACCGCTTCGGCTGCCTTCTGCGGGTCAGCCATCGCCGGCGACAGCAATCCCGGCAGCGCGGCGAGACCGCCAATAAACGTACGCCGCGTCACCGCAGGCCGCCGACTTCTCCGCATCGCCTTCCCCCGCTAGCGCAATGCCCGGGAGTCTAGCGCAAGTACCCAGACACGGCGCCGGGCCCCGTCATGGGGCCCGGCATGCGGTTACTCCGGCAATGTGACTCCCGAGCCCCCCATCTCCGCGGGCATGTCCTTGAACTTCGGCTTGCCGTCGCGAATGGGCAGCACGGTCTCCTGGTAGTTCACATGCACCCCGGCCTCGAAACGCAATGTGGGCAGCATCGCGGCATAGACGTCCACGAGACCCAGGGGAGGGTGAGCCGTGAACACGTGTCCGCCACACTTCCTGCACCACTTGCGGTAGCTGTTGGGCGTCTTGTTGTACGTGCCGACGTTGTCCGAACCGTGCGTTACCGTCACGGCTTCCGGCTTCCACAGGGTGAATGCGTTGACCGGCGCTGCCGACCAGTGCCGGCACGAATCGCAGTGGCAGTAGCCCATGCCTGCGGGTTGGCCCGCGACCTTGAATTGCACCTCGCCGCAGAAGCAGCGTCCCTCGTGGGAGTTTTCAGTACTCATGGCCTTGTGTCCTAGTAATATGTCGGGTTATCAATGGGCCCGCAGTCTAGCGACGGGCAGCGCGGACACGAATGATCACCCGTCCGGCGCTCGTGCTCGATCGTCCACGGAGAGATCGATGGATGCCCTGTCGGATGTGCTGCGTGCGGTGCGCCTCACAGGCGCCATCTTCTTCGACATTCGCGCCTCCGAGCCCTGGGTCGCCGAAACGCCGCCGGGAGAGGCGATCGTCGGTACGATGTTCCCGGGCTCCGAGCACCTCATCTCGTACCACGTCATCACGCAGGGCCACTGCTGGGCGTGCGTCCCGGGCGAGCCCCCGATGGAGCTGGAGGCAGGCGACATCATCGTCCTGCCGCACGGCGACACGCACGTGTTGTCCAGCACCCCGGGTTTGCGCCGCACGCCGGATATGTCGCTCTATCGAATTCCGAAAGACGGGCAGCTGCCAATCAGCATCTCGATGGGCGACTCGCAGGAAACGCATGCGCACTTCGTCTGCGGTTTCCTGGGCTGCGACGCGCGCCCCTACAACCCGCTGCTGACCGCACTGCCGCGCGTCATCCGCGTCAGCGATCACGTCAGCGGCGCGCTCGCCGCATACGTGCAGTTTGCCCTGGCCGAATCGAACGGGCCGCGATTGGGCGGACAGGCTGTGCTCGGCCGTTTGAGCGAGCTGATGTTCGTAGACGTCGTGCGGCGCTACCTGGAGACGCTGCCGCCAGACCGGACGGATTGGCTTGCGGGCCTGCGCGATCCGTTCGTCGGACGCGCGCTCGGTGCTCTACACCGCAACCCCGCACGCGAGTGGACCATAGAGACGCTGGCGCGCAAAGTGGGACTCTCACGGTCGGCGCTGGCTGAGCGCTTCACGCAGTTCGTAGGCCAGCCGCCCATGCAGTACCTGACGAATTGGCGGATGCAGCTCGCGGCGAATCATCTGCTCAGCGGCACGGAGAGCATCGCCGTGATCGCCAACCGCGTCGGCTACGAATCCGAGGCGGCGTTCAGCCGCGCCTTCAAGAAAGCGGTCGGGAAGCCTCCGAGCCAGTGGCGCAGGGCGTGAGCGCTTCGATTCCCAACTAGTCCGGCGGCTGATATCCCGGCACGCCTGTCTGCCACAGCAGGAAGGCGTAGGTGTCGGCGGCCTCGCGGTCCTGTTGTGCGCGCGTCGATCCCACGCCATGACCGGCGTCATAGTCGACGCGCAGCAGAATCGGCTTGTTGGAGCGGTTCGCCGCCTGTAGCCGCGCCGTCATCTTCGCTACGTGGAAGGGTGCCACTCTGGGGTCGGTCACGCCCGTGGTCAGCAGAACGGCCGGGTACGCGGTCCCATCCTTCACCGCCTGGTAGCTGTCGATGCTCTTCAGAGCGCGATAGCCCGACTCAGTGGAAATCGCGCCCCACTCGGGCTCTTCGCCATAGCCGTCCTGCTCAGCGACATAGCGCAGAGGATTCGACCAGCCGACGCCGTCGATGACCGCAGCGAAGAGGTCCGGGCGCTCGGTCATCGCGCGTCCCACGGCGATGCCGCCGGCCGACCTGCCGCCGATCGCCAGGCGCGTTGGCGACGTGTACTTCCTTGAGCACATGTCCTCGCATACGGCGATCAGGTCGCGCCACGTATTGGGCTTGTTGGCCAGCTGCCCGGCCTTGTGCCATTCCCGCCCGTATTCGCCTCCGCCGCGCACGTTGGCGTAGCCGACGATGAAGCCCGCGTCGATCAACGCGAGCGTGCGTCCTGCGAAGGTCGGGGTATAGGCCGCGATTCCGTAGGATCCGTAGGCGCTGATCCACGCCGGCGTGCGGCCGTCGAGGCTCAGTCCCTTCCTGTGGATCAGGGAGTAGGGGATCTTCGTTCCGTCCTTCGCCGTCGCGAACAGACGCGTCGCCTGGTATGCGCCCACATCGATGGGCGGCTTGGGCGTCAGCCCCGTCGGGCTCACGTGTCCCTGCGCGTCGACCGACCAGATGTCCGGCGGGGTGAGCCAACCCTGCAGCGAGAACAGGGCGCCCGCCTCCCCGGCATTGGCGGCGAACGCGCCGATCGTGCCGTCGAAGGGCAGGCGGATCTCAATGACCTGACCGTCCTTGCCCAGGCGCCGCAGACGGCTCACGCCCCCGTCCATGATCGACAGGTACAGTCCGTCCTTTGCTCGCGCGAAGGTCTCAATGACCAGGGAATCCTGCGAGACGATTTCCGTGGCGTCGGACAGGGCCGGCGCGGCAGCCCGCAGCTTCAACACGCGCCCGCGAGGCGCGCCCTTGTTCGCAAGCAGATAGACGGTGTCGCCATCCAGCTCCACTGCAGTGATCTCATCGTCGAAGTCCGCGATCGCGGTCCAGCGCGCCTTGTTCGCGGCGGCGTCCACCGCAGGCGCGATGAACAGGCGCGACTCCGGGCGCACGTCGGACAGGGCGAGGATGGCGTAGGCAGATCCCTCAAACGTGTAGATGAGCGGTGCCTGGATGCGCTCGTAAGACACGTGAGCGTCCAGTCCGCGCCGCATCAGAATCGGATCGGAGGCGGGGTCGGTGCCGAGCCGGTGGAAGCGTGCCTGGCTGTCGAGGTAGCGCTCCGGCGTGGCGACCGCGCCGGTGAGCTGGTTGTAGAAGAAGCCGCTGCCGTCGTTCAGCCATTGCGGATTGGCCGTTTCCGTGCCGGGGATGCGGTCGGGCAGGTCGCGCCCCGAGGCGGTCTCGAGAACGTGCAGAAGCGAGTCCTCGCTGCCGTCCCGGGACAGACCGTAGACCACGTGGGATCCATTGGGCGAGGCGATCCACCAGTCGAGCGACACATGGCCGGCCGCCGCCGCCGCCGGGGCGGTTGCGGCTGTTGCGGCGGCAGCGGCGGTTGCAGCCGTTGGGCCCGTTGGGGCCGTTGCGGCCGGGTCCACCGGGGCTGTTGCGGCCGTTGGATCGATGAGCACGCGCTGCCGGCCCGCCTCGCGCACGAACAACTTGAAGTTGTCCGCGCTCACGGGCCGCTGCTC
>FTDY01001222.1_pt1 | contig 31646 bp, 28 predicted proteins | sample 1640031 | NCBI WGS metagenome assembly FTDY01 (sample SAMEA3914816, study PRJEB12502) | metagenome | biome: forest; material: soil | place: USA | collected 2011-09-16 | depth 0.3 m
CTTCCTCATCTCCTTATTGCTCTGCCTTCATTCCCATCCCTTCTGCCCCTCCCCCCATTGAGATAGCGCTACCCCCACCCCTGGACACGCTCGCCGTGCTCCGTCAGGTGAATGTCAACTTGCCGCCCCGACGCCCACACTTTGCCGCACTTACCGGCTCACCGTTCGCATCTCGCAGCGGCACACAAACCGGCATCGCGGTCCCGAAAAGGTTCGGGCGAAACAGTTCAGGGAGTCCTCATGCGCAAAGATCTCATTTCCGCTTCGCTGTTCATTGGTGCGTTCGCGATGCTTGCATTGGCCGCTACCGCTCTCACGGGCTGCGCGCGCAACGAGGCAGCGGAGCCGCCCAGCGCTGCGATGGCACCGCCGCAGGTCACTGTGGCCCAGGTAGTGTCTCGCCCGGTGACGGAGTTCGACGAGTTCACCGGCCGCTTCGAGGCCATCGAGCGCGTCGAGATCCGGCCACGCGTCTCGGGCTACATCTCATCGGTCAATTTCGTCGAGGGGCGTGAAGTCAGGAAGGGTGACGTGCTGTTCGTCATCGACCCCCGCCCGTACGAGGCGGAATACAAGCACGCCAAAGCCCAGCTCGAGCAGGCGCGGACCCAGTTGGCGCTGGCGAAGTCCGAACACGCGCGCGCCACCAAGCTCGTCGACTCGCACGCGATCTCTCAGGAGGAGTTCGACACGCGGGTTGCCAGCAATGACCAGGCGAGCGCGAACGTCGACGCCGCGCAAGCCGCGCTGGATTCGGCCGAGCTCAATCTCTCCTTCACCAAGGTGACGGCGCCCATTTCGGGCCGCATCTCCCGCGCGCAGATCACGACCGGCAATCTCGTGGCGGCGGGGCAGACTCAGCTCACGACTCTCGTCTCACTCGACCCGATCTACGTTGCGTTCGACGACGACGAGCAGGGCTACCTGAAGTACGCAAAGCTGGCGCGCGACGGTGAGCGCCGAGGCTCACAGGAATCGGGGAGTCCGGTTCTCGTCGGCCTCGCCGACGAGCACGACTACCCGCACAAGGGAGTCATGGTGTTCGTGGACAACGAGCTGGACCCGTCCACCGGCACCATCCGCAGCCGCGCGCGGCTCGACAACCACGATCGCCAGTTCACGCCGGGGCTGTTTGCACGGGTGAAGCTGCTCGGACGCAACCAGTACACCGCCCTCCTGATCAACGACAGCTCCGTGGGCACAGATCAGTCGGTGAAGTACGTGTTCGTCGTGGGAGCCGACAATAAGGTGCAGTACCGCCCCGTGAAACTCGGCCCCATCGTCGACGGCCTGCGCGTGGTGCGCGACGGACTGTCGGCTGGAGAGACGATCGTCGTGAACGGCCTGCAGCGTGTGCGCCCCGGCGCGCCCATCACGCCGGAGCGGGTTGCGATGGGTGAGCGACATCCGCGCGACGGCAAAGGTGACAACGGCGATCGCACCATGCTCGCCCAGAATGCAGAGGACCTGCGGTGAAACTGTCTCACTTCTTCATCGACCGGCCGATCTTCGCGGCCGTTCTCTCGGCGTTCATCACGATCGGCGGCGCCATCGCGCTGTTCAAGCTGCCGATCAGCGAATATCCCGAGGTCGTTCCGCCTACCGTCGTGGTGCACGCAACGTACCCGGGTGCCAACCCCAAGGTAGTCGCGGACACCGTAGCGGCTCCGCTGGAGCAATCGATCGTGGGCGTCGAGGACATGCTGTACATGTCCTCGACGGCGACGATGGATGGCTCCCTGAACCTGACGATCACCTTCAAGGTGGGTGCGGACATCGACCGCGCGCAGGTGCAGGTGCAGAACCGCGTCTCGCAGGCACTTCCCCGATTGCCGGAGGAGGTCCGCAATCTGGGCGTCACGACGATCAAGAGCTCGCCGAACCTGACGATGGTGGTGCACCTGACCTCGCCGGACGGCCGCTATGACTCGCTGTATCTGCGCAACTATGCAGTGCTGAACGTCCGCGACGTGCTAGCTCGCCTTCCGGGCATGGGCGAAGTGCGGGTGTTCGGCGGTGGCGACTACTCCATGCGCGTGTGGCTCGATCCGCAGAAGCTGGCAGCGCGAAATCTCACTTCCGGCGATGTCGTCGATGCGATCCGCGAGCAAAACGTGCAAGTGGCGGCCGGCCAGATCGGCGCGCCGCCCTCACAGGAGTCGCAGTTCCAGCTGGCTCTGAACGCGCAGGGCCGCCTCACGGATGAGGAGCAGTTCCGCAACATCATCATCAAGACGGGCCAGGACGCCGAGATCGTGCGTCTGGGCGATGTCGCCCGCGTCGAGCTTGGCGCCCAGGAATACGCCATCAAGGCGTTCCTCAACAACCAGAACGCGGTGGCGATTCCGGTCTTCCAGGCGCCCAACTCCAATGCGCTGCAGCTTTCGGCCGCCGTGCGCAAGACGATGGCCGACCTGAAGAAGGACTTCCCGCAGGGACTCGACTACAGCATCGTCTACGACCCGACCGTCTTCGTGCAGCAGTCGATCGATGCCGTCGTGCACACGCTGCTCGAGGCCATCGCGCTCGTCGTGATCGTCGTCATCCTGTTCCTGCAGACCTGGCGCGCCTCGATCATTCCGCTGGTCGCCGTACCCGTCTCGATCATAGGCACGTTCGCCGTGCTGCTGGCCTGCGGCTTCTCGATCAACACGCTGTCCCTGTTCGGGCTCGTGCTTGCGATCGGCATCGTCGTGGACGATGCCATCGTCGTGGTGGAGAACGTGGAGCGCCACATCGCCAGTGGCCAGTCGCCTCGCGATGCCACCAAGGCGGCGATGAATGAGGTCAGCCGGCCGATCATCGCCATTACGCTCGTACTGTGCGCCGTGTTCATTCCCGTGGCCTTCGTGAGTGGGCTGACCGGCGAGTTCTACAGGCAGTTCGCGCTCACGATCGCGATCTCTACGGTCATCTCTGCGTTCAATTCGCTGACTCTCTCGCCGGCGCTCGCGGCCGTCCTGCTCAAGCCCCACGACGCAAGGCCCGACCGCCTTTCCGCCGTGATGGACAAGCTGTTCGGCCGCTTCTTTCGCCGTTTCAACCGCGGCTTCGAGCGCACCGGCAACGCGTACTCCCGCGTGGTCACGCACACCGTCCGCCGTGGCGCCATAGCGCTCGTGGTGTACGCGGGGCTCATTGCCCTCACCTACTTCGGCTTCGCCTCGGTTCCGAGCGGCTTCATTCCGGATCAGGACAAGCAGTACGTGATCGCGATCGCACAGCTACCGCCTGCGGCCGCGCTGGATCGCACGGACGAGGTGACGCGGCGCATCGGTGAAATCGGGCTGAAGACACCGGGGGTGGCGGGGGCGGTTCAGTTCAGCGGCATGTCCGTCAACGGCTACACGGCCAGCTCCAGCTCCGCGATGGTCTTCTTCACGCTCGATGATTTCGGCAAGCGTCGCTCGAAGGACCTCTCGGCCAAGGCGATCGCCGCGACGCTGAACGCAAGGCTCGGCGCGGTCCAGGACGCGTATGTGGTCGTCTTCCCGGCGCCGCCCGTCATCGGGCTGGGAACCCTCGGGGGCTTCAAGCTCCAGGTGGAGGATCGCGGCGACAGCGGCTCGGATGCGCTCTATGCGGCGGTCCAGGAGTCGGTCAAGAAGGCGTATCAGGATCCCACGCTCGCCGGAGTCTTCAGCAGCTACCAGGTCAACGTACCCCAGCTCGACGTGAACGTCGACCGGGTCAAGGTGAAGCGCCAGGGCGTCAAGCTGTCGGACGTGTTCCAGACCATGCAGGTTTACCTGGGCTCGCTGTACGTGAACGACTTCAACCGCTTCGGGCGCACTTACCAGGTAGTCGCGCAGGCGGATGCGCCGTTCCGCTCGCACGTCGATGACATCCTGCCGTTGAAGACGCGCAACGCGAGTGGCGCCATGGTTCCGCTCGGCTCGCTGCTGACCATCGGTGAAACGTTCGGGCCGGACATCGTACAGCGCTACAACGGCTATCGGTCCGCCGACGTCAACGGTGGCGCCGCTCCTGGGTTCAGCTCGGGCCAGGCCCAGGCGTCCATGGAACGGATTCTCACTCAGACCTTGCCGCGCGGCATGACCTACGAGTGGACGGATCTGGCGTATCAGCAGCTCATCTCCGGGAGCACGACTGCGTTCGTGTTTCCCTTGTGCGTGCTGTTCGTGTTCCTGGTGCTCGCTGCACAGTACGAGAGCCTGACGTTGCCGCTCGCGATTCTCCTGATCGTGCCGATGTGCCTGTTGGCTGCGATCGCAGGCGTGCTGATCGATCACAGCGACAACAACGTCTTCACGCAGGTCGGACTGGTCGTGCTCGTGGGACTCGCCTGCAAGAACGCGATTCTGATAGTCGAATTCGCGAAACACCTGCAGGAGCAGGGCCGCGACGCGGTGTCCGCGGTGCTGGAGGCTGCCCGCCTGCGCTTGCGGCCGATCCTGATGACCTCGTTCGCTTTCATCATGGGTGTGGTCCCGTTGATGCTCGCCAGCGGCGCGGGCGCCGAGATCCGTCACGCGCTGGGCGTGACCGTGTTCGCAGGCATGCTCGGAGTGACGTTCTTCGGCCTGCTGCTCACACCGGTGTTCTATGTACTCATCAGGCGCCTGACGGGACAACGCGAGACCCTGCCCTCGCAGGTTCCTGCGCAACTCGCCGCCTCCGGAACTCATCATGTCTGAAGTCAAGAAATCGCTGTTTGTCGGTCTCGGCGGCGGAATCGCCGGGGTTCTGCTGGTCCTCCTCGCCGTCATCCTGACAGGCTGCGCGGTCGGCCCCGACTACGTGAAGCCCGACACGCCCGTTGCGCCTGCGTTCGCCAGCGCGGAGACGGCGACCTATTCCCCGGAAGAGGTCCAGTCCAGGTTCTGGACCCAGTTCGGCGATGACACTCTCGACAGGCTCGTGGACGATTCGCTCGGCGCGAATCACGATCTGCGCATCGCCCTGGGCAGGCTGGTCGAAGTCCGCGCCGCCCGGCGCGAAGCGTTGTTCGATTTCGGGCCGAAGGTCACCGCTTCTGGCGGCTACACCAAGCAGCAGGTACCCGCCGCGGCGAGCCCGATTGGCATCGGCTACAACGCCGAGCTTTACGATGCGGGCTTCGATGCGTCGTGGGAGCTCGACCTCTTCGGCCGCGTGCGCCGGGAAAACGAAGCGGCGCATGCCCAGTTGCAGGGGGCGGAGGCCAATCTGCACGACGCGCAGGTGTCGGTCGTCGCGGAAGTGGCGCGCACATATTTCGAGCTGCGCGGCGCACAGAATGAGCTGGCCGTCGCTCGCCGCAACGTCGAGAACCAACAGGAGACTCTGCGCGTCACGGACGCTCGTCTGGATGCCGGTCGCGGCACGGAACTCGACACGTCGCGTGCCCAGGCGCAGCTGAGCACGACTCTGTCGAGCATTGCGCCCCTGGAGGCCGCGGTGTCGCGCTCGATCCATCGCCTGGGCGTGTTGACGGGGCGGGACCCGAACGCGCTCACCGATCTGCTCAGCCCCGCCCGCGACCTGCCGGCACTGCCGCAGATCGCCACCGTCGGGGATCCAGCCGCGCTGCTGCGCCGCCGCCCGGACATCCGCGTGGCGGAGCGTCAGCTTGCGGCGTCCACGGCCGAGATCGGCGTGGCGGTCGGCGACCTGTTTCCCAAGGTCACCTTCACCGGCAGCTTCGGATATACGTCAAATGACACGGCCACCCTGGGACAGTCCGGGACCCGCAGCTACCTGATCGGGCCGGGCATCTCCTGGGCGGCGTTCGATCTGGGCCGCGTCCGAGCCCAGGTTGCCGGCGCGCATGCGCGCACGGACGTGGCGCTTGCCACCTATGAGCAGACCATTCTGCGCGCCCTGGAGGAGACCGAGAATTCCCTGGTGACCCATGCCCGGGCCCGGGACCGGCTCAAGAACGCCGCTGACGCCGCCAGGGCGAGCGCGACCGCCGCCCGGATAGCACGCACGCGCTACGACGGGGGCATAGTGGACTTCCTGGAGGTGCTGGACGCTGAGCGGACCCAGCTCACAGCCGAGGACCAGCTTGCCCAGAGCCGCACGGACGCCGCCACGAGCCTGATCGCAGTTTACAAAGCGCTGGGCGGCGGGTGGGAATCGGCGCCCCTGCCACAATACACTCAGGCGGCTCATAATCAGCCGTCTGCCCCCTTGACCGGAAACCCATGAACGCCACGCCTGCAACGGCCCTGCTCGAGGAGACTCTGGCGCCTCTGGCGCCCTCCCTGCTGGAGCCGGACCCCACGCTCCCCTGCTCGGAGGAGCTATCCCAGATCAATGAGTCGCTCCAGCGCCGGGAAGGCCTGCTGGCCGCCTCCGCCAAGGCGAGCCGGCTGCTGCTCGAGGCTCCAGACGTCCGAGCTGTCATCCCGGACGTGCTGCGCGTGATCGGCGAGGCCGCCCGGGTCGACCGCGTGAACCTGATGCTCGCGCAGTCAGGTCCGGCCGGGGAGCCCCTCCTCGTGGTGGTCAGCGAGTGGGTCGCCGAAGGTGTGACTCCTCACCTCGGCGATCCGGCCCTCTGCAGCTGCGACGAGCGCAACTTCGAGACCGTATGCGCGGAGCTGCGCGCCGGGCGCAGCGTGTGCCTGAGCAAGAGCGATTCCGCCTCGGCGTACTGCTCTGCGGGCTTCGAGGGAATCGGCACCAAGACGAAGGCGATCGTCCCGATCTTCGTCGCGGGCGAATTCATAGGTGTCGTCGGGTTCGACAACACGCGCAGGCGCCGCGCGATCGATTCAGCCGAGCTGTCTGCCCTGGAGACCGCCGCCGGCGTCATCGGTGCAGCCCTGCACCGCGAAAGGCTGGTGGACGACGTTCGCCGCGAGAGGGAGCGAGCCGCTGAAGAACGTGTGACTGAGCTGGCCAAGGCCAATGCAGTCATCCGCGGCAACCTCGAGCGCCTCGCGAGCGAGCCAGACCTTGGAAGCTTCATGGGCCACATCCTCCTCGAGGCGACGCGCCAGTTCGACGCCTCCTCCGGCGCGGTCATCGTCGCAAAGCATGCGCTGCAGGAGTGGCGCATCCTCGCCCATGTGCGCGACGGCAAACTGGCGGAGCCTCCCTTCGTCACGAGCGTGCCGTTCGAGGGGTCGCCGTTCACGCATGTATTCGGCCGCCAGCTCGAGCCGCTCTACATCAACGTCGAGCAGGGCACCACCGATATCTGGCCGGGCGTGCTGGCATTTCATCGGCGCGAGGGCTACGCGACCGTCGTGATCTATCCGCTCGTGTTTGCGGCGCGCACGGTGGGCTTCTTCGTGCTCAGCTTCAAGCGCGCAGCCCCGGAAGTGCAGTACAGCGAGCTGCTCGTCGCGCTGGCGCAGCAGGCAACGCTGGCCGTCGAGCTCACCCGCCTCGCCCACTCCGCCAAGGAGGCTGCCGTTCTCAAGGAGCGCACGCGCATCGGCCAGGAGATCCATGACGGCCTGGCGCAGGCCTTCACGGGCATTCTCATGCAGTTGGGTGCGGCGGAGGAGTTTCCGTCGTGCAAGAAGAAGAATTCGGAGTTGCTGACCATCCATTCGCGCATCCGGGATCTCGCCCGCGAGGGCCTCTCGGAGGCGCGCCGCTCGGTCATGGCGCTGCGGGTGGATCAAACGCGCCGCGCGGGCCTCGAGCTGGCGTTGCGGCAGCTCGCCGAGCGATCCACGGTCCCGGGAGGCGTGACGTGCACGTTCGACGGCGTGGGAATCGCAACCGGCCTGAAGCCCGAGCATGAGCACGAGCTGCTGCGCATCGCGCAGGAGTCTGTCAGCAATGCCGTACGCCACGCTCACCCCCGCACCGTGAAGATCACGATGTCGGATGAGTCCGCGCACTGGATCCTGTCCGTCACGGACGACGGCGTTGGAATGGAGCAGGAGCCCGAGCTCTACGCACGCGAGGGATTCGGGCTCACGAGCATGCGCCAGCGCGCCGGAGCGATCGGTGGAGAGTGGCAGATCGAGAGTGAGCGTGGCTCAGGCACGCGCGTGCGCGTGAGGCTGCCCAAACGGAGAGCGTGATGGTTGCGGTGCTGAAGAAGAAAATCCGGGTGATCCTTGCGGATGACCACCCGGTGGTGCGGGATGGACTCGCAGCCATGGTCAATCAGCAGCCCGACATGGAAGTGGTCGCGGAAGCCGGTGACGGCGAGGAGGCCATCGCGCTCTACGAGCAGCACCGGCCCGATGTCATGGTTCTCGACCTGCGCATGCCCAAGCGCGACGGAGTCGCGGTCGTGCAGCGCGTGCTCGAGACGCATCCCAAGGCCTGCCTGCTGATCATGACGACGTATGACGGCGACGAGGACATCTTCCAGTGCCTCAGCCAGGGGGCCAAGGGCTATCTGCTCAAGGACGCTCCCAGGACGGAGATCCTGTCCGCCATTCGCGCGGTGAGCGAGGACCGGCCGTACACCTCATCCTCGGTGGCCGCCAAGGCGCTGCAGCGGATGGGAAAGCCCAGCCTCACGCAGCGCGAGCTGGACGTCCTGCAGTTGGTCGCGCAAGGGCGCAGCAACAAGGATATCGCGCGGCGGCTCGAGATCACCGAGGGCACCGCGAAGACTCACGTCAAGGCCATTCTCACCAAGCTGGATGCCATCAGCCGCACGGAAGCGGTTGCAGTTGCACACAAGCGCGGCCTGATCAGACTTTAGTCCTTCGCCGCTGCACTGCCACGGTGCCAACCCTGGTAGCAGAGGAAGTGGAAGCGCAGATTGCGGACCAGGCTCCCGGCGGACAGCTCGACCTCATACTCGATTTCGTGCTCCGCGATCGGGCTGCCGCAGCCGTTGCAGACGGCGCCTGAGCCGTGGCCCGCCCACGTGCGTGCCGGACGATGTTGCGGCTGCGGTTCGCCGCCGGCGCTCTCGTATTTACAGATTCCCGGCTGAAGCTCCATGCGCCCTCCTGCGGCTCTTGAGACGCGTTGATCCATTGGAAACGCGGCGGGTTGCGAACGGATGACAGTCGCGGCGTGAGTGGCCGCCGCAGCGCGGACGGTTCTGCGCGCGGAACGTCAGCTCTGTGGAGGCTGAAACCCTTCCGGCGCCTGGGAACCGGCGCCGAAGAAGAATTTCTCCATCTCGGCTTCCAGGAACTTGCGCGCCTTGGGCTCGATAGGCGTCAGGCGGTACTCATTGATGAGCATCGTCTGGTGCTTCAGCCAGCGCGCCCAGGCTTCTTTGGAGACATTCTCGAAGATGCGCTTGCCCAGCTCGCCCGGATAGGGCGGCCGGTCGAGGCCGGGAGCCTCCACTTTCAGGATTGCACACTGAACCATCCGGGACACGTCAACTCCTCGAGCAGCACCTTGATCGGGGCGGGAAGGCCGATGCGCGCCGGCTGGCGGGCGTTATACCAGACGCTTTGTCCGCCATCCATGACTGCTGCCGCGCCGCCGCACGGGGTGAGCATCGGCGTGATGACCAGATTGAAGTGCGTGAACGCGTGCTCCACGCAATTCATCGGTTTGGGCTCTTGCGCAGCATCGCGCAACGATTGGCGCACAAAGCTGCTCGCGGCCGTTGCGGTGTCGAATTCGGGAAGGCACCAAAGGCCACCCCAGACGCCGCTCTCGGGCCGCCTCTCGAGCAGCACGCTGCCGTCATCGCGAACTGCCACGACCATGAACACCTTTCGCGTCGGCCGCGAGCGCGTCGGGCGCGGCGAGGGAATCTCGTGCTGACGCCCCGTGCGCTGGGCGAAGCAGCCGTCCGACAGCGGGCAGTACGTGCACAGCGGCCGGTGCCGGGTGCACACAGTCGCACCCAGATCCATGATTGCCTGCGTGTAGACAGCGATGCGGTCGTGCGGCGTGCACTGATCTGACAGCCGCCAGAGCTTGTCGGCAATTGCGCGCTCGGACGCATTTCCTTGCACTCCGAAATATCGCGACAACACCCGTTTGACGTTGCCATCGAGAATCGGAAATCGCTCCCCGCGGCTCAACGCCAGAATCGCGCCTGCGGTGGAGCGGCCGATTCCCGGAAGGCTCTCGATCTCCTCGATCCGAGCCGGAAACTCGCCGCCGAATTCGTCGCGGATGCGCGCGGCGGCAGCGTGGAGGTTGCGCGCACGAGCGTAGTAGCCGAGACCTGACCATACGTGCAGCACGTCGTCGATCGGAGCGTCCGCAAGAATCTGAACCGTCGGGAACTGCTCCATGAAGCGCTGGTAGTACGGAATGACCGTCCCCACCTGCGTCTGCTGCAGCATAATCTCGGACACCCACACACGGTACGGCGTGCGGTCGTGCTGCCAGGGCAGATCGTGCCGGCCCTGACGCGCATGCCAGTCGAGAAGCGCATCGGCGACGGGTGACTGGCTGCCGGTTTGACGCTGTGGCATGGAGATTCGAGCACAATCGCGGACAATCGCCACAATATTAGTCGAAAACGACGCTGACGTCCCCGCCGTGGTGCGCACGCACCCGTTTGGTGCGGGCCGCGTCGCTGCCTGCACCTGGCTAATGCACTGCAAGTGAGCGGCGGCGCAGATGAGCGGTGGATGGGCACGTAACTCGTTGAGCCCGCACGTCGATCGCTCTTGGCACGGATCTCGCTTAGCTTCGCGAGACCGCCCGACCTTAGGTTCTCAACGCGGCAAGGGGGAAGCGTGCGAGGTCGAAATCGCTCCGGACGATTGCGCGGGTCACTCCGTTGCCGCCGCTTTGGAGCCACCTAGTGGCCAGCCCGTATGATGAGATGCTGGATGGAGCAGGCGCGCCGCGCCTGCACTGCCGCAACTATTGGAGCTGGCTCGAGGATCAACCGGCCGAGCTGCTCGCGCAGAAGCGCAATGAGGCCGATGCCCTCTTTCACCGTGTCGGCATCACCTTCGCCGTGTACGGCGAGAATGCCGGCACCGAGCGGCTGATCCCGTTCGACATCGTTCCGCGCATCCTTCCCGCAGACGAGTGGACCCGCCTGGAGACCGGCTTGAAGCAACGCGTGCGCGCGTTGAACGCCTTCATCGCGGACATCTACCACGATCAGCGCATTCTGACGGCGGGCGTGATCCCGGCCGAGCAAGTGCTGTGCAACGCGCAATACCGGCCCGAGATGCAGGGCGTCGACGTTCCGGGCGGCATCTACGCTCACATCGGCGGCATCGACGTCGTGCGCGACGATGATGGAAGCTTCTGCGTCCTCGAAGACAACCTCCGGGTGCCCTCCGGCGTGTCCTACATGCTCGAGAACCGCAAGATGATGATGCGGCTGTTTCCCGAGCTGTTCGCGCGCCACTCCATCGAGCCGGTGGAGCACTACCCGGACGTGCTTCTGGAGAATCTCAAGAGCGTCGCACCGGCGGGCGTCACCGACCCGACGGTCGTCCTGCTGACCCCCGGAGCCTACAACAGCGCCTACTTCGAGCACGCCTTTCTCGCCCAACAGATGGGCATTGAGCTCGTCGAAGGCCAGGATCTGTTCGTGCGCGACGACGTTCTCTACATGCGCACGACACGCGGGCCGCAGCGCGTGGACGTCGTCTATCGCCGTGTCGACGATGACTTCCTCGATCCGCTCTCCTTCCGGCCCGACTCGACGCTCGGCGTCGCCGGCCTGCTCACGGTCTATCGCGCCGGACACGTCACCATCGCCAACGCCATCGGCACCGGCGTGGCCGATGACAAGTCCATCTACCCTTACGTGCCCGACATGGTGCGGTTCTACCTGAGCGAGGAGCCGCTCGTGGCGAACGTCCCAACCTGGCTGCTGCGCAAGCCCGAGGACCGGGCCTACGCGCTCGACCATCTCGCCGAGCTCGTCATCAAGGAGGTTCACGGCGCGGGAGGTTATGGCATGCTGATCGGTCCAGCCGCGACGCGCGCTCAGATCGAAGACTTTCGGGCACGCATCAAGGCTCACCCCGAGCGCTATATCGCTCAACCGACACTGGCGCTCTCCACCTCGCCGACGTTTGTCGCCGCAGGCATCGCACCGCGGCACATCGATCTGCGGCCCTTCGTCCTTTCCGGCCGCGAGGTCACGATTGTCCCCGGGGGCCTGACTCGCGTCGCGCTGCGCGAAGGCTCGCTCGTAGTGAATTCATCGCAGGGCGGCGGCACGAAGGACAGTTGGGTGCTGGGCGAGGGGCCCAAGCCCGGCCCCGGGCCGGCGGAGCTCAAACGCTCGCCCGCGGCACCGAGCTGACATGCTCAGCCGTACTGCCGATCACCTCTATTGGATGTCGCGCTATCTGGAGCGGGCCGAGAACCTGGCGCGCATGATCGATGCGCATCAGCGGCTGTCGCTGCTGCCGAGAACACCCGAGGCCGTGTTGCAGGGATGGGAGGCGACGCTCGTCTCGCTGGGAGCGGATGAGGCATTCCACGAGAAGCACGGCCTCACCACACCGCGCGCCGCATTCGATTTCCTCGCATTCGATCGGGGACACGGCGGCAGCATCCTGCAATGCCTGCGCGCTGCGCGCGAGAACGCGCGAGCCGTTCGCGGCACGATCACTTCCGACATGTGGGAGACGCTGAATTCGACCTACCTCGAGTCGTTGTCGTTCAACTCGAGCATGCTCGAATCGGCGCGGGGCGAGTTCCTGGAATGGGTGAAGTACCGGGCGCATCTCACGCGCGGCGTCACCTCCGGCACGCTGCTGCGCGATGAGGCGCTGTACTTCAACCGCATCGGCACGTTCATCGAGCGAGCCGACAACACGACCCGCCTGTTGGAATCGCGCTGGCGCGATCCCGGGCGGCGCGGCGAGCGGCTGCTGGCCGAAGCCTCGGAATGGTCGGTGCTGCTGCGCGCAATGTCCGCCTTCGAGATCTTCCGCCGCCTGTATCGCGACAGCGTCACTCCGATCCGGGTCACTCAGATGCTCCTCATGCGGGACGACCTGCCGCAGAGCGTGCATCGCTGCCTCGATGAGCTGCAGGCAAACCTGTCCGCGGTCGCGAACAGCCAGTCCACCGAAACCCAGCGGCGCATCGGCGAGCTCCACGCACAGTTCCACTTCGGCCGGTTCGAAGAGCTGTGCGCAGAAGGCATTCCCGCGCTACTCGACCGCTTCCAGGCCAATCTGCGCGACCTCGGCCAGCGGATCGCGAACGACTTCCTCGTGCCGTCCGGCACCTACTAAAGTCACTCCCATGCAATTACGCATCGTCCACAGAACGGCCTACAAGTACGAGGAGCCGGTGAAATACACGGCTCAGAAGCTGCGGCTCACGCCGCGGCGCGAAGGCAGCCAGCGGACGCTTTCATGGACCATCCACGCCCCGGGCCGCCGCACTGAACAGCTCGATGCGCACGGAAACGTCACCCATCTGATCACATTCGAGGAGCCGCACCGCGAGATGGCCATCGTCGTCAGTGGCGTGGTCGAGATCACCGATACGCAAGAGCTGGTTCGCCACGACGGGACCCTTTCGCCGCTCGCCTATCTCGCCGCGACTACCCTGACGACACCGAACGAAGAGATGGCGGCGCTCGCCATGCAGCATCTCGGAGCCGGCGGCCCCAGTCGGGACCGTCTGTACTCCCTCGCTGCCGCGGTACAGGAACGAGTGCGTTACAAGCCAGGGGTCACGAGCGTGGAGGACTCCGCGGCGACTGCTCTTGCCTCCGGCGAGGGAGTCTGCCAGGACCAGTCGCATGTGTTCATCGCGTGCTGCCGCGCCGCTGGGATTCCGGCTCGCTATGTAAGCGGTTACATTTGCTCGGAAGGGGATACCGCGGCGAGCCACGCGTGGGTCGATGCATGGATCGAGGAGTCCAGATCCTGGCTCGGTATCGATATCACGCATCTCGGTCCCGCCACCCTGGCCCATTGCCGCCTCGCAGTCGGCCGCGACTACCTGGACGCGGCGCCGGTGCGCGGCGTCCGCCGTGGGGGTGGGCGGGAGGTGATGGATGTCAGTGTCACTGCAGCGAGCTTCGTTGGACAATAGGCACCCCAGGCACCCCATGCTCGGACAACCCGAGTACCGCAACGGAGATTCCCCTTCCATGACCTATTGCGTGGCCATGCTGCTCGACACGGGGCTGGTCTTCCTGTCCGACTCCAGAACGAGTGCCGGCGTCGACCAGATCAGCACCTTCCGCAAGACCACCGTCTTCCAGCGCCCCGGCGACCGTGTGCTGGTCGTGCAGACCGCCGGCAATCTCGCCATCACGCAGGCGGTGACCAGCATGCTGCGCGAGCAGATCGATGCGCCCGACTCGCCATCGAGCCTGTTCACCAGTCCGAGCATGTTCGAGGCAGCGCGCTGCATCGGTGAGGCCCTGCGCGAAACTCATCGCCGCGATGCCGGCGCGCTCAGGGAGTTCGGCGTCGACTTCAACTCGAACATGATCCTGGGAGGCCAGATCCGTGGCGAGGCGCCGCGGCTGTTCAGCATTTACTCGGCAGGCAACTTCATCGAGTCGACCGCCGACACCAGCTATTTCCAGATCGGCGAATCGAAATACGGCAAGCCCATCATCGATCGCGTCATCCGCCGCAGCAGCAGCCTGAACGAGGCGGCCAAGGCCGCCCTGGTGTCGATGGACTCCACCATCCGCTCCAATCTGTCGGTCGGGCTGCCCCTGGACCTGGTCATCGTGAAGCGGGACCGCCTCGAGGTGGCGCGGCACGTCAACATCGATTCCGACAACGAGTATTTCGACAGCCTGCGCGGTCGCTGGAGCGATGCGCTCCGCGAGGCGTTCGCGCAACTCCCGGAGCCTGACTGGCTTCGCACTCCCGTGACATGACCGGCGCGCCGGCAGGGCGGGGCTCCAAATCGGCGACTCTTGTTACCCGAGCCGCGGCGATCGCCGCGGCAGTCTCAACGCTCACGTCCTGTGTCGGTCAGGGCGGCACCGTTCTCCCGCATGCCCTGGCGCCAGCGGAGCCTCCCTCCGTAGAGCTTGCCGACACGCCGTTCTACGCGGACGCGGAACATCAATTCGCTCCCGCGGCGCTGGCTATCGTGCTCAATGCCTCAGGAGCGGCGACGACCGCAGCCGAACTGGAGGCGCTCCTCGCTACGCCGTCACCGAACACGACGATGCAGGCGCGGCTGCTGACGGTGCCGCACCAGTTCGCTCGCCTGTCGTATCGGATCGCTCCCGACCTGGCGGCAGTCCAGGCGGAGCTCGAAGGAGGCCGCCCGGTGCTGGTCCGGCTGAACAGCGGCGCATCGCTGCTGTCGAAGTGGCGCTTCGCGGTCGTGATCGGCTACGACGCGCCCGCGGACACCATCGTGCTGCGTTCCGCCGCTGCGCGCCGTCAGGCCCTTCCGGCGCGCAGCTTCATGCTCACCTGGTCCAACGCGGATCGCTGGGCGATGCTCGTGCTGCGCCCGGGAGAACTGCCCGCCGCTGTCAGCCGCGATCGCTATCTGGAAGCCGCGGCCGATTTTCAGCCTGACGCGCGGCCGCAGGACGCGGTGCTCGCCTTCGATGCGGCGCTGAAGCGCTGGCCCGACGAGCCGTTGGCCTGGATCGGACGCGCTGGCGTGAGGCTCCAGGCCGGCGACCTGGTAGCCGCCTCGCACGACCTGTCCACGGCCCTGCGCATCGACGGCTCGAACGCGGAAGCGCGCGACAGTCTGGCCATGGCCCTGTTGGATCTCGGCTGCATCCACAAGGCGCAGGGCCAGATAGACAAGATCGCCGAGACCGCGCTTCCCGCGGCGCAGCGCAGATCCGTGGAGCGCTCGCGCGACCGCATAGCCGATCGGTCACAGAACCTGCTGGCGCAGGAGCCGCCCGTGTGCGCGCAGTTCTGAAACTTCAGGGGGCGGCGGTCTTGCTGCCGCTCGCGTACCAGTTGATGGCGTATTGCAGGAGCTGCGCGTTGGTGACCAGATTGAGCTTGCGCTTCAGGCTCTGGCGGTGGGTCTCGACCGTCTTGACCGACAGCCCCAGGGATTCCGCGGCTTCGCGCGATGACAGGCCGCGCCCGATGAGGCTCAGCACCTGCAGCTCGCGGTTGCTCAGCCGGTCGATGGGGTCCGCGCCGGTAGCGGATCCAGAGGTACCCTCGACCCGCGCGCGCCCCAGATTCGAGGCAAGGGATTCGCTCAGGTAGACCTCGCCGTTCAGCACCTGCCGCAAGGCGATCAGCAGCTGGTCCGACGCTGCGTGCTTCATGATGTAGCCGCTCGCGCCCGCTGCAAGGAGTCGTTCGGCGTAGATCAGCTCATCGTGCATCGACAGTACTAGCATGGGGAGCTCGGGGCGCTGTGCATGAACATCGCGCACGAGCTCCAGGCCATCACCCTGGGCCAGCGAGATGTCCACGATCACGACATCTGGGGATAACGCGCGGATTGCAGCGCGCGCCTCACGTTCCGTCTGCACTTCCCCGCAGACGACGAGATCCGGCTCGGGCTCGATCATCCGCCGCAGGCCCTGCCGCACGATCGGGTGGTCGTCCACGATGAGTACACGCCGCTGCGCTGTGGCTCCTGTCGCGCTGGGAGCACGGGTAGAGATCTTCATCACTGTCAGCGCTCCGCAACGATGGCGGACTCCATCGGAAAGGAGCAGTGAATCGATGCGCCCCCGCGCGCTGCCGTCTCAATGATCAGATCGCCGCCGAGCATCTGTGCGCGATACCGCATGATCTTCAGGCCGAGGCCTCCGGGCCCTTCCGGCAGCGGATGCGGAAAGCCGCGCCCATTGTCATCGATGCTCAGATGCAGCTCGCCTGCGGAGGTCTGCAGCCGGATCTCGACCTCGCTCGCAAGGCTGTGCCGGATCACGTTCGTGAGCGCTTCCTGCACGATGCGATAAACGTGGGTCGCGGCCGTCTCGTTGAGCCGCAGGGGCTCATCGAGATTCGTGTCGAATTCCACCTGAACTCCGTATCTCTCGCTGGCACGCGTTGCGAGCGCCTGCAGCGCCGCCGCCAGGCCGCCGCGCTCGCCACTCACTGGCGACAGTCCTCGCGCCAGCATTCGTGTGCTCTCGATGGCGTTGTTGACGAGGCTGATGACATCTTCGATGTCGAGGCGGGTGGCGGAGCCCTCCTTGCGCAGTTGCGCCACGACTCCCTTGAGCATCAGCGCGATTCCCGTCAACTCCTGGCCCAGTCCGTCGTGCAGGTCGTTGCCTATGCGCTGCTGCTCGCGATTTGAGATCTCGATGATTTCCCGCTCGAGGCGCTTGCGCTCCGTGACGTCGTTGATCCGCTCAGTGACCTCCGTGATGTTGACGACCGCGCCGAACACACGGCCATCCGCCTGAACCGCGCGGGCGCGCAGCTCGAGGTAACGCGGCCCCTGTCCCGAATCGAGAATCACCTGGTCGAAGTCGCGCGGCTCGCCGGTTTTCATCACATGCTCGAAGATCGCGTGCACGCGCGGGCGCTCCGCAGGGGGCACGAAATTCTCCACCGGCGCGTCGATCCAGGCTTGCGGCGGCAGGTCGCGAAACGGCCGGTTCAGGAAGATGCAGCGCCGCTGCCGATCGAAGAGCGCCAGCCAGTCCGCCGAGCTCTCGGCGACCGTCTGCAGCGTCATCTGCGACTCGCGCAATGCCGCTTCCGCACGCTTGCGCTCGGTTACGTCCGTGACGGCGACCGTGAGGGAACGGACAACGCCCGCCTCGATGACCGGCACGACACGATGCTCATGATGGGAGGGATTGCCGTCGGCGCCGCGATGGCGCAGCTCGATGCGGCCCGGAGCTCCCGAGGCGAGTACGCCCCGATACAGCTCCTCCAGGCTCGCCCGGTGCGCTGCCGGAATGAAGTCGAGGAGGCGGCGGCCGATCACATCCTCCGAGCCGAACTCCCCGAACTGCCGGTTCACGAACCGCACGCACAGAGTCTCATCGACCAGGAACAGCCAGTCCGGGGTGTTTTCGGTGACGGCGCGCAGCACGGCCTCCGACTCCAGCAACGCCTGCTCGGCCAGCTTCCTGGTCGTGATGTCGTAGGCGGAGCCCAACACTCCGGTGACCTGCCCGGTCTGTGGATCGCGCACGGGCAGCATGCTGACGTACAGCCACTTCTTCTGCCCATGGATGGTGCGCACGCGGGTCTCACCGCTCTGGGGCTCGCCCCTTGCAAGGCCCGCCTGCCGCTCGGCCGCAGCATGCCTCTGCGAATCATCGATGAGTGACAGCCAGCCGCCATGGCTGTCGATCTCATCGTACCTGCAGCCGAAGACCGCCTGGATACCCTCGCTTGCCCAGTCGGGCTCCGCGGAGCCATCCGGCCTCAGCCGGTGCTCGAAGACGAATCCCGGCGCCAGCGACGCGACGGTGCGATAACGGAACTCGCTCTGCAGCAGGGCCTGCTGTGTCGCCTCGAGTCTGCGCTGGTTGCTGCCGTCCTCCTGCGAGGAGCCCGGCGGCTCTGCCATCTGAGCCGGTTGTTCGATCAGGCAGGCGATTGCGCTCACCGGCTCGCCGGCGATGTGCAGTGGAATCAGCCTGGCGCAGAGCGGCCGTGCGGCGTCGTCATGCAGGAGGATCTGCTCGCCGGCCAGGAGACGTGCGTGCAGCAGCGCATCGAGGGGCCACGGTAGAGACAGGTCCTTCCAACCAAGGCCGGTCAGCCGGCGGGGACCCTTGCCTGTCAGTGCGCCCGCCTGCGCGTTGGCCCAGATGACGCCGAGCTCCCGGTCCAGCAGCAGTACCGCGCCGGGCCAGCTCTCGGCCAGCAGCCGGAACAGCGAATCGGCGGCGGCGACCGCGCCCGAATGAGCAAAGACCCGCGACGGCGCACTCATGGCGGCAGTCGACCGTGGCGCGCGGCTGTCGGCGCGCTTCTTCGGCAGCGGTGACTCACCGTGGCATTGTCGCCTGTTTTGGCTTCCATGGCCCTTACTCTTTGCCGCCCCTCGTCCCCGGCGGCCAGGCGGCGTTCCGCCTCGAGCGGCCGTTGGCCGCGCGGCCGCGGCGCACCGCTCGAATATGACAAAAGCTGAACCGTCGTTAAACCGTAGTCAAACGGCAGTCAAACCTTCACGCCGCGACGGCATCCTCCCGCCGCGAGTCGCGGCGGCGCGACGCTTTTTGTTGGAACTCGAGCGCCCTTCGAGCGCTCACTATCTTATAGGAGAAGGGAAGGAGTGCCGGAGTGGGGATCAGAAGCAAGCTGACGCTGTGGCAACCGCCCGGCGAGACGATCGAAGCCATCGTGGACGTGTTGAGCTCCCGCTGGAGCGCCGGGCGCGCCCGGCCGGAAGGCCTGTTCTGGCCGACGACCTCGTGCTGGCTGGGCCAACAGGCTCGGCGGCTCACCGGCGACGGCACCGGCCTCACCAGCGTACGAGCGGCGGAAGGCTCATGAGGTAGGCGTCGGGATCGGCGTCCGTGCTGAAGCCGAACTTCGTGCCACGATCGTAAACGAGGTTGAACTCGACGTAGCGTCCCCGCTTGACGAGCAAACACTCGCGGGCATCCGCATCGAAGGGCGTGTCCTTGCGGAGCGCGACGATCCGCGGATACACCTCGAGGAACGCCTCTCCCACGGCGCGCACGAAAGCAAAATCCCGGGGCTGCTCGCCGCTCGCGAGCTCATCGAAGAATATCCCCCCAACGCCGCGCGGCTCCTGCCGATGCGGCAGGTAGAAATACCGATCGCACCCTTCCTTGAACTCGCGGTACGCATCCGGGCGATAGGAATCGCACGCGCGCCGCAAGGCCGCATGAAACGCAGCCGTGTCCTCGGGATTGGGAAACGTGGGAGTCAGATCCGATCCGCCGCCGAACCATGCGCGGCTCGTACGCAGGTAGCGCAGATTCAGGTGCACGGCCGGCACGTACGGGTTGCTCATGTGCGCCACGAGCGATATCCCGCAGGCGACGAACCGGCCCTGCGATTCCGCCGCGCCTGCAACCTGCCCCCAGGCCTGCGGCGGAAACACGCCCCACACGTGGCTGACGTTCACGCCAACCTTTTCGAACACGGAGCCGCGCATGAGACGCGACTCCCCGCCTCCTTCCAGGCGATGCCCGGGCGGCTTGCTCCAGGCTCGCGCGACAAAGCGCGCTGACGGCTCGAACGCCTCGAAAGCGGCGCAAATCCGGGTTTGCAGATCGCGAAAATAGGCGGCCGCGGTCGGTGCAAAATCCTCTGTGGCCGCCGGTGCGCTCACGAAGCGGTGCCAGCCGTGCGCGCCACTGAAGTGCGCTCGTGCACATGATCAACCAGGCGCGCCACCGCGTCTGGATTCGTTTCCGGCCAGATGCCGTGACCGAGGTTGAAGATGTGGCCCGGCAGCGGGCCGGCCTGATCGAGCACCGCATCGGCATGGCGCCGCAGGTCAGCGGCGCTCGAGAACAGGGCGGCTGGATCGAGGTTGCCCTGTACGGCCTTTTCAGGGCCGAGAATCCTGCGTACCGAATCCAACGGCGAACGCCAGTCGACGCCGATGACATCGACATCGAGAGCCGCCACGGATGGCATCAGCGCCGCACCCTGGTTTACGTAGTAGATGAGCGGCACGCCGGTGCGGCGCAACGCGGACATCGTGCGGCGGACCGCCCGCAGCGCGAACCGCTCGAACTCCTGTGGCGCCAACAGGCCCGCCCACGACTCGAACAGCATCAGTGCCTGCGCGCCGGCGGCAGCCTGCGCGCCCAGGTACGCCGCCATCGCGTCCGCCAGCTTGTCGAGCAGACGCTCAGCCGCTTCGGGCTGTCCGTACAGAAACGCCCGTGCGGGACCGAATTCCTTCGAGGGCTTCCCGCAGACCAGGTAGCACAGCAGGGTGAACGGTCCCCCGGCGAATCCAATCAGCGGCGCGCCGCGCGGGATGTTGGGACGGATCAGCCGGATCGACTCCATCACGAACGGCACGTCCCGCTCCGGCACGAGTTCCGGCAGCGCGTCGATCCGGGCGTCCGTGCGGATCGGATTGCGCACCACAGGGCCGGGAGCGAATTCCAGCTCCACTCCCATACCCTGGACGGGAGTCATGATGTCGCTGAACAGGATCGCGGCGTCGAGCTCGAAGCGCCGCAGAGGTTGCAGCGTTACCTCAGCGGCGAGATCCGGCCTGCGGGTGAGCTCCTCGAAGCCCACCTTGGAGCGCAGCTCCCGGTACTCCGGCAGGTAGCGCCCCGCCTGGCGCATCACCCAGATCGGCGTGTGGGGAACGGGTTGCCTGCGGCACGCCGCGAGAAAGGCCGATGTTTCCTTCGCGGGCGGGCTCATTCGCTCAGCCACCGCGCCATGTCGGGTGCGTAGTAGGTGATGATGAGGTCGGCCCCAGCACGATGAATGCCGGTCAGGGTCTCAAAGGCCGCCGCGCGCTCATCGATCCAGCCGCGCTGCGCCGCCGCCTTGATCAGGCTGAATTCACCAGAGACCTGGTAAGCGACTACCGGGACCTTCACGGCATCTCGGACCTGGCGGATGACGTCCAGATACGGGCCCGCGGGCTTCACCATCACGAGGTCTGCCCCCTCCTCGACGTCCAGCAGAACCTCCCGCAGCGCCTCGCGCACGTTGGCGGGGTCCATCTGGTAGGCACGCCGATCGCCAAAGGCGGGAGCCGATTCGGCCGCTTCTCGAAACGGTCCATAGAAAGACGAGGCATATTTCGCCGCATATGAAACAATCGGGGTCAATTGGTGCCCCTCCAGATCCAGTAGCTGGCGAATCGCCTGGATCCGGCCATCCATCATGTCGCTGGGCGCGACGGCGTCGGCGCCGGCACGAGCGTAGTTCAGCGCCACGTGGGCAAGCGTCTCGATCGAGGTGTCGTTGTCGATCGTGGCGGTGCCCGGAACGACGTGCCCGCAATGGCCGTGATCGGTCGCCCCGCACAGGCAAACGTCGGCCCACACAACGAGGTCGGGACAGGCGTCCTTGATAGCCGAGATCGCCTGCGCGGCAAGGCCTTTCGGATCGAGCGCTGCGCTCGCTTTGGCGTCCTTCTCCTCCGGCGCCGCGAAGATGAGCACGGCCGGCACGCCCGCGGCAGCCGTGGCTCTGGCCTCCTTGACCGCTTCGTCGACCGAGAGCTGCGAGATCCCGGGCATGCTCTCAACGGGATGCCGGACTCCCCGTCCAGGGACTACGAAGAGTGGATAGATGAACGCGTCCGTTGTCAGGCGCGTCTCCCGGACCATCCGCCGCCACGCAGCGGTCTGCCGAGTCCTGCGGGGTCTGTGCAATGGGAATCCCATCATGCTTCTCCGTGAACGAGGGTGCGCCTCGCCTGCAGCAATCGATGTGTCGTGCGCGCAAGGCCCTGCAGGGTCGCCGACTCGGCCAGCACGGCCGAGCGTCCCCGGTCGGCCAGCTCTCGTGCGGTCGTCGGCCCGATCGCGACGGCCGCGGCTGTCGTGAGCAACCGATCGAAGTCCTGTTTCCCCAGAGAGCGCTCGAGTTCGATCACTGCGGAAGGACTCGCGAACGTCACGGCGGCAATCCCATCGCGCGCGATCCACGATCGGCACTCGTCCACGTTCAGGGAAGCCGGCTCCGTCCGGTACGCCTCAACCTGAACGACCTCTGCCCCGAGCTGCGACAGGCCCGCGGCGATTGTGGGCAGGGCGCGCGAGCTGGCAGGAAACAAAATCCGCGGAGCGCTACGGTCTTGCAACAGGCGCGCCTCAAAGGCTGCCACCAGACCCGCTGCGTTGGCATCGTCCGGCACCAGATCCACAGTCCACCCGCGCTGACCGAGCACCTGCGCGGTGGCCTGGCCGACGGCTGCAACCTTGATCGCCGGAGGACGCACGCTCACGCGCTCGATCACGGCCGCCACGGCCTGCCGGCTCGCGAAGACGATCCAGTCGAACTGCGCGATCCGCTGCAGCTCGGCATCCAATCGGCCTGTTTGAGTTGCGGCCGTCGACACTGCCGGCCAAACGAGCACGTGCAGGCCCAGGCTCTTGAGCTGCGAGCTCAGCGGACCCTCCGCGCTCTCTGCCCGAGTGACCACGACGGGCCTGGCCGCCTGGCCCCGCTCGGTTTGCCGCTCGGACTTCGAATCAGTGCTCACGGCGCCTCCACCTGGCGACGCAAGTCCCGCTCGTGACTGATGAGCTGCGCCGCACCCTGCGCGAGCAGCTCTTCGGCGAGCCGCTGGCCAAGACTCGACGCACTCTCCAGCGTGGCGGCCGCCTCGCCGCGAGCCGATAGCTGCTGCGATCCGTCCAGTGCGCAAACGACAGCGTGCAGGTGAAGCGATGCGCCCGACACGGTTCCCAACGCGCCCAGAGGTACCTGGCAACCGCCTTCGAGCCGTCGCAGCAAGGCGCGTTCAGCGGTGCTCGCCAGCCGTGCAGCCGGATCATCCAAAGCCCGCAGCCACCCAAGCGCGTGAGTATCGTCCGTCCGCGCACAGATTCCGATCACTCCCTGCGACACCGCCGGCGGAAAAGTCTCGGCTGCAAGCGCTTCGGAGATGTTTCCTTCGAGCCCCAGCCGGCGCAGTCCGGCGGCGGCCAGAATGATCGCGTCGTAGTCCCCTTTGTGTAGCCGCTCAATGCGGGTCGGAACGTTGCCGCGCAGCTCGAGTTGCTGCACGTCGGGGCGAGTGCGCGCCAGAAACGCCCGGCGCCTGAGGCTGCTGGTTCCGACACGGGCTCCCTGCGGAAGCTCGCTCAGGAGCAGCCCATCACGGCTCACCAGCGCGTCGCGCGGATCTTCGCGCGGCAACGCCGCAGCAAGGGATATTCCGTCTTCGAGAACAGTCGACAGATCCTTCAGGCTGTGCACCGCGATATCGACGTCCCCTGCCAGCAGCGCCCGATCGATCTCCTTCGTGAAAAACGCGCGGCCTCCGACCGACCACAGCGGGACATCCGTCCGCACGTCGCCCTCGGTGCGGATCTGCACGAGCTCAACCGCAGGCGCCCCAGGCTGCCGGCCGAGCAGCCCGGCCACATGCCTGGCCTGCCACAGGGCGAGCGCAGAGCCGCGTGTGCCGATCCGGAGCGTGCGGCGCTCGGCAGAGGAGCCCGGCCCAGGCCCGCCCGTCATGTATTTTCCTCGATGAGAAAGCGGTACCCCACTCCCCACACCGTCAGGAAATGCCGCGGGTTGGCCGGGTCACGCTCGAACCGCTTACGCAAGCGGAGAATGAAGTTGTCCACGGTGCGTGTGGATGGAAACACGTCGTATCCCCACACGCGCTCGAGCAGATCCTCGCGCGACACGATCTCTCCGGGCCGCTCCGCGAGCACCTTGAGGATCATCGCCTCCTTCTCAGTGAGCTCCTGCGGCACGCCGTTCCACGAGTGCGCGCGGAACGCGCGAAAGTCGACTTCATTGCCGCCGAAGCGAAGCACGGCGCTCGCGGGGGTCGCCGACGCGCTCCGGTACCAGTCCCAGCGACGCAGGATCGCGCGCACGCGCAACAGGAATTCCTGCAGATGAAACGGCTTGGCGAGATAGTCATCGCCGCCCGCCTCGAGCCCGCGAACGCGGTCGGCCGGATCCCCGCGGGCGGTCAGGAAGAGGACCGGCGTGTTGTTCCCCTGCTCGCGCAACGTGCGGCACACCGTGAAGCCGTCGACAAAGGGAAGCATCACGTCGAGCACGACGAGCGCGCACTGCTCGCGCTGCAGCCAGTCGAGAGCCTGCTGTCCGTCCGTCACCGAGTGCACCGAATAGCCCTCTGCGCGCAGGTTCTCAACGACACCGGCGGCGAGATGCGGATCGTCCTCCACGACCAACACTGCGGTAGAGGGTTGAGCGCTGGGCGGTTGGACGGTGCTCACGTGGGCTCCGCCGGAGCCGCGGGCCATGCGAGCACGAACTGCGCGCCACGCCCCAGGCCCTCACTGTTGGCAGTGACGCGCCCGCCGGCCAATTGCATGAGCCGCCTGACGATGAACAGCCCAAGACCGGTACCGAAGTAGCTGCTGCCGCCGCCGGGATGCAGGCGCGTGAACTTCTCGAACAGTCGCACGTCATCGTCAGGTCTGAATCCCACGCCGCTGTCACGCACGGTGACCTCGACATGCTCATTGTCGCGCCGGCCTTCGACCTTGATGGTGCCGCCTCCGACCGGAGTCACGGCCGCAATGGCGTTCTCCAGGAGATTACGCATCACGACGTCCATCGCAAGCGGGTCTGCGAGAACGTAGACGCCGCGCGGAATGTCCATGGAGATTTCGATTCTCTCCTTGCGCGCGCGATCCTCGAGGCTCGCTACGACACGGGCGATCGCTCCGGCGATTTCGATCGGCTCGCGACGCAGATCGACGCGCCCGCGCTCGAGGCGGACGCTCTCGAGAATCTGCGTGACCATCGCCTCCATGCGTGCCAGATCCGCCAGCATGCGCTCGATCAACGTGCCGGATTGATCCGGGGACAAGGGCCGCAACGCCATCGTCTCGAGCGAGAGTTGCAGGCTGGCGAGCGGCGTCTTGAACTGGTGTGAGACCAGGGCGAGAAAGTTGTCCTGCTCCTGCAGCACCTTCGCCTCCGCGCGCAATGCGCGCGCGATCACCGCGATGCAGGCCGCAAGCGCCAGCAGGAAGAAGGCTCCCTCCCACGCGTATTGATTGATACGCCGATGTTGTTCCTCCAGGAGCGCGCGATCGACTTCGGGCGCGAGCGAAGCCCGGCCGCCGTTGACGGCCATTTCCGGCAGGAGCTGGTGCAGGCGGTCCACAGTCGTGCCCGCGGCCAGGAGGGCCTGGGCGGCATCGACCTGCCGCGAATACAGGGCGCGCACGAACTGAACCTTCTCGACCGCCTGGGAGCGCTGATCGAACAGCCACCAGGCCACCTGGACGGCGGAAACCGCCACGAGGGCCAGTGCGGTGAGCTGAAAGACGCGCGTGGACTTCATGGGATCAGGGCCTGCATGGCATCAGAGACTGCATGGCGTCAGAGTCATCCTGGCGTGAGGGTCTTCATGGCGTAAGGCTCACGAAACCGCGGCTAGCGACTCTCGCAGGGCTTGCGCGAAGCGCTCCAGATCCGAGCTGCGATGAGCGAGCGACAGGAAGCACGCCTCGTAAGCCGAGGGAGGCAAGTACACTCCACGGTCCAGCATTGCATGAAACAGCGCGCTGAAGCGTCCAGTCGCCTGCTCCGACAGCGTCACCGCAGTGCGTGGAGCTTCTCCTGCGTGCAACGCAATCCAGAACAGCGAGCCCGCGCGCACCACCTGCACTGGAAACTTCGCGTCTGCCAACACCGGCTGAATCAGCCGCTCCAGCTCGGCGCCCAGGCTTTCGAGGCGCTGCCATCCCGACTCCCGGACGAGCACTTCCAGGGTCGCGAGCCCCGAGGCCATTGCAACAGGATTGCCGGAGAGAGTGCCGGCCTGGTAAGTGTCTCCGAGCGGCGCAAGGCGGGCCATGATACGCGCCGGGCCGCCGAATGCCCCCACGGGCATGCCGCCGCCGATGACCTTGCCGAAGGTCGCAAGGTCCGGGACGATCTTCAGCGCCTCCGCCGCGCCCCCGCGCGCGAGCCGGAACCCGGAGATGACCTCATCGAATATGAGCAATGCGCCGTGTTGGGACGTGACCTTGCGCAGCCCTTCGAGGAATTCGCGCCGTTGCAGCAGCAGTCCGTGATTGGCCGGCACGGGCTCGATGATTACGGCTGCGATCCGGTCGCCTTCGCGCGCGAACAGCTCCCGCACCGCGGCGTCATCGTCCAGCGGCAGCACGCGCGTGCAGGCGGTGAACGCTTCGGGCACACCTGCCGAGGAAGGGCGCCCAAAAGTGGCCAATCCCGAGCCGGCCGCCACCAGCAGGTGATCCGCGTGGCCGTGATAGCAGCCCGAGAACTTCAGGATCAGGTCCCGCCCGGTGAAGGCTCGTGCCAGGCGAATGGCGCTCATCACCGCCTCGGTGCCGGAGGACACGAAGCGCACTTGCTCGAGCCCCGGGTAGGAGGCGACCAATCGTTCGGCAAGCTCTACTTCCCCGGCGCACGGCGCGCCGAAGGTCGTGCCGTTGCGGATCGCGTTGCCGACGGCGTCGAGCACCGCTGGATGCGCGTGGCCCAGGATCAGCGGACCCCAGGAGCCCACGAAATCCAGGTATTCGCGCCCGTCCGCGTCGAACAGAAACTGGCCGGAGCCGCGCGCAATGAACAGAGGAGTGCCGCCTACGGCGCGAAATGCGCGCACCGGTGAGTTCACTCCGCCGGGAATGACTCGGCAGGCGCGCTCATACAGCTCGGCGGAGCGGGGGCGCGCGGCTTGCGCCGCAAGCCCCGGATCAGGGTTTTTCATCTGTGACTTCTCTACCATTGCGCCGCAACCTGGCGGCGCGGAAAAACGCATCGACTGTGTCCGCGCTCGCGTGGGCGGCAGCGGCCCGCAAGCCGGCCAGCGGCAAGTGCGCAAGGCGGCGGGCGACAGTCGATGCGAATCGCTGCACCATCTCCCGCTGGGCCTCATCCAGGCCCTGCAACTCGCCGGCGAGCGCGCGCTGTGCCTCATCCGCCGCGATCTGCTCGAATGCGCCGCGCAATTGCGCAAGTTTACGCCCGATCGCACGCGTCGCCAGATCGCTGCGCAGCCGCGCAAGCCGTTCATCGATCGCCGCGCGCACCGGCGCGAGCCGCATGAGCTGCGCGAGCCGCCGCTCCTGTGCCGCCTGGATCAGGTCGTTCATTCCAACACGGCTCAGCCCCGCATTGCGAGCGGCTTCCGGCTCGACGTTGGGGGGAACTCCGAAATCGACGAGCAGTGGCGCCCGTGTCGCGGGTTTGGTGAGCTTGGCCAGTTTGGCGAGCGCCTGCGGATCGAGCACGGGCTCACCCCCACCTGCCGCCAACACCAACGCACCGACTTCGGTGGGAGCGGCACGAAAGGCTTCGAGGGAAAGCGCCTGCCCGGAAACGGTTCGGGCAAAATCCTCTGCTACCTCGAGCGTGCGGTTGACGATGACGAGCGGCACCCCGGCCCGGTGCAGCACCAGGCCGCAGCGCTTGGTCATCGGTGACACGCCGACCAGCGCCACGGGAGACGGACCGCTCGAGAGCGAGCCGGCCAGGTGCACCAGGACACGATCCGCCGCCAGATCCGCCAAGGAAGGCGCGCGCACTCCGGCCTCGAGACGGTGAACGCGCTTCGCCATGCTCAACGACTCGCCGACCAGGCGATCGAGCGTGGGGCCGCAAACATGGGCAGCGCGTGACGCCTCCCAGGCGCCGCGAATCTGTGCGGCGATCTCGTGCTCTCCGGCCTGTGCCGAATCCAGACCGCAGGCCACCAGGAACAGATGCTCGAGCGCCGCCTCACCGGTCCAGGCGCGCAGGATCCTGTTCGCCTCACCGGGTTGCGGCTCACGGCCCGTCAGTGCGCGAAAAACCTCCCGCCGGGCATCGCCTGCCGCGGACCCATCGGCGGTGGTATACAGAACCTCGACGCGATTGCAGGTCCCCACGTAGAGGACTTCGCCCGCCCCGAGGCAGTCGCGCAGGCCGGGCAGGCGCGCGCCAACCTCCGCTTTCGGCAAGGAAAACCGGGCGACTTCATCCACGCCCACATGGCGATAGGAGAGCCCCACCACGCCGATCTGATGCATGGGGAAAGCAGACCACGCCGGAACCCGGCGAGTGTCACCGAATGGTCATCAGCGGGAGCGTAGCGACAGGCGTCTCACAGGACGTGCGCCTTACCCGGGCGGGGTCCGGACTCTGTGCACCGGGTCTGTGCAGCCGGGTCGGCCCCGCGGACGGACCGGGCGGCAAATCAGCTCAATCGGAACTCAGCGTCGGCCCCGAAGGATGTTCGCAAGGACAAAACCCGCGGCCACTCCGATGCCCAGAGCCCAGGCTGTAGCTCGGTACGGTTGCGCCTCCACGCGCTCCTGCAGACCGGTCCACTGGTCCTGAGCCCACTCACGAGCCTGATCGGCCCGAGCGCGCGCCGCCTCTGCTGCCGCCTCTCCCGCCGCGCGCAGATGGTCGGTCACGTCGGCGGTGTCGGCTGTCTGCCTGCCGTTCTTGGAAGCTGCGGCCATGTTCGTTCCTCCGTCACGCTGCGCCCCCAAGGCGCGGCACCCGGGATCAACGGCGGATGGACAGGGAAGTTCCGGCAGGTGACGCGTTGGCCTCCGACGGCCAGCGTGGTGACTGCAATTCACCCACAATCCGGTCACTTGCGCACAGTATCCTTGCGGGCGGCCTGAATCCTCCGAATGACGCACCACACCGGTCCTAAGCCGGAGATTCGCCCGACGGAGCGGACGACAATGGCTACATCACGCATTCCACTACACCAGCGTGTGCAAGCGGTGACCGAGCGCATTCGCGAGCGCAGCCGGGGCGAGCGCACCGAGTACCTGTCCCGGTCACAGCCGCAATCGGCGGACACGACCACGCGCTCGCGCCTGTCGTGCACGAACCTGGCGCATGCCTTTGCGGCATCACCGGGGCCTGACAAGGACTCGCTGAGAAGCCTGCGATGGCCGAACCTCGCCATCGTCACTGCGTACAACGACATGTTGTCGGCTCACCAGCCGTTCGAGCGCTTCCCAGGTCTCATCAAACTGGCAGCGCGCGACGCCGGCGCCACCGCGCAGGTTGCAGGGGGGGTCCCGGCAATGTGCGACGGGGTCACGCAGGGCCACACGGGAATGGAGCTGTCTCTGTTCAGCCGGGACGTCATCGCCATGTCGACGGGCATTGCGCTGGCACACGGCATGTTCGATGCCACACTGTGTCTGGGTGTGTGCGACAAGATCGTTCCCGGCCTGCTCATCGGCGCATTGGCCTTCGGTCACCTGCCAACCGTGTTCGTGCCCGCCGGACCGATGCCCTCGGGGGCTGCGAACAAGGACAAGGCGCGCATCCGGCAGCTCTTCGCCGAAGGGAAATGCGGCCGCGACGCTCTCCTGGAATCCGAGGCGGCGAGCTATCACTCCGCGGGAACCTGCACGTTCTACGGCACCGCCAACAGCAACCAGATGCTCATGGAGATCATGGGCCTGCACCTGCCCGGGAGCGCCTTCGTCCAACCCAACACTGCGCTGCGCGATGCGTTGACCGGGGCGGCGACCCGCCGCGCCGCGCGGATCACCTCGCTCGGGACCGAATACCTGCCGATCGCACGAGTCCTCGACGAGCGCGCGATAGTCAACGGCATCGTTGGACTACTCGCCACCGGCGGCTCGACGAACCACACCCTGCATCTCGTTGCGATCGCACGGGCTGCGGGAATGACGATCGACTGGGACGATTTCAATGCGTTGTCGGACGTGGTGCCCCTGCTGACGCGCATCTATCCGAACGGCAGCGCCGACATAAACCATTTCCACGCCGCCGGCGGAGTCGGACTGCTCATTCGCGAGCTGCTGGACGCCGGGCTCCTGCATGCCGACGTGGAGACCGTCGCCGGACACGGACTGCACCGCTACACGCAGGAACCCTGGGCTTCGCCCGAGGGCATCGCCTGGCGCGATGCTCCCGCGGCGAGCGGCGATACGGACGTGTTGCGCCCGGTGCGCGATCCCTTCAGCGCTGACGGCGGACTGAAGCTGTTGCGTGGCAACCTGGGAAGATCCGTCATCAAGGTGTCCGCCGTGAAGAGTGCCCAGCGTGTGGTCGAAGCTCCCGCGCGTGTCTTCGATTCGCAGGACGACGTGCTCATCGCGTTCAAGTCCGGCGAGCTCGCGAGGGATGTCGTGGTCGTCGTGCGCCACCAGGGTCCTCGAGCCAATGGGATGCCCGAGCTGCACAAGCTGACGCCCGCATTGGCCTCGCTTCAGGACCGCGGCTTCAAGGTGGCGCTGGTGACGGACGGGCGCATGTCGGGTGCGTCGGGAAGCGTGCCCGCCGCGATTCACGTAACCCCCGAGTGCTCATCGGGCGGCCCTCTTTCCAAACTCCGCGACGGGGACATCGTGCGCCTCGACAGCATCGCCGGAACTCTCAGCGCGCACGTCCCCGAAGAGGAATGGAACAGCCGTGAGAACGCTTCGCCAGAACAGCGCTCGAATGGCCACGGCATGGGACGAGAGCTATTCGGGCTGTTCCGCACTCACGCGGCGTCGGCGGAGCAAGGCGGAGGAGTCTGCGTGCCTACCGCGTGACCAAGGCCGCCAGTTCCGCCGGTTTTGACACGAATGGCGAATGGCTCGCTTCGATTTCGACCACGTTCGTCGCGCGTGGCGCAAACAGATCCCGTTGCATCTTTGGCGGGAGCGCGCTGTCCTTCGTGCAGACGATGTATGTGGACGGAATGTCCTTCCAGGCGGGACGTGGGACCCGCTCTCCAAATGCCGCGTCCGACTGCGGGCGCAACTGTCGAGTGGCCCAATCCCTAGTCGCCGCGTCGCAATCCCCGTAGAACAGTTCCGCGCTCTGTTTGGGATCAGGCAGCGTCAGTCCCCCATCGAGCACGTCGATCCAGGGCGCATTCTTGCCGCCCCCGATGGATAGAAGCGATTCGCCGCTGTCCGGCATGAATGCGCAGAGGTAGAAGAGACGCGTGACGTTGGCTTGACCCACCGCGGCCAGTGAAATCACCATCCCGCCGTACGAATGTCCACACAGGAGTACGGGGCCCGGCACGTCGTCGAGCACGGCTTTCACGGCCGCGGCGTCCGCTGAAAGATCGACTCTCTGCCCCGGCTTCGCCCCGACGCTAGGAAGATCAACGGTCCGACACTCCAAGCCGTGTCGCATGACATGCGACGTGAGCCGCTGCCAGCACCAGCCGCCGTGCCAGGCGCCATGAACGAGAACTACGGTCGGAACAGTTGTGCTCATCGGAACCCCTTGGTGGCCGAAGCGTGCGGCTGTGCACTATGCCGGCTCCGCGGGGAATCTCGGATTTGCGGA
>FTDY01001702.1_pt1 | contig 31604 bp, 24 predicted proteins | sample 1640031 | NCBI WGS metagenome assembly FTDY01 (sample SAMEA3914816, study PRJEB12502) | metagenome | biome: forest; material: soil | place: USA | collected 2011-09-16 | depth 0.3 m
GGCGGCGGCACTCGTGACCGCGGATCGGACTATAATCCCCGCAGGTGCGCCCGTAAGCTTGAGGCCAGACTCTCGGCGAGGCTCGGAAGCGTCACTGCGGGGAGTCGGGTGAATCCAGATACTCTTTCGCGCCGGCAGGTGCTGCAGGGCCTGGCCGCCGCCGCGCTGCCGTTCGGTGCTCTGAGTTGCGCCGCCAGGAAACCCAACTCGCTGGTGGTCGGGGGATTGCCGGTCACGTGCAATCTCACCTTGCCGGTGGCCTGCGTAAGCAAGACTGCCGCCAACGCAACCGCACCCGCGGGCATGCCGAGGTTCGAATACGAATACAGCAAGTACAACGGCTGGCCGGAGATCAAGGAATCGCTCATGGCGGGGCGCATCCAGGCGGGCTTCATGCTGGCGCCCCTGGTGATGGACCTGGCGGACAAGGGGATACCGCTGAAGATCGTCTCCCTGGGCCATCGCTCCGGCGCGGTCATCATGGTCCGCAACGAGGCGCCCTATCAGAACTTCCGTCAGCTGACGGGCAAGCGTATCGCCATTCCGAGCCGCTTCGCCGTGGATTTCCTGTTTCTGCGGCGCCTGCTCGCGCAGGAAAGCCTGCGCGTGGAGCAGTTCGAGATCGTCGAGATGGCGCCCCCGGACATGCCGGCCGCGTTGTATGCGAACGCGGTCGATGCCTACTGCACCGGCGAACCCTTCGGCGCTGCCGCGCAGAGCGCCGGCTATGCACGGCCTTTGCGGATGACGCGAGATGAGTGGCCGAAGTACATATGCTGCGTCCTGGCAGTGCGCGGGGAGCTGATCGCCGGGAACCCGGCGATGGTGCAGGACCTGGTGAACCAGGTGCTGGGCGCGGGCAGTTGGCTCGATCTGGAGCCGGGCAATCGCGAGAAGGCCGTGCAGATCGCCGCCGGCCGCCGATTCTTCAATCAGGATCCGAAGATCATCCGCTTCGTGATGCGCAACCCGAGCGACCGCGTGACGTACGGCGATCTGAGAATGGTGCGCGCGGAGTTCGATCAGCTGATGCAGTTGTCGGTGGACGCCGGCACAATCCGCCACGCGATTCCCTACGAGACGTATGTCGACGAGCGGTTCGCGCGCAGCGCGCAACCGGCGACCATTTCCCTATGAAATCGGCCCGGTCATTGTCGTCAGCCATGATGCTCGCGCCGCTGCTCACGCTGATGCTCACCGCGGCGTCCGGCGCTGCGGCACCTGCTGGCCTCAAGGCCGGCGTGTTCGATCCTCCGCGGCCCGCACCCGACTTTTCCCTGCGAGGCTCCGATGGCCATGAGCTGAAGATGAGCCGCTACCATGGCAAGGTCGTGCTGCTTGCGTTCGGCTTCACGTCCTGCACGGCGGTCTGTCCCGTCACGCTGAACACATTCGCCGTGGCGCGTCGCAAGCTGGGTCGGGAAGCGTCGGACGTTCAGGTTGTGTATGTCACGGTGGATCCCGAGCGGGACGTGCCCGAGCGCATGAGCAAGTATCTGGCCGCCTTCGACCCCAGTTTCGTGGGTGGAACCGGCACCGCTGCGGACCTCGCCACCGTGCGCAAGGACTACGGCGTCTCGGCCCGGAAGGTGCCGACCGATGACGGCTACACGTATGCGCATTCCTCGTTCACGTACCTCATCGACCGCACCGGACTGATCCGCGCCCTCATGCCTTTCGGACATGGCCCGGACGACTACGTGAACGATCTGAAGATCCTGTTGAAAGAGTAGCCGTGCGCGTTCGCCCGCTGCTGCTGTTGGTTGTCACGGCCTGTCTGGGCCTGGGATTGGCGTGGGCGGGATTCGCGCCGGTGCGCAGCGCTTCGCGCGACTGGATCTTCGAGATTCCCAAGGGGACGTGGGCGCGCCGCATGGCCGGCGACAAGATCGAGATCCTGCCCAACCGCATCCGCCTGACCCTCGGCCTCCGCGACGTGCTGGTGCTGCGCAATCACGACGACGTGCCGCAGATATTCGGCCCGACGCTGATGATGCCGGGCCAGAGCTTCCGGTTGCCGTTCGAGCAGGCTTCTGAATATCAGTTCGCCTGCACGGCGCACGCGAGCGGCCAGATGACCATCGTCGTCGAGCCGAATCCCACGACGCCCTGGGCCAGAATCCTCTGGCGCACGCGCGAGTTGCTGCAGCACTTCGGCTGACGCGCGAGCGAACATCCCGACCATGAACAGACTCAAGGAAGCCTGGCCGTCCCTCGCGCTGATCGCAGGCTTGATCGGCGCCTGGTGGCTCAGTGTCATCCTCACTCACAGCGTGATCTTTCCGACTCCCCTGGATGTCGTCACCGGAACGCTGGAGCTGCTGAAGGACGGCACGCTCTGGCGGCACATCGCCGCTTCGCTCCTGCGCGTTGGCGTCGGCTTCGGTTTGGCGGTCTGCGTGGCCGTGCCGCTCGGCTTGTGGATGGGGTGGGTCCGCGGCGCGTACCGGACGCTCAATCCGGTTTTTCAGATCCTGCGGCCCATCTCGCCGATCGCCTGGATTCCCATCGCGATCCTGTGGTTCGGCGTTGGCGATGCCTCACCGGTGTACCTGATCTTCATCTCTTCCGTGTTTCCGATGATCGTGCAGACCACGGTGGGGGTGCACACGATCGAGAAGCGCTATCTGCGAGCAGCGGACAACTTCGGCGTCTCGCGCCGCATCCTGTTCCTGCAGGTGGTCATACCGGCCGTTCTGCCGCAGATCGTGGTCGGAATGCGCATCGGGCTCGGCGTCGCCTGGCTGGTCGTCGTGGCCGCGGAGATGATCGCGCTGCACTCGGGATTGGGCTACATGATCATGGACTCGCGCAACGCCGGGAATCGCTACGACCTGGTCGTCGCCGGAATGATCATCATCGGCCTGATCGGCCTGTCGCTGGATGGGATCATGCGCATGCTGGAGGGCCTGAAGTGGGTGCGGTGGCGTTATGCGCACTAAGATCGAGGCGCGCGCGCTCAGGAAGAGCTTCACCACCGACAAGGGGATTCTGCGCGTCGTCGATGAGGTGAGCTTCAGCGTGCGCGATGGGGAATTCATCGCCATCGTGGGTCCCTCCGGCTGCGGCAAGTCCACGATCATGAACATGGCTGCGGGGTTCCTCGCCCCGGATGGCGGAGCGGTGATCATAGACGGCGCGCCGCGCTCCAGCCCCAACTCCAAGGGCATCCTGATCTCGCAGCAGGGCTCGGTGTTTCCCTGGCTCACGGTGCGAGAGAACCTGATGTTCGGCCTCAACGGGCTCGCGCCCGCTCAGAAGGGCGAGATCGCGGACCGCTACGCCGACCTCGTCGGGTTGAAGGGCTTCGAGGAGAGCTACCCGCATGAGCTCTCGGGAGGCATGCTCAAGCGCACCGAGCTTGCCCGCGCCCTCGTCGTGAAGCCCGAGATTCTATTCATGGACGAGCCTTTTTCCGCCCTCGATGCGCTGCTGAGCCTGCGCATGCGCAACGAGCTGCTGCGGATCCTGGCGAAGGAGCGGCACACGGTGATGCTGATCACGCACGACGTGGAGGAGGCCATTCACGTGGCCGATCGCATTCTCGTGCTTTCGCCGCGACCGACGCGCATTCAGGCTGCCTTCGACGTGCCGTTCGCACACCCGCGGCGCCTGTCGAGCCCCCAGGCGCAGGAGCTGAGAGTCGCGATACTTCGTGAGCTGGGCGTGGAGCCCGACGAAGACGGCGCCTGAGCGCTCCTCAGCTTGCTCGTAGTGCCGTGGCGACCGGCAGGTCGGCGGCCCGGAGGGCCGGCAGAAATCCGCCGATCAGCGCGATTGACAGCGACCAGCCCAGGCTGACCACGACGAGGTGCGCCGTGACCGCCATCTGGAAGGTCACTCCCACGGCGACCACGACGTGGCCGTTGAACAGGAACCAGGCTATTCCCGCGCCGAGCAGAGCGGCCGGAATCGCCAGGATCATTCCCTCGGCGAGCACGGAAACGACGACCGGGCCGGAGCCGAAGCCGATGGCCCGCAGGGTTGCGATCTCGCGGGTACGCGTGTCCACCGCGGCGAACAGGCTGCTGAGCGCGCCGCACACCGCTCCGATTCCCATCAGGGTGCCGATGAAGTAGCTGATGAAATCCAGCAGCGTGCGGATGCCCTTGATGATCGCCTCGTTGGCCTCGGCCTCCGTCTGCGCCTGCGCTGCGAGGGTCGGATCGTCGGCCACCGCCTTCTTGAAGACCCCGAAGGTGGCCGGCGACCGCAACACCACATCGATGCCGGCGAACGAGCTTTGCGGGAAGGCTGCGAGCACCGTATCCGCATCGGCGATCAGCGAGTTGTCGAAGGTCGGGCTGGTGCTCTTGAACACCCCGACGATCTTCCAGGCGCTGCCGCGTGCATTCACACTGTCGCCGAGCTGCATGCCCTTGAATCGCGAGCGCACTCGCTCGCTCACCAGCAGCTCGTGCAGCCCCGGCTCGAAGAAGCGGCCCTCGGCGAGCGACACCTCCGGCCAGATCTGCCGCCATTGCGGTCCTACCGCGAACACACTGATGCCGGCGCGCTGGTTCTTCTTCGAGACTCCGTCGATGAAGACGAACAGCACGCCGCTGACGAGCGGCTTTCCCTGCGCGTCGCGCTTGATGCCGGGCTTGTCCACGACCTTGCCCAGCGCGTCATGGGGGAGCGAGCTGACGAGCATCGACTGCGCTCCCTTGGAGATCACGGCAGCGCGGTCGTCGCGGATTCCGGCCTTCACCAGGCGCTCCACTCCCTCGCCGAGCGCGAGCATCGTGATGAGCACGCCCATGACCGTGGTGATGCCGATGACGGTGACGAGCGACGCGCCCAGCCTGTCAGGAATGCTGCGTATCGCGGCGGCCGTCAGAACGAGTGTCTGCCGAAGTGCGTGCATGGGAGTCAGCGGTTGGCCAGCGCGTCGACGACCCGCAGTCGCAGTCCGCGCCAGGCGGGGATCGCCCCGCCGGCCAAGGCCAACAGCACGGCGCAGCCGAACCCGGCGGCCACCACTATGGGCGGGACGGACCCGAGCCCGATGTATGAGCGCGCCAGCGGCAGAATTCCCGCTGCGATCCACAGGCCCAGGGCGGCGCCCGCCAGGCACAGCGCAAGGGTCTCCGACAGGATCAGCACCATGACCAGCGGGTCGGAGAAGCCGAATGTCTTGAGCACGGCCAGCTCGGGCGTGCGCTCGCGAATGGATTGCATCATCAGCGCGCCCGTGGCGAACAGCAGGACTGCGAACGTGGCCGCGGTGATCCGGTGAACGACGACATCCAGGTCGCCGATGCTGGAGACGTTCGCTTCCGCAAGCTCATGCTCCGTCTGCGTGAGCGTCTCATTGGGAGAGTTCGCGAACTGGCGGTCGATCGCCTGCTCGACTTCCGGGGCGTGCACCGGATCGGCAATATGAACCGTGGCAAGCGCGATCGTGTCACGTCCTCCTTCCGGCAGCGACTCATTGACATAGCGGTAGTTGGCGATCAGTACGACGGCGGAGTCGGGCGCATCGGTGTTCTGGTAGCTGCCGACGATGTCGAATGTCCAGTCGCGCGAGCCGTTCTTGCGGGGTAGCGGGGATTGCAGGGTGATGCGCTGGCCGACCTTCCAGCCGTACTGGCGCATCGACTCGATGCCGGCGATGACGCCGTCCTGGGTTTGCTTCAGTGCCTTGACCTGCGCCGGATCGACCTGCATTTCCGGGTACATCGGCAGAAACGTGCTCACGTCGGTGGCGACGATCGCCATCCCCTGCGTGGCCTTCTGGTAGGTGCCTGAGAACTGGAAGCGGAAGGTGGCGGCCGTCACGCCGGACGTGGCCTCGATGCGCGGCAGGATGGAGATGGGCAGCGGCGCACCGAGCCGCAGACGGTTGCCGACGTAGAGCCGGTCCGCGTGTGTCGCGTCGACCGCCTGTTTGATGGCCGTGTTCAGTCCCTGCAGGACCCCGAACAGGGTAAAGGCGATGACGACCTGCGCCAGGATGAGGATCGAGCGGCCGCGCTTGCGCCAGATTCCGGCCCACACCAGCGGGATGAACTTCACCGTCGCGACCCCTCACCTTATTCGCGCCGGTCCACTATAGGACAAGTCACCTCCAGGCGCACCGCGCCATGAGAACCCTTCCCCGCATCCTCCTCTCGTCCTGCCGCTTCGCGCTCCACACGGGGAGCGCGCCTAGTGCGCTGGTGGCGCTCGCGCGTGAAACCGCTCACCGAGCCAGCGGCAGACGACGTAGAACACCGGGGTGAACAGCAGACCGAAGACGGTGACGCCGATCATTCCGAAGAACACCGCGATCCCGAGAGCCTGCCGCATCTCAGACCCGGCGCCGGCGCTGAACGCCAGCGGGGCGACCCCGGCGATGAAGGCAAACGAGGTCATCAGAATGGGGCGCAGGCGGGTGCGAGCCGCGTGCGCCGCTGCCTCGACGGGGGACATGCCCAGGCGCTCTTCGGCCTGCCGCGCGAACTCGACGATGAGGATGGCGTTCTTGGCGGCGAGTCCGATCAATACGACCATGCCGATCTGGGTGAGGATGTTGTTGTCCGTGCCGCGCAGGTTGACTCCCAGCATGGCCGCCAGCAGACACATCGGGACGATCAGGATGACCGCCAGCGGCAGTGTCAGGCTCTCGTAGAGAGCGGCCAGGAAGATGAATACGAACACGACCGCCAGCACGAAGCTTTCGCCTGAGGAGTTGCCGGCGAGCCGTTGCTGATAGGCGAGGTCGGTCCACTCATACGTGAAGCCTGCGGGCAGGCGGTCGCGCGCGATGCGCTCCATGGCATCCATCGCCTGACCCGTCGAGGCGCCTGGCGCGGTGTCCCCCTGCAGGTCGGCGGCCGGGTAGAGGTTGTAGCGCATCACCTTGTACGGGCCTGCCGCGGGCCGGAAGTTGGCCACCGCGCTCAACGGCACCATCGTCCCGGAGCTGGAGCGGGTCTTCAGCGTCCCAACCCGGGCATCGTCCTGGCGGAACGGCGCATCCGCCATGGCGATGACCTGGAACGTGTGCCCGAGCAGGTTGATGTTGTTGACATACGTCCCCGCGAGGTAGGTCTGCAGCGTCGCGAACACGTTGGCCACGGGTACGCCCAGCATCTCCGCCTTGTCGCGGTCCACCTCGGCACTCAGCCGGGGGCTGCGGCTGTTGAAGCTGACAAAGGTGTTCGCTATGGCCGGGTCGTGCGCCGCGCTCTCCGCCAGGTCGCGTGTCGCCTCCTCGAGCGCGCCGTAGCCGAGGCCGGCCCGATCCTCGACGATCATGCGGAAGCCCCCGGCCGAGCCCAGGCCGAGAACGGGCGCGGGAGGAGAGATGCGGAAGTCGGCGGCCGTGATGGCCGCATATCGCCGGCGCAGGTCGGCGGTGATCTGGGCAGCGCTCAGCCCGTGCTTCAGGCGCTGCTCGAAGGGCTCGAAGATCGCCCACATCTGCCCGGAGCTGGATTGGTTGTTGAATCCGTTGCCATCGATTCCCGCATACACCGAGGCAGACGACACACCCGGCGTGTCGAGGGTGATCCCGATCACCTGCTGCACGATGGCATCGGTGCGGGCCAGTGTCGCCCCCACCGGCAGCTGCACCGAGATGGAGACGTTGCCCTGGTCCTGCGGCGGAATGAAGCCGCGCGGAGTGTCGATGAGCCGCCAGCCGGCCAGCACGAGCAGGCCGGCATAGATGATGAGCGCCGTGCCTCTCACGCCTGCGATGCGCAGCGTGAGTTGCCCATAGCCGCGGCTGAACCGCTCGAATCCGCGGTTGAGAGCCGCGCCGGCCGCGCTCAGCATTCGCGGTCCGCCGCGCGCTTCGGTCTCCGGCCCATGGGACTTGAGGATCAGGGCAGCCAGCGCCGGCGACAAGGTCAGTGAGACGACCAGTGAAATGAGCGTCGCTGTCGCGATCGTGAGCGCGAACTGCTTGTAGAACTGCCCGGCGATGCCGCCCATGAAGGCTGTTGGAACGAACACGGCGATCAGCACGAGCGCAATGCCGAGGAGCGCGCCGCCCACCTCATCCATGGTCAGGTGCGCGGCCTCCCGGGGCTTCATGCCGGCGCTGATATGCCGCTCCACGTTCTCGACCACTACGATGGCATCGTCGACGACGATGCCGATGGAGAGAACCAGGCCGAACATCGACAGGTTGTTCAGCGAGAAGCCGAACGCCTTCAGGACGGTTCCGGTGCCGATCAGCGCGACGGGGATGGCGAGCAGCGGAATCAGGGCAGTGCGCCAGCGCTGCAGGAACAGAACGACGACGATCACGACCAGGATGGTCGCGTTGATCAGGGTGCGCTGCACCTCATCCACCGAGGCACGGATATAAGTGCTGGGGTTGTAGATGATCTCGTACGCGATGCCCGGCGGAAAATCCCGCTTCAGCTCGCGCATGGTGCTCTGCACCGATTCGGCCACCTCGAGGGCGTTGCTTCCCGGGGCCTGGTTGACGCTCAACGCGACCGCGCGCTCGCGGCTCTTGAACGCGTTGACGCCGTAGTTCTGCGCGCCGAGCTCGGCTCTGCCGATATCCGCAACCCGCGTGACGCGGCCCTGTGAGTCACGCTTGACGATGCCCTGGGCGAACTGCTCGGCGGTCGAGAGCTTGCTCTGAGTCTGGATGATCAGCTGCTGTGCGGCGGGACTGTCGGTGAACGGCGGCGCGCCGACGGCGCCGGCCGCCACCTGCACATTGTTGTTGCGCAGCGCATCCACTATCTCCTGCACGGTCAGGTCGCGTGCGGCAGCCTTGTCCGGATCGATCCAGACTCTCATGGCATAGTCGCGCGCGGCGTTCACGCCGACATCGCCGACTCCCGACACGCGCAACAGGCGATCGCGGATCTGCAGGCTTGCGTAGTTCGCCAGGAATTTGCGGTCCATCGCCGGGTCGGTGGCAAAGACATGCACGATCAGCAAGGTGTCTCCGTTGCCCTTGCGGACCGTCACGCCGAGATCCTGAACCTCCTGCGGCAACTGCGGCAGGGCGGTCTGCACCCTGTTCTGGACCTTCACCTGGGCAATGTCGACGTCGGTGCCCAGCTTGAAGGTCACCGTGATTCCAACCCGTCCTTCCCCGATGGACTGCGAGGACATGTAGAGCATGTCGTCGACGCCGTTGATCTGCTGCTCCAGCGGTGCCGCCACGTTGTCGGCCATGACCTCCGCGGAGGCTCCCGGATAGGCTGCGGAAACGGAGACCGTCGGCGGCGCGATGCGCGGATACTGGTCGACCGCGAGATTCGGATACGCGATGGCCCCGAGGAGCGTGATGATCACCGACACCGCGGCGGCGAACACGGGCCGATCGATAAAAAAGTGAGCGATCTTCACGTCAGGACTCGAGGGGAAGTGGCTTCCCCCACGGCGCTCACCGCGCCCCTCCGCTCGGCAGCTCCAGTCGTCCGTTCTCACCGCGCGAGATGCCGGACGGGAAGGCGCTCATCGGGGCCGGCTTCGCGTCGACCTTGCGTCCAGGACGCGCACGCTGCACGCCGCTGATGATGACTCGCTCGGTGGGCGCGAGACCCGCACGGATCTCGCGCATGCCCTGGATCAACTGGCCGACTTCCAGGGTACGCTGCCCGACGATACCGTCGGCATCCACGACATACGCAATCTGTCGTGTCTGATCGTTCACGACGGCCTGGTCCGGGATCAGCATGGCATCGGTGGAGTGCGCGGCGAAGCGGCGCATATGGCCGAACATGCCCGGCGTCAGGAAACCCTTCGGATTGTCCACCAGCGCGCGGCCGCGGATCGTGCCGGAGCTCGTATCCATGGCGTTGTCCAGGAACTCGATGTGTCCCTGCCAGTGGTATTCCGTTTCATCCTGCAGCCGGATGTCGACGCGGTTGCCGGAGGAGGAGGCCTTGTCCTGCTCGCGTTTGTAGCGCAGCAGGGCCGATTCCGGCGCGTCGAAGACGAACCGGATCGGATCCAGAGTGACGATCGTGGTGAGGACGGTCGTTTCCGCCGTCACCAGGTTTCCCGCCGCGAGCCTGTGATAGGAGGCTTGTCCATCCAGCGGTGCGACCACCCGCGTGAATTCCAGATTGAGCGCGTTCGAATCGACGCTGGCCTGAGCCGCGGCGACGTTGGCAGCCGCCTGGCGCTCGCCGGCGACCAGCGTTTCGAGGTCCGCTTCGCTGAGCGCATGGCTGGGGAGCAGGGCGCGGCCTCTCTTCAGCTGCGCCTCCGCGTTCACCTGGGCAGCCTGTGCGCGCGCCACTTGTGCCCGCGACTGCTCGAGCTGCGCGGCGAACGGCCGCGGATCGATGACGAACAGGACCTGACCTTTCGCCACCTTCTGCCCGTCGCGGAAGTGAACCGACTGCAGCAGGCCGGAGACTCTGGGCCGCACGTCAACCGCCTCCACCGCCTCGAAGCGGCCAGCGTAGTCGTCCCACTCCGTGATCTGCTGACGGATCGGCGTGGCGACGATCACCGTGGGTGCAGACTCCGCTGGCGGCGGCGTCCGGGAGCATCCCACGGACAGCGACACCACCGCGCACAGGCCAATGGCCGCAATCTTCCGAGGCGATACGGCTGATTCCGTGCCGCTGGCGATAGTTATTTTTCGGCGCGGAATCACGCTGGATCCACGATATCGGAACTCGAACGCGACTGCAACGCGTTGCCAGCGGCGTGACCAAACGCCGGCGTGCGCTTGCTGGCTACTCGTTCCGCAGGAAGCGCACCGAATCCGCCGGAATGCGGATCGTCGGGGAGTCATCCAGATTCAACGGCTCGGTCTCGATGGTTGCCGACGTGTCGCGCTGTGGCTGAAACGGGCGCCGCGATTGCAGTCGCTGCAGGGCCATGCCCGCTTCGAGCGGCTCGCTGAAGTAATAGCCTTGCCCGAACTCGCAGCCCATCTCCTCGAGGCTGCGAGCGGCCGCCTCCGTCTCGACGAGCTCGGCGATCGGAGTCAGCTTCAGGCTGCCCGCCATCTGCACCAGCGCGGCCATCATCCCCGTGTTGGCCTGATCGGCCTGAGTACGGTCAACGAACGGACGCTCGATCTTGACGAAATCAAAGGGAAACAGCTGCAGATAGCTCAGCGATGAGTAGCCCGTGCCGAAATCGTCGAGCATCAACTGGATGCCCAGGTTGTGCAGCCGGTCCAGGGTTTCCCGCGCGGCGCCCACGTTGCTGATGATCGCGGCCTCTGTCAGCTCGAACTTCAGTGATTCCGGCGGTATCTGCACCTCGCGTAGTACACTTGCCACATAGTCGGGCAGCCCCTTGTCGCGCAGGACTGTGGCCGACAGGTTGATGCTGATGAACGTGCTCTCATCGGGTGGCAGGCGGCTGCGCCAATCGGCCAGGAGCTTGGCCACCCTGAGGATGGTCCAGCGCGCTATGGGCGCCATCAGCCCGGCGTCCTCTGCGATCTGCAGGAACCTGTCCGGTGTCAGCAGGCGCTCCATGGGGTGACGCCAGCGCAGCAGAGCTTCGGCGCCGACCATTCGATACGTGTGCAGGTTCACGATCGGCTGAAACAGCAGTCGCAGCTCGCGCTTCTCCAGGGCAACGTGCAGGTCGGCTTCGAGGCTCACGAGACTGGCCGTCTGCGCGGCCATGGCGGGGGCGTAGGCGGCGATCTTTCCGGCCTCCTGCCGCTTGGCGAATGACAGCGCAATGTCGGCTTCCCTCACCACATCCTCCGCGCGTTGCTGACCGGAATCGACGCTCGTGAGGCCGACGGCGGCGGTCACGGCGACTCGTTGCCGGTGAAGCTCCAACGGCGTGCGCAGCACTTCCTGGAGATTCGAGGCAAGCTCGAGCACGCTCTGCGGCGAGGCCATCTCGAGCACCAGGAGCGCGAACTGATCGCCGCTCCAGCGGGCGAGCATGCTCTCGGAGCCGGCGATGGACTCCTCGAAGCGCCGCGCGGCCCGCACCATCAGCTCATCGCCCGCGGTGTGGCCGAGCATGTCGTTGATGAGCTTGAATCTGGCGATGTCGATCAGGATGACCGCGATTCGCTGCCGTCTGCGCATCCGCAGGTCCCGCAACGCCCGGTCCAGGTGATCCATGAAGAACCGCCTGTTGGGAAGGCCCGTAAAGGCATCGTGAAAGCGCGAATGGTCGAACGTCTCCTGCAGACTCAGCCGCCGCTGCATCTCCGTGGCCAGCTGTTGATTCACGGCGCGCATGCGTTTCCTGGCGGTATTCACCACACCACGAGAACGCTGCACCGCGTGAACCAGGTCGTGAGTGCCGAAGGCGAACAGCCATGCCATGAACACCAACAGGCCGATCTTCGCGGCGAGCAGGGACGGTGATACCCAGCCTGCGCGGGGGCGGAGGGCAAGCCTCAAGGAACTGCCTGGCGTCGCGGCATTCTGTCCCGCCGGCAGCAGGATCGGTGCCGCCACGGGATCTGTCAGGGGCTCGCTGCGCGAGCCGATGAACAACCGCGGCTGAGCGCTGCGCGGATCGATCTGGATCAGCTCGAAGTCATAGCCGAGGCCCGTGAGGCGCGAAAGCCGCGCGTCGGCGACGAGCTCGTCGATGTCCGCGAATGCAACGGCCCAGCTGCGTGGAGGGGCGTTCTGCGCAACGCTGCCCCCCACCAGCGGGGAACGCATCGCCAACAGCCATTGACTGCCGACCCGCACGGGACCGAGCGTTGCGGAATCGGGGACGGGCCGGGCGGACTCAAGCGCGGCCCACTCACTGGCGATGCCGTCCGCTACGGCGGATTTGCCAGCCTGGGGCGCGAGTACTTTGTCATCGGCCGTCATCAAGAAGGCGTTGGCGGCGGCGGTGTGGGGCTCGATGGCCGCGCGGTTGGCGGCGAGGGCTGCGAGTCCGCGCAAGCGCGGCTGAATTCTCGCGACCAGCTGCGAGGCCAGGGCCGCCGCCTTCTGCCGGGCGATGGCGGCGTCTCGCAGGGAGCCCAGATAGATGAGGCGGGAGCCAAACAGGAGGACGACCGCCAGCACGATGAGAACCGCCAGCAGATCGAAGCCCCACTCGCGTCGCGCCCTGCTCACTGGGGACTCCGCGATCTGCCGACGTGGAAGATGTAGTTGAGCGTGAGGCTCGCGCGCTTGCTGCCGGACAGGTTCTGAAAGTCCGCGATGACGCTGAGCTCACTGCGTTGTCCGGGGAACAGTCCCGTGATTCCGAGGTAGCCTTCCCGCAAGATCGCTCCCGGAATGATGGGAGTGCCCTGCAGATTCAACACCGCGGGTGTCGTCGGTCCATACGCGATGCCGGCCAGCGCGTTCATGCGGTGGCCATACCCGTCGAGCCTGGCGCCAACAAGGCGTGTGCCGAGATTGCCGCTCACCGAGTCGGCGAACGAAATCGCTCCCTGCAGGTGCGGTGTCCACAGGTACGAGACCTGCACTTTCGGCAGATTGCCGTGAGAGGTGAGGATGTCGAACTGCCGATCCTCGACCTGCACTGAAAGCTGGTGGAAGTAGGTGCCGACCACACCCGCGGCGAGATTTCCGTAGTGAAACGGCCCCGGAGTATCCCGGCCGGAGCCTTCGTGCACTTCCGCGTAGTAGCTGTAGCGCGCATCCGCACTACCGCGCGTAATCGCTCCGGTCAACGAGCCGAAGGTCCACTGCGCGGTGCCGAGCTCCTGGTGCTCGACAGCCACGCCTACAAGCGTGCCCGCATCGAAGTTGTGGAGCCAGCCTAAAGACCCGCCGGCTCCCCCGTTCGTGCCCGTGAGCGTAGAGCCATCGGCGCTGAGCGCTATCCTGTCGTCCGCCGTGGATTGTGCGGCCCATGCCCAACACGGCAGCATCAGCGCCACCACGGCAACGGTTCTCGGCGTTATCCCATTCATCGCGAACGTCCCAGAATGACCGACGAGCCTGTACCGAAGGGATCGTCCGTCTCGGCCCTGGCGACGGGAAGAAATGCCACCGCAAACACGCGTTCGTCCTCGCCGGCGACGACAACGGCACTGCTGGTCACCTGGTAGAGCCGGGGCCCGATCTCGATGTGCATCTTGCGTCGCCCGGTCAGGCCCGGCTCCCACCACGGCAGGCCGGCATGCGGGTGCGGCAGCATCCGGGCCGCCTGCATGCCTATCTCGGAGCCCGGGAAGAGTCCGGCGGCGGGCCGGTTGAGTGCGAGAATCCGGCTGCGGGAATCGACGACCACGGCGGCGTACTCGGAGGTGTCCAAGGCCGCCTTCACGCAGAAGGTTTCGGTCTTGTCCTCGATCGTCAGCAGCGCAAGCCGACGCCCCTTGTGGGCGACGTGCAGCGCCCGCACCTGCGCGAGACGCAACTGGTCCGCAACGTGCAGCGCCGTCAAGGGAACTTCCGCATCCGAACCGGCAATCAGCTCCTGGATGATGTCGGGATACGAGAACCGCACCGCCTCGAAGAGAGACTGGCCCTCGAGCGTCGCGGCCCGCAGGTACGCCAGCGCGATCTCGCTGGCCGCCACGATCCGCGCCGTATCCGGATCGACCAGCAGAGCCGGAACGGGCAGCCTCTCGATCAATCTTGTCCACAGCTCCTGGCCGCGCTCCGCCTCGCCGCGCGCCTGCAGGATGTTTGCGTTCAGCCTCTCGAACAGGTTTCCCACGTACTCGGCAGCCACCGCGAAGGCGAACAGGAGGATCATGAAGATCTCGAGCAGGATGACGAGGTAGCGGGTCGGAGCGTAGAACCCTGGAAATGCCGGTATCGGCGCCGCACCCGGGCGCCCCGGCAGCCAGCTGAGCCACGCATCGCTTCCGAGCAGTGAGCTCGCATACCAGCGCAGCTCCGGCGCCCGTTCGAGGGCGACGACACAGACGGCGATCGAGCCGACTGCGGCGAGCAGATACGGGTGCCACCGCGAGAGAAAGATGGAGCCCAGGACGGGCAGCACGAAGGTCATGAGGAACAGGGGATTCTGCTGCGCCCCGACGTGCAGCCAGATGAAGGCGATCAGCGCGACCCCCAGCGTGGCGAGAAATGTGAGTGCGCGGGCCCGCCAGCGAACGGGCAACCATCTCGGCGCGGCGAGCATCGTGAATCCGACGTGTACGGCCGCGAGTGCCAACAGTCCCCACGTGGCCCCGGCGATGTCGATCTCGAAGCCGCGGACCAGCCACGGCACGGCCGTCGCCAGCACGACCGCCACGATCGTCATCAGCCAGACATCGTCAAGCAGGTGGACGCGGGGGTTGTCCCACGTGGGCCGCAGCATCAACTGGGTCCTGTCGAGCTCGGAGCTCACCGCATCACCTCGCCCCTTGCGTGGGGCCTGGAGTGGCCGCAATCGTCACGCCGCCACGGCTGATGGGACTGTTGCCGAAGTTGTTGCCTTCCAGGAACGGCTGCGACTGCACCTTGCTGCCGTCGGGAGCCTGGAAGTCCTCGACGTGCAGCGCGAATGCGTGGGGCCGCAGGACCTGGTTGCGCCGCAGGACGGGGGAGTCGCCGATGACGTCGATGCCGTTGAATTTCGGCTCGATGATGGTGTTCTCGACCGCGGTGCTGACGCCCTGCTTGTCCCCGAGCACGAAGGCGAGGCCGTAGCCGCAATTGTGCATTCGGTTCGCACGCACGAGCGTGTTCGAGGAACCACGCACCATCACGCCATATGCCGTCAGCCCCTCCAGCTCGTTGCTTTCGATGATCGCACCGCTGGCATTCTCGGCAACGATGCCCATCGCAGCGCCTCCACTGATGCGGTTGCCGCGGATGATGCCGCCGGCGCCGACGACGTGAACGTCTGCCTCGGTGGCGTTTATGAAATCGTTGCGCTCTACCAGGAGCGCGATGTTTCCCACGACGATCCCGGTGCGGTCGTCCGTGAACTTGTTGTCATGGATGGCGATGGGGTCGTCGTGGGCGCTCAGCGCACTGCGCACGGCCCACACTCCTGCGTCCTTGTCAGCTGAGAACTCGTTGTTCGCGAGCGTCGTGTTGTGGCCGGAAGCGGCAAAGCGCACGGCCACGCGGTTTTTCAGAAAGTGGTTGCGCTCGAGGAGGGTATCGGTTGCGTTTTCCGCAACGTCGACGCCCACATCGCAGGAATCCACCGATGCTGCGGTGAGCTGAAAGTGGGCGGCGCGCACCAGGAATGCGGCCGCGGGACAGCCACTGACCGTCAGGCCTTCCACGGTGGTATCGGGACCGGAGACATCGAATACCGGGCCTGCGCCCAGCATGGCGGCGTTGATGCGCGCGCCGGCCGTCGCGGCGATCAGTTTGACTCCGTGTCCGTTCACGAGCGCGGGCAGGACGCTTTCAAGCTTGACTTCGGGGACCTCAACCGAGATCGTCGTAGGACCGGTGGCCGCGGCGACCACGAACAACGCCTCGCGCAGAGTGCCGGGGCCTCGGTCGCCGCCGCTCGTCACGTGCACGATGACTGACTTTGCATCCGTCGCGGTGCGGGACGAGTGAGAGTGCTGCGTTTCGTACCATCGGCCCGCGGCGACAACCGCCGCGATCGCCGCGAAGACACCCACTGCCAGAATCGAGCGTCGCCGAGCACTCATGGCGAGCCTCCGCAGATCGTGCCCGGAGTCAGGGCACGACGCAGAACGAACACGGCGTGCCAGGATTGTGCAGGGGCGCGGCGACCGAAGAGCGCGTTGATGGGCAAGGACAGGCCAGTGACGACCGCCAGAAGCGCGACCGCGAGGCTGCGCGGAAGGCTGCGCACGTACGGGAGCAGCAGGCTGCGAAATGGAGCAGGATCGACGCCGTTGAGCTGCTCGAGCTCGAGGCCGCAATCCGCGAACAGGTCCAGATAGGTCTGCCGGTGACGCGCTTTGAATATCGAGGTGTCGCAGCGGCTGACTTCCGCGTTCGGGGCCGACTCCAGCAGCACGAGCCGGCCGCCCGGCGCCAGAAGTGCGCAAGCGGCCGATACTGTCTTGCGGAGAAAGGCAGGATCCAGGATGTGCTGCAGCACCGTGACTCCCAGTATCAGATCGTAGGGTCCTGGCGTGCTCAGATCGGCGACGTCTGCGACGTGGAAGTGGCAGCGGTCGTCGAGGCCCTGAGCTTTTGCCCGGCTCCGGGCCTGCGCGATCATCGTCGGACTCAGGTCCACGCCGGTGACGATGGCGCCTGCTGCGGCAAGAAGACGACTCCATCGTCCAACACCGCAGCCGAGGTCCAGGGCACGAGTTCCGGGAGCAATCCGCAGCCACGGCTGCAGCGCGAGGCGCTGCTCGAGCTGGATCGCACGGTTGTAGAATTCCGGCATGCCGTACGAGCACACCGCCGCGAGACCGTCGCGCTCAGCCGCAAAGCGCTGCGCCCGCTCCTCCCAGTAGAGACTGGGCCGGTAGAGCTGCGGAGCGGGAACTCCCCGGATGCTCACTTGGCCATCCCCGCTTCACCGGCGCCATCGGGCATGCTGATGGGGTCCAGCGGACTCTCGTAGTGATCCTGGTAGAGCCGCCGGCCAAAGAGCTTCAGGGCGAAGAAATTGCCGAACCCGACCGTCATCGGCACAATGTGGGTGAGCGCATAGCAAAGATAGAGCGGAACGATCGGCGCGGCATAGGCCCGCTCCGCCTTCGGCACGCAGGTGAACAGCGCGATGACGCCCAGTGCAAGATAGCTGCTCGCAGCGGCGACGAAGTTCGTGGGATTGCTGAGGGCGCCGTGAGGAATCAGGTCGGCGAGAAACACCGCGTCCAGCCCTGCGAGCAGGCTGCACACGAGCAAACCCGCGCCCAGCATCTTGACCAGGTGCATCGCGAGCGAGAGGCCGCCAACGTAGATGAGGTAGTGGTACAGCGCAAACGGGCCGCGGCGGCAGATCCGCAGGATTTCCGGAAAGCGCTCGACGTATACCTTGATGAGACCGTGATACCAGCCGACCCGCTGCGAGAACCAACGCGGCAGCGAGCCGGGCCCTTCCGTGCTCACCACGAGGCGCCCATCGTAGTAGATCTGCTCGCCGTGGCCGAGCAGGATCACCGCATTCTCGAAATCCTCGGCATATACCGATAGCGAGTGCTCGCTGAGAGCGAACGCGAGCGCCGTGCGCCTGTACAGGGAGACGCCGGAGGTGATGCTGAAATTCGCGAGACTCTCGCGGCCGACGCGGAAGGCGAGCGCGTATTCGAACGATTGAAAGCGCGCCAGAAACCCATCCGGCTCGATCATGACGCGCGGACATGCTGCGGCCGCCCCGGATCGCTGGAAGTCGCAGACGAAGCGGTCGAGGTCGACCGTGCTGCCCTCGTGGGTTCCCCGAATGTGAATGTCAGGATCGATCACCATGACGGTCTCTATGTGCGCCGGCAGACGCTCGAGCAGGCGGCGCAAGGCTCCGGGCTTGCGGCGGTTGATGCCATCGTCAAAGCACCTCCAGCCCGCCTGGCGCAGCCGCATGACGGTGTTGTCCGTGGACCCGTCGCTGATGAGCCATACCCGCTCGCGGTATGGTCCGTAGGATTGCGTGAATTCCTCGAGCCGCTCCTCGAGATTGAAAATGGATGCAATGATCGCGAACGGTGCCGCACGCTCCATTTGCCTAGCTTCGGCGGGAAGAACGGCCGCGAGGTTGATCGAAATCTCCGTTTCCCGAGCACCTTCGGCCACACCTCCTGCCATGGCCGTGTGGCGCCTGCGCATGTAGAGGCGCAGGGCCAGGTCGAGAGCGTCCGTGTAGACAATGAGATTCGCGACGGCGAACACGAAGATGGAGAAACTCGACTCCTGGGCTGCGGCCGACAAGGCGATCCAGCTGGCAAGCAGTGCACACACCGCGAGCGGAGGCAGAAGCGAATAGGCGCGGTCGAGCTTCATACGTCCGCGGTCGCCAGTTGCGGCGGCGCTGGCAGCGAAGCTGCCGGCAGTGGCGCCGCCAGTGGCAACCGCGCCTTCAGGTCCGCGCGCACTTCGTCCTCGTGAGCGACGAAGTGGCCGTGCTCCGCCATGACCGGGAGCGCGGCGAGAATCCACAAGAGGGAGCGCACGCGCGAGGGAAGATGCGCAGTCGTCCCCTCGTGGGCCGCGAGCAGAGAGTCGAAGCGCCGCTCAATTCGCAGAATCACGTCGCTGACCAGCGGGTCGATCGGCAGAATCTTGACCGGCTGTTGCCAGGAAATGTCCGTGCCCGCGATGTCGCGGCGGGCATGGTGCGTGTAGGGGAGGAGTTTCGGGTCCCGGGCGAAGGCGGCTCCCGAGAACGGGATGACGTAGGGGTACATGCCGATCTCGCATCCCCGCCGCAGCCAGGAATGGCCCTCCTGCAGTGTCAGCGCCACATCCTCGAGGCTCGAGTGCGGAGAGCTCAGGATCAGGTCGAGGAAGGGGGTCATGCCGACTGCAAGCGCGGCGGACAGCATCGGGGCAATGTGCCGGTGAATCTGCGCCTTGTTGAATTCGCGCAGCACCTTCTCTGAGAAGCTCTCTATCCCGAAGCCCAGGACGCGGAAACCGGCGCGGCGCATGATGGACAGCCGCTCCACGGACATCGCATCGATCCGGTTCGTGCTGATGAACTGCAGGTGCGACGGAAAGCGTCCACTGCGCTTGCCGTCGATGATGCCGGCGCAAAGCGGCAGAACCCGATGATCCTGGGTGAACGTGAAGATGTCATCCTGAAAGATGATCGTGCGTGTGCGCGGATGCGCTGCCATGATCCGCTCGATCATCCCGAGAGTCTCTTCGGCGTCCAGGCGCGCTATGGACGCCACGCCTCCCTGGGCTTCGTGCAGAAAGTTCGTCGCCGAGCAGAACGTACAGCCCATCGGGCAATAGTTGAGCGTGATGAGTCGAACGGAGCGGATCTCGGCGAGATGCGCCTCCCTTGCGGCCTTGCTCGGCAGGGACCCGATGCGGTACGCCGATTCCAGGCGCTCCCAGTAGGCGGCATACGGCATGTTCGGATAAGGCGTGGCGCGGATCGCGTCCCGCAGCTCGATGCGATTCAGCGCTCGACGTGGGATGGAAGTGAGGGTGCCGCCGGAGCCCCTGCGAACCGTGCCGGGAATGCCTTCAATCGGGCTGCCCGATCGCAGCCGCGCCACGAGCTCCAGAAGCGGTCCTTCACCTTCTCCCAGCACGACGAGATCGAATGGCGCCAGCTGGAACATCAGGTCCGGACGGAACGTGGCTTCCATTCCGCCCGCGATGAGCAGCGCTTGGGGCGCGACACGGCGCGCGAGGTGAGCCAGCTCGAGGTCGAAACGAAGAGTCATTCCCGTTGTGGACACCCCGATGAGGTCCCAGCGGGCGCCTTTGAGTTCGCGTTCCAACGCCTTCTGCGGCCGCTCGCGGCAGCAGTTCGGATCGAACACCCTCGCCTCCACGCCCGCTCCCTGCAGGACACCCGCCAGGCGCCAGACACCCAGGGGAGGGGCCAGAAAGGTATACTCGCCGCAATGGGGGTCGTAGGGCCCGATCAGAAGTACTCGGGGCTCGCCTGATGTACTCACTCTATTTGGCTCCTTCGTGCCCTGTTGCGCGGGCGCCCGCCCACTCCCGAGGCTCAAGCTCTCGTTTGTCGACGGCACGCAAAAAACATTCCCAATGGCCGTTGGGAAGCTCGCGCGACTCGCACGGGGCACGGCGCTGCGTCGAGCGCCCATGGCGATGAAGGGAAGCGCGGCGGCGCCTGAAGCGCTGCGGTTGTCTCAACCATAGTCGGAGACTTTAGCGGTGCAGTTGCGCGCGGCAGGTTTCTTCAGTCGCTTTGTAGTTTCTCTCTCCAATCGGCGTTGCCAGGGGGACCCTCGATGATCACGAACTCACAGTCGCGTACGAACATCCAGGAGATCGCGTCCGGGATCTACCGGATCAACACGCCGATCGCGATTCCCGGCGGCCCCGGGCAATTCAGCTTCAACCAATATCTCATCGCGGACGAGGAGCCGATGATCTTCCATACGGGTCCGCGACAGCTCTTCCCTCTGGTGCAGGAAGCCGTGAGCCGCATCCTTCCGCTGCAGTCACTCAGGTACGTCGCGCTGTCTCACTTCGAGGCCGACGAGTGCGGATCGCTCAACGCATTTCTCGCGGCAGCTCCTCGCTCGGTGGCCATTTGCAGCCAAATCGCGGCGATGACTTCAGTGAACGACTTCGCGGATCGACCGCCGCGTGCGCTTGCGGATTCCGAGGAGTTACCGCTCGGCCGGCACACGGTGCGCTGGTTCGACACGCCTCACATGCCGCACGGGTGGGAGTGCGGATTGATGATGGAGTCGAGCACGCGAACATTCTTCTGCGGCGATCTGTTCACGCAGGGCGGGCCCGGCGACGTCGCGCTCACCGAAGCGGACATTCTCGGGCCGAGTGAAGAATTCCGCAGGCCGATGGATTACTTTGCGCACGCTCCACAGACGCGCCCGATTCTCGAGCGCCTGGCGCTGCAACGGCCGACTACGATGGCGTGCATGCACGGTAGTGCGTGGCGTGGCGACGGTGCCGCGCTGCTCCACTCGTTGGCGGACGCGCTGACGTGAGCTCGAGCTTCTAGAGCCATTTGAATCCGCGGGCCATGACCCCGAGCAGCGCGCCGGCAATCAGCAGCCACCAGACCCGATCGAGCACGCGCCCGATCTTGAGCTCCGCGAACGACTTTTCCATGGTCAACGCGAGGCTCGTCACCGAGTCTTTCACTGCGTCGATCTTGTCGCTGAGCTTCTGATCTCCGGCGTCGATCTTGGCAGTGAGCTTCGCATCGACTGCGTCGACTTTGTCGTTCAACCGACGCAGATCGACCTTCATCTCCGATATGTCGGACCGGATGTGTTGGACGCTCGTCTCGAGGATTGCGACACGCTGTTCCACGGAAATCTCCATATTCACTTTCAATACCGGCATCGCCATGAGCTTCAAATCCTGATCGCGGGGCCCTTTCCGGATTGATGTATATAGTACTAGATGATCGACCGGCACGCGAGCGCGAATTGGCGAGTTTATTGCGGCAATCGAAGGGGTAAGCGTCTTCCCGATTGCGTGTCTTCCCCGTGTGCGGAGCCGAGGTGAGTAAGCGCGCGGTGACCACGCGTACCGCGCGCGTGGGGCAATCACGCGGAGTCGGACCTGCGCGAATTTCGAGGCTCGCGAAGGCGCAGGAGTCGGGGGATCCGCAGAGCGCTTGATCAAGGAATACGGCTGAGACCTCGAGGAGCCGGCATCAGGGAACCAGCGGCAGCAGCACGCTGCTGGGCGTGCCCGCGCCGCGATAGACGCTCTGCGTGGCCGCCTTGTAGTCCTGCGGCTGCGCGTAAAAGATATTCTCCACATAGGTCTGCGGATTGCGGTCGTAGAGGGGGAACAGGCTCGACTGCACCTGGATCATGATGCGGTGCCCCGCCAGGAATACATGATCCACGTTGGGCAGGCCAAAGCGGTATTCCTCCACCTTGCCCGGAGTCAGGGCGGCGGGCTTGTCGAGCGCCTGAACATAGCGTCCTCTGAAGATCTCGATGCCCACCGGCAGCTCGAGCCCCGCGTTTCCGGGCTTGGAGCCCTGATAGACGGGCTCGGGCGAGGTGTTCGGAAAGACGTCGATGAGCTTGACCACCCAATCGCTGTCGGTTCCGGACGTGGCGGCGAACAGGTCGGCTTGCGGGGCGCCCATGATGTGCAGCGGCTTCTCGAGCGCGCCGGTCTGGTAGACCAGGACATCCGGGCGATCGGAGACGAAGCGCTGATCGTGCACCAGCCACGGCTTCCATTGCGTCGGATCGGCCATGTCGATGGGGCGCGGGATGAAGGGCACGGGCTTTGATGGATCGGAGAGGTAATCGTCGTGGCCTCCCGCAGCCGGGGCTGCGAAGCCGGCGGTGAACCGGTCGCCAAGATAGAGCGGCGTCGCGGTGCCCATGGGCCACCGGGGAGACTGCTCCCAGCGATTGATGCCCGTCGCGTAGGTGAGCACGCGTGGCGTGTGCGGATCAGGCGTCCCCTTGAGGTAGTGATCGAAGAAGGGTTTCAGGTAGCTGACACGGAATTCGTCCGCCGTGTCGCCGACGAAAGTCAGCGGCCCGAGATCGTACCCGTAGTGATTGACTCCGGAATGCCGCCAGGGACCGATGACCAGCGTCACGAGGTCGTTGTTCTTATCCTTGGGCTTGAGCACCTTGTATACGGCGGCCGCGCCGTACGAATCTTCCTGGTCCCACTGACCCACCACCAGCATGGTCGGCACCGTGAGCGGCCGGGACGCCAGCCACTTGTCCACCGCCTGCAGCGACCAGAAATCGGTATAGGCCGGATTGCGCAGCAGCTTCAGGATGGAAGGGTACTGATCGATTCCGAACTTGCGGGCGTAGTCCCCGGTCGAGCCTGCCTCCAGGTAGCGCGTGTAGTCGTCTCCCACGCCCGCACCCAAACCGCCGCCTTCGCCCTTGCCGTGAGCCTGCTCCACGTTGTAATCCAGCTCGGGATTGCGGAAGGCGCCGTTGTGAAACGAGTCGTCGCCTATCCATGTGTCGACCATGGGGCTTTGCGGCGCGGCCGCCTTCAGCGCTGGATGCGGATTGATCTCGGCCATCAGCGTGGTGAAGCCCAGGTAGCTGCTGCCGATCACGCCGACCTTGCCGTTGCTTTCCGGGACGTTCTTCACCAGCCAGTCGATCGTGTCGTAGGCATCGGTGGACTCGTCAATGCCCGTGTCGTTCAACGGCCCAACGATGGGGCGGGTCATGACGTACTGACCCTCTGAATTGTGCAGTCCGCGGATGTCCTGATAGACGCGGATGTAGTGGTCCGCGACGAATTCGGCATCCATGGCCGCGAGGATCTCCGTGATCGACTGGCTTGCGGTGCGCGCGGTCTCGTGCTTGGCGTCGTACGGGGTGCGCGATAGCAGGATGGGCCCGTGGGAGGTGCCCTTCTTCATGACTATCACGGTGTAAAGCTTCACGCCGTCGCGCATCGGAATCATCGCAACGCGTTTGATGTAGTCGGCCTCGGGACGCACGCTGTCGTAGTCCGTAATGACGTCGGGCGTCATCGGAGTCACTGCGGGCGGAGCCTGCTGTGCGGCCAGGGCCGAGGCGCTCGCGAGCGACAATAGAAGTGCCATCGAGTGGCGCGGGGCAAGGTGATTTTTCATGGCCCGGGAGCCTACCGGAAATGGCGCCGGTGCGCATGCCGTCCCCGGTGGGCGTAGGATGAGGCTCGCGACCGCCGGCCGCGGGCGGCTTGTCCAGTCCCTTCGAATCGTTGGAGGCGTATGCGATGGTAGGTGATCACGGCGATCGCGCGGCCGCGGCAAGACGGCCGCAGGAAGCCAGCGAGCGGAAATTCCGCATGCTGATCGACGGGGCCTGGACGGACGGTGTCGGCAAACGCACCTTCTCGTGCGTCGATCCTTTCACCGAGGAAGAGTGGGGATACGTGCCGGAAGCCGATCTTGCGGACGTGGATGCCGCCGTGCAGGCGGCGCGTCGCGCTTTCGACAAGGGTGGCTGGCCGCAGACTCCTGCCGGCCGCAGGGCTGCGCTGCTGCGTCGTCTCGCCCAGTTGATCGAAGCGAATGCCGACCGGCTGGTGCGCCAGCAGATCTGGGAGAACGGCAAGCTGATCTCGGAGATGGGGCCGGGCATCCACGTGGTCGCCGGCGCCGGCTATTTCTACGCGGGCCTCGCCGAGACGGTGCATGGCGTCACAGTGCCGTCCACCGCGCCGAACTTCATGAGCTACACCGTGCGCGAGCCGATCGGTGTAGTCGCGGCGATTACGCCCTGGAACTCGCCGCTCCTGCTGCTGAGCTGGAAGCTCTTTCCGGCATTGGCGGCGGGCAACACTGTGGTCATCAAGCCGTCCGAGATCACGCCGACCTCCACGATGCTGCTGGCAGAGCTCGCCATCGAGGCGGGCTTTCCGCCCGGCGTGATCAACGTCGTCACCGGCCATGGAGATCCTGCGGGGTCTGCATTGGCGAATCATCCGGGCGTGGACAAGGTTGCTTTCACGGGCTCCACGAGCACCGGCGCAAAGATCGCAGTAGCGGCGGCCGCGCGCCATGCGCGTGTTTCACTCGAACTCGGCGGGAAGTCGCCGAACATCATCTTTGCCGATGCCGATGTGGACAACGCGGTCAACGGTGTGATGGCCGGCGTTTTCGCAGCCACCGGTCAGACCTGTATGGCTGGATCACGCGTGCTCATTGAGAGCGCTGTCTACGATGAAGTAGCCGAGCTGTTGGTGCAGCGTGCACGCAAGATGCGGGCGGGCGATCCGCTGCGGGCGGACTCGCAGCTGGGTCCGCTTGCGTCCCGGGCGCAGCTCGAGAAGGTGCTGCGCTATATCGAGATCGGCCGCAGTGAGGGGCTCGAGCTTCTCACGGGCGGCCGCCGCATGGACCGATGCGGATTTTTCGTCGAGCCCACCGTGTTCGGCGGTGTGCACAACGCTTGCCGCGTGGCGCGGGAGGAGATCTTCGGTCCCGTGGTCGCATTGATCCGCTTCGACGGCGAGGACGAGGCGGCGGCGATCGGCAACGACACGCCGTTCGGCCTTGCGGCCGGGATCTGGACTCGCGACGTGCAGCGGGCGCATCGAATGATTGCGCGCCTGCGCGCCGGGACGGTGTGGGTGAACAGCTACCGCACGGTGGGCCACGCGCTCCCATTCGGCGGCTTCAAGCAAAGTGGCATCGGGCGCGAGATGGGCACCGAGGCCCTGAACGAGTACACCGAGGTGAAGAGCGTCTGGATCGACCTCGGCAATCGCGTCAATTTCCCAGTCGGTTGAGGAGACTGCAGAGCCTCGAATGAGCGCGCACGCAGAATTCGACCTGGTCGTCGTTGGCTGTGGCGCTGCCGGTCTGTCGGCGGCGTGCAGTTATGCATCAACAGCGGCGTCACAGGGGCGGCGGGCACGCGTCGCGGTGGTCGAGCGGGCGACCCGCGAGGGGCGCGGCGGTGCGACGCGCTGGACGAGCGCCTGGTTTCGCATCACCGAGGACCGCAGGCTCGACCCGGCTTTCGTAGGGCGAATGGACGAGGTGTCCGGCGGCATGGCGGATCTCGACTACTGCCGCACGCTGGAGCGCGAAGTCACGCAGACGCTGCTGTTCCTCGAGCGCAACTCGGTCGAGCTCATCTACTTCAAGCAGCCTTTCCCGAACCGCAACACGGGCGGTGGCCTGGGAATGCCCGCGCGCGGTGGCGTAGGCATCGTGGACGGCCTGGCGGCGGTCATCGAGAGGACGCCGGGATCCGAGATTCTCTACGAGACGGAAGCCATGCGTCTTGCGGTGGCTGACGATGGCCGCGTGAGCGGGCTCATCGTCCGCGGCCGCAACGGCCTCACCAGGACTCTGTCGGCCGCTGCTGTGGTGATCGCCTGTGGAGGATTCGAGGGCAACAAGGAGATGCTCACGCAGTATCTGGGCCCGCGCGCCTGCGATCTGCCGCTCATCGCTCCCACGCTGCGCAACAATACCGGCGATGGAATCCGTATGGCGCTGGAGATCGGGGCAGCGACCGCCGGCCAATTCGACATGTTCCACGGCGAGCCCGTCGATGCGCGCTCGAGCAAGCCCGACGCGGTCGTGTATGCCTATCCGTACGGCATCGTAGTCAATACCGCCGCGGAGCGCTTCTTCGATGAGGGTCAGGACAGCTTCGATTCCACTTTCGAGGCGCTCGCCTTCGAGATCTGGCGACATCAGGGGCAGAAGGCGTTCTTCATAGGCGATCAGACGACGCTCGGCATTGAGCACGTGCAGGCGATTATCCTGACGGATCAGCCGCCTGTGACAGCGGCCACGCTCGGAGAGCTTGCTGCCAGGCTGGGCCTCGACCCGCAGGCCCTGGCGGATACCGTTGGCGCCTACAACGCTGCCGTCGGACCAGGCAGGTTCGATGCGCATGCGCGCGACGGCAAGGCCGCATCCGCGCTGGTGCCACCGAAGTCGAACTGGGCATTCCCGCTCGAGTCACCGCCCTATATCGCCTATCCGCTCACGTGCGCGATCACGTTCACGTTCGGCGGCGTGCGCACGGACACCACGGGCCGGGTAGTCACGCCCGCGGGGACAGCGATCCCTGGACTGTATGCGGCAGGAGAGGTTACCGGCCTGTACTACCATCACTATCCCGCAGGCACTTCCGTGTTGCGCGCTGCTACGTTCGGCCGTATCGCCGGCGCGCACGCGGCCGCCAACATGGCGGCGCCGGTCTGACTCGAGCGCCCGTCGTGGATATCGTGCACGCGGGCCGGATGGAGTGGGGCGAGAATCTCGCCTCCCAACGCCAGGGCCGCATGGCCCACAAACGCCTGTTCGAGGGACAGGAGGGCAGCCCGGACAACTACCTCCTCGTGCTGGCCGACGAAGGATCCGATTACTACTCGCCGCGCCACCGGCATGCCTGGGACCAGGTGCGCCTGTGCCTCGAAGGCGCCATCCCGATCGGACGAGACATGAAGATCGACGCCGGACAGGTCGGCTATTTCCCCGAGGGCGTGCACTACGGCCCGCAGGAAGGAGGGCCGGACCGCATCGTGTTGCTGCTGCAGATCGGAGGCGCGAGCGGCCTGGGGTACTTGAGTCCCGATCAGCTCAGAGCCGGCCGGGAGCGCCTGCTGAGCGAGGGAGTCTTCGAGCAGGGTGTCTTCCGCCGCACCCAGGCAGAGGGCAAGAAGAATGAGGATGGGTATGAGGCCATCTGGCGCCTGGTCACCGGCCAGCCGCTCAGCTATCCCAAGCCGTGCTACAAGGCGCCCGTGATCATGCGCCCGGAAGGATTTGCATGGCGCGAGGCCGACGGCGTTAGCGGCGTGCGCCGCCGTTCACTCGGCACCTTTCCCGAGCGCGGACTCTCGCTCGAGCTGCTGGCGATCGAGGCCGCGGCGACTTACATGGCTGCGGCCGCGGCTACGCGTCGGCTCATTTTCGTGTGCGCCGGCGAAGGGCTGTGCGATGCCGGACCGTACTTCGCTCACTCGGCTGTCCGCCTGGAGCCGGGAGAGCACGCGAGCTTCGCCGCGAAAGCGGCTACGGAGCTGTTCGTGCTCACCGTCCCGCTGCTCGCCGCCGCAACCTGAAAATCCGCAGCAGCGGCAGCTCGACGTCGTGTCAGGGCCGTGCGGCGTTGTGTCAGGGCTGCGCGACGTGTGTCAGGGCCGCGCGGCTGCGGCCGCCTTGAATCCCTTCGCCACGGCGTAAACCTCCCGCGACCTCGCCCGCGAGGCGGCCGGCTTGCGGATCAGGAGCTTCTCAAAGGACGTGCGCAGCTCCTTGAGATACGCCTCCGAGCCGGCGCCCTGGAACACCTTGGCGACGAAGTCGCCCCGGGGCTTGAGGATTCTCCTGGCCAGGTCGAGCGCGAGCTCCACCAGGTACATCGAGGAGGCCTGGTCGGCGACGTCGATGCCGGTGATGTTCGGGGCGATGTCGCAGAGGATCAGATCCGGCTGGTGGCCATCGAGTTGGGCGAGAATCCGCTCGAGCAGCGCCTCGTCGGTAAAGTCGCCCTGGAGAAAATCGACGTTCTTCACCGGATCCATCGGCAGGATATCGGTCGCGACCACCTTGCCCCGGGCGCCGACGAGGCGCCCGGCCACCTGCGACCACCCGCCCGGGGCGCAACCCAGGTCCACGACGAGCATGCCGGGACGGATCAGTCGATCGCGCTCGTTCAACTGGATCAGCTTGTAGCTGGCGCGCGAGCGGTAGCCGTCCCTCTGCGCCTGCTTGACGTACGGGTCGTTGACGTGCTCCTGCAACCAGTTGCCGCTGCTTTTGGATCGTGCCATCGGGAAACCCGCCTCAGGAGAACGGCTGCAGGCGCAAGTGCGCAGTGGCGCTATGATTCGCGCCGTATTATACCTTCTCTTCCTTTGCCGGATCGACCGGCCGGGACGCCCTTGATACGCATCACCGAACTGTCGCTGCCGCTCGATTCCGGTCCGCAGGCCCTGCGCGAGGCCCTCCTCAGGCGGCTCAGGATCGGTCCCGAGGACCTGCTGGAATTCACGGTCTTCAAGCGCAGCTACGACGCACGCAAGAAGAACAGCAGCATCTCGTTCGTCTACATCGTCGATGTGGCGGCCCGCGACGAGGCCGGGATCCTGCGCCGGCTGGAGGCGGATCCGCACGTGCGGCCGGCGCCTGACACGAATTACCATCCGGTCGGACATGCGCCGGCGAATCTGCGCGAGCGCCCGGTGATCGTCGGCTTCGGGCCGTGTGGGCTGTTTGCAGCGCTGGTGTTGGCGCAAATGGGATTCAAGCCCATTGTGCTGGAGCGCGGCCGGGAAGTGCGCCGCCGCACGGCGGACACCTGGGCTCTGTGGCGCAAAAAGACGCTGACGCCCGAATCCAACGTGCAGTTTGGCGAGGGCGGCGCCGGCCTGTTCTCTGACGGCAAGCTCTACAGCCAGATCAAGGACCCCAGGTTCTACGGACGTAAGGTCATGCAGGAGTTCGTTCGCGCCGGGGCTCCCCAGGAAATCATGTACGTCAGCAAGCCTCACATCGGAACCTTTCGCCTCACCGGAGTGGTCGCCGCGATGCGCGATGACATCATCCGCCTCGGCGGCGAAGTCCGCTTCGAGAGCAGGGTGGCGGACCTTCTCATCGAGCACGGCCGTGTTGAGGGTGTGGCGCTCGCGAGCGGGGAGGCGATCGACAGCCGGCACGTGGTCCTCGCCCCGGGCCACAGTTCGCGCGACATCTTTCGCATGTTGCATCGCCGTGGCGTGTTCATCGAGGCGAAACCGTTTTCGATCGGGTTCCGCATCGAGCATCCGCAGTCCCTCATCGACAGGGCACGCCTGGGCAAGTACGCCGGGCATCCGGAGCTGGGCGCCGCCGACTACAAGCTGGTGCACCACGCCGGCAACGGGCGCGCCGTCTACAGCTTCTGCATGTGCCCTGGCGGCACTGTCGTCGCCGCCACGTCCGAGCCGCACCGCGTCGTGACCAACGGGATGAGCCAGTATTCCCGCAAGGAGCGCAATGCCAACGCCGGAATCGTCGTCGGCATCAGCCCGGAAGTGGATTTCCCGGGTGGGCCGCTGGCCGGCATGGAGTTGCAGGAGAGCCTCGAGTCGCGCGCCTACGAGCTGGGCGGCAGCGACTATTGCGCTCCGGGGCAGTTGGTCGGGGACTTCGTGCGGGGTGTGCCCTCGAGGGGACTCGGCGAGGTTCAGCCGTCGTACCAACCCGGAGTCCGCCTGGGCGATCTGGCGGCGTCGCTACCGGACTACGCGATCGAGGCCATTCGCGAGGCATTGCCCGCATTCGGACGGCAGATCCGCGGCTTCGATCGCGCCGATGCGGTTCTGACAGGAATCGAAACGCGCACATCCTCGCCGGTGCGCATCACGCGCGACCGCGAAAGTTTGCAGAGTCTCAACGTGCGTGGCCTGTATCCCGCTGGCGAAGGCGCCGGCTATGCCGGCGGCATCCTGTCGGCAGGAGTCGATGGCATCCGGACGGCTGAAGCCGTGGCAAGATCCATGCTGGCCGATGCAGCGGCTGCAGGTGAACCGCATCCATGAAGCTCGAAGACGTCAGGAAGCTGCATCAGAAGCGATACCGGGACGAGTTCGGACATTTCCTGGTCGAAGGCGAGCATCCGATACTGGAGCTGCAGAAGGCGGCGTTGCGCAATCCGCAGTTGCGCAGCTGCGAGCTGTACGTGACGCCGGAATGGCAGAACTGGCGCAGCCTGTTTGCAACTCACGTGATCGGCGCAGCCCAGATGGCGCAGATCGCGGACACCAAGACGCCGCAGGGAATCGTCGCGGTGGTGCCGGTGTTGTCGCCCTCTCCGCCACGCAGCGGCGAGCGCGCAGTTTACCTGCACGAGATCCAGGATCCGGGCAATCTCGGGACCATCCTGCGCACGCTGGCCTGGTTCGGGAATCTGCGCTGCCTGCTCAGTCCCGCCAGCGTCGATCCCTACAACTCCAAGGTCGTTCGCGCCAGTATGGGCGCGATCTTCCACGTGCCGATCGAAGTGGATGTGCAACTGCGCACGTTGCGCGAGCGGTTCGAACGCATCGCCGCCCTCGATATGGCCGGAGAGACGCCGTCGTCGCCCGCTTTCAGGCAGTACGACTGCTACCTGTTCGGCAATGAGGCCCGCGGCCTCCCGCATGATGAGCTCACCCACCTCGATGCGCGTTCGTTCACCATCGCCGGCTGCGGCGACATCGAATCACTGAATCTGGCATCGGCCGTCAACATGTGCGTGTATGAGCTGAACCGGGGCGTCACTCGTAGCGGAACAGAGCCTTGAAGCCGTAGTCCATGTGCGACTGGATGTGGCAGTGGAACAGGCTCAGGCCGGGTTGGTTCGCCGTCAGGTCCACGGTAACGCGCCCATAGACGGGCACCACGACGGTGTCCTTGAGGATTCCGCTCGTCGGCTTGCCGTTGACGTCGACGAGCTCGAAGAGATGTCGGTGCAGGTGCACGGGATGCGAGTCGTCCGTGCGGTTGCGGAACACGAGCCGGTGTCGCTGGCCCCGCTGCAGAACGAACTCGCGATCGTGCGGATAGGTCTTGCCGTTGATCGTCCAGAGATTGAAGGGTCCGGCTCCTCCCGGGATCTTCTCGAAGATCATGTCGATGGTGTGCTCCGGTGCCGGTTGCCCCGGTTGCCCCGGTTGCCCCGTGTCGGCGCCGTGGCCGAAGACCGTGTAGTCCCAGTACGCGCCGGCCTGCGCCACCCATTGCGGCTCGCGGTGCTGGTTGGCGTATTCGATGACCACGCC
>FTDY01001732.1_pt1 | contig 29167 bp, 25 predicted proteins | sample 1640031 | NCBI WGS metagenome assembly FTDY01 (sample SAMEA3914816, study PRJEB12502) | metagenome | biome: forest; material: soil | place: USA | collected 2011-09-16 | depth 0.3 m
CAACATGAGCCACGAGTTCCGCACGCCACTGAACTCGGTGCGCGCACTCAGCCGGCTGCTGCTGGACAGGGTGGACGGCGAGCTCGGCAGCGAGCAGGAAAAGCAGGTCGCCCTGATTGCCAAGGCCGCGGACGACCTGACCTCACTGGTGGACGATCTGCTGGATCTGGCCAAGATCGAGGCCGGCAAGACCGAGGTGCGCCCCATCGAGTTCTCGGTTGCCAACCTGTTCAGCGCGCTGCGCGGCATGCTGCGGCCGCTGCTTCCCGGGGATGCGCTGAAGCTGGTGTTCGACGAGCCGCCCGCCGAGCTCATCCTCGTGAGCGACGAAGGCAAGGTGTCGCAGATCCTGCGCAACTTCATCTCCAACGCCATCAAGTTCACAGAAGCAGGCGAAGTGCGCGTGTACGCGGAAGAATGCGGCGACGGCCGCCTCGTGCGCTTCGGCGTCGTCGATACGGGCATCGGCATCGGTGCGGCGGACCAGCCGCGCATCTTCGAGGAATTCACCCAGTTGCCGAACCCGTTGCAAGCCCGCGTGAAGGGCACGGGCCTCGGCCTCCCGCTGTGCCGACGGCTCGCGCAGCTTCTCGGCGGCGACGTGCAGGTGCATAGCGAGCTCGGGGTCGGTTCGACGTTCAGCGCGACGATACCGATTCACTACGCGGAGCCGTCGCGGGTCTCGGCGGCCGCCGAGGAAGCCCCCCTCGAGACAGGGCGCGCACCGGTGCTGTTCGTCGACGACGATGTCGAGACGCGCTTTCTATACGAGAAGTATCTGCGCAACTCCACGTATCAGGCGTTGTGCGTCGGCACGATTCGCGAGGCGCGCGAGCTGACGCGCCGCGTCCGGCCGCAGGTCATCGTGCTCGATATCCTGCTGCGCGGCGAAGACAGCTGGCGCTATCTGAACGAGCTGAAGACCGATCCGGCCACGGCGGCCATCCCGGTTCTCGTCGTGACCTCGGTCGAGGACGAGCGTAAGGGCCTTGCTCTTGGCGCCGACGGCTACTGCATGAAGCCCATGAGCAGCGCTTCTCTGCTGGAACGGCTGGACACCCTCACGGGCCGCCGCGTCCTGATCATCGACGACGATCCGGCCTCCCGCTACCTCATCCAAAAGCTGCTCACCGACCGGCGCACCTGCGTCATCGAGGCGACCGACGGCCGCAGCGGCCTCATCGCCGCACGCCGCAGCCGGCCATCGCTGATTTTCCTGGACCTGATGCTGCCGGACCTGGCGGGTGAGGAAATTCTCGAAGCGCTGAAGACGGACACGCAGCTGCAGTCCGTGCCGGTAGCCATCGTCACCTCGCGGCTGCTGTCCCGACAGCAGCGGGCCAGCCTCGAAAGGCGCGCGCAAGCGGTGCTGCAGAAGAGCGACCTGACATTCGACTCGACCCGCGCACTGCTCGCTGAGCTTGAACAGGGCGCCGCCGCATATGTCGCAACCGACAGGACATAGTCAATGAGTGGCCGAACGGTGATCGTCAACGTCGACGACAGCCCGCAGCTGCGGTATGCGAAGACGCGCATTCTGCAGAGGGCCGGCTACGAGGTCGTGGAGGCCAGCACCGGTGGCGAGGCGCTGAAGCTGGTGCGCGAACTGATGCCGCAGCTCGTGCTGTGCGACGTGCAGCTTCCCGACCTGAGCGGCATCGAGGTCTGCCGGCGCATCAAGGACGACCCGGCAACGGGGAGCATCCCCGTGATCCAGATCTCCGCCACGTTCATCGCCGAAGGCGACGAGCAGGAGGGCCTCAAGGGCGGCGCAGATATCTACCTCACGGAGCCGCTGGAGCCGAAGGAGCTGGAGACCGTGGTAGGCGTGCTGCTGAAGCTGCGGCGCACTGAAGCCGAGGCGCTCGAGCGTGAGCGAGCCGCGCGCGCCCAGGCGGAAGAGGCAACGCGCCTCAAGGATGAGTTCCTCGCGAATCTGTCGCACGAGCTGCGCACCCCGATGAACATCATCATCGGGTGGGCGCATCTGCTCAGCGGCGGTCAGCTCAACGAGCAGCAAAGGCTGCGCGCCGCGGAGTCGATCGAGCGCGCGGCGCGGTCGCAGGCACAGCTCATCGAGGACCTGCTCGACGTGTCGCGCATCGTGACCGGGAAGTTTCGCCTGCGGATGCGGGACGTCGACATCGGAGCGGTGCTGCGGCAGGCCGTGGAGAGCCTGCGGCTGGTCGCGCACTCCAAGCAGATCCTGCTGACGGTCACGCAAGCGGAAAAGAGCCCGTTGGTGCGCGGCGATCCGGATCGGCTGCAGCAGGTTATGTGGAACCTGCTGTCCAATGCCGTCAAGTTCACCTCCGCCGGCGGCGCCGTCGATGCGCAGCTGGAGCAATCCGACACGCAGGTGCAGATCCGGATCGTGGACACCGGCATCGGCATCGCGCGAGAGTTTCTCCCCTTCGTGTTCGACCGCTTCCGTCAGGCCGACAGCACGAGCACGCGGCAACACACAGGCATGGGATTGGGGCTGGCGATCGTGCGGCATGTCATCGAGCTGCACGGCGGCAAGGTCCGCGCGCACAGCGCAGGAGAGAATGCCGGCTCGACGTTCACCGTCACGCTCCCCTTGAGCGCAACGCAGACCGACTCGGAGCTCGAGCCGAATGTGGGGTTGAACGGCGTCGAGACCATACCGCCAGGGACGCGGGTGCTCCTGATCGAGGACGATCCGGACGCACGCGAAGTCGCCGCGGCCGGCCTCGAACGGGCAGGCTTCGAGCTGCGCTCGGCGGGCTCGGCCCGCGAGGCGCTTTCCATTCTCGACAGTTGGCGGCCCGATGTGGTCGTTTCCGACATCGGGATGCCCGGCATGGACGGCTATGAGTTCATCCGTGAGCTGCGCTCACGGTCACCGGACCGCGGCGGCCACGTTGCGGCGCTTGCACTCACCGCATTTGCGCGGCTCGAGGATGTCGCACGCGCGCGCGCCAACGGATACGACGGGCACGTCTCCAAGCCGATCGATCCGCACGATCTGGCGAACAGCATCATGGAACTCAGGCAGCGCTTGGGAGCGGCGGATCCCGCCTGACGCGTGCGCTACGCCCCACGCTGGGCCCGTGAGGTGCACGCCCCGATCTGTTACGCTGATCCATACTGTGTCGACGACTTCGGATCTCCCCGCTTCCGCCCCTCCCATCTGGCGCCGCTACCTGGAACTGACCAAGCCCAAGGTGGTCGCGCTCATCGTTTTTACGGCGATCGTCGGCACTCTGCTGGCCAGTCCGGGCGTGCCACCGCTGGAGGCGCTCCTGTGGGGCAATCTGGGCATTGGGCTCGCCGCCGCCTGCGCCGCGACGATCAATCACGTTCTCGATCGCCGCATCGACGAGCAGATGTCGCGCACTCGCGCGCGGCCCCTGCCGACAGGGGCGCTCACGGAGAAGAGCGCGCTGATTTTCGCGGGTGTGCTGGGCGTCACGGCGATGGCGGTGTTGACATTTCTGGTGAACCGCCTGACGGCGGGTCTGACCTTCCTGTCACTGATCGGCTACGCGGTGATCTACACCGTGTGGCTAAAGCGCGCGACGTCGCAGAATATCGTGATCGGAGGCGCTGCGGGAGCCGCTCCCCCGGTTCTCGGTTGGGCCGCCGTAACCAACACCATCGATCCCAACGCGCTGTTGCTGTTCCTGATCATTTTCATCTGGACGCCGCCGCACTTCTGGGCGCTCGCGATCGCACGCCGGGACGATTACGCGCGCGCCGGAATCCCCATGCTCCCAGTGACCCACGGCGTCGAGTACACGCGTCTGCACGTCCTGCTGTACACAGTGTTGCTGACACTCGTGACGCTGTTGCCCTTTCTCACTGGAATGAGCGGAATCATTTATCTCGTGGTCGCGGTCGGGCTGAACGCGATGTTCGTGTACTACGCGCTCGCGATGAAGATCACGGCACGAGCCGAGCTGCCGATGCGCGTATTCCGCTTCTCGATCACTTACCTGATGTGGCTGTTCGCCGCCCTGCTGGTCGACCACTACGTCCCTACGACACAGCGCCTCGGCGTTTGATGCGCCGCGACGCGGGCGAGCTCCTTGCGGGGAGCCTTCGCTTCAAGGCCGCTTGCGTGCCGCAGACCGGCGCGGCGCCTTGAGCTTCGACCGTACCTTGGAATCAGAACCTACCTTCAACTTCGACTTCAACTTCGCCTGAAGCTTGGCCCGCGTGCCGGACTTGAGGGTCTTCTGCGGCTTCGCCCGCACCTTGGACCCCGACTTCCCGTGAGCCCTCAGTCGCGCCGCCGTCGCTGACTTCGCCCGGGTCAGCCTGTTCTTTGACTTAGCCCCGTGAACCCGCTCTGCCGCGTTTGCAGGGACGTGTACCAGTGCGCTTGCAGGAACCTTCATCGCAGCCACGCGCGCGACCGGTACCGAGGCCTGAGCTGTCGGGGGCGCGGTTGCGAGGGCGGCTGCGGGACCTGCCGTTTGTTCAGCCGGCACGGGCGCCGGGGCGGGTGGAGTCGGACGCACGTAGCGAACGCGAGGACGGTGAAACACGGCATTGAGCTTCGCGGCCGGCAGATTCAGGAGGATCACTTCGGCATCGCTGCCGTTCTGCAGGGAAATCCGCGGCACGTGCGTGATTTTCATGGCGTCGCCGGCGTTCAGGCGGGTCTCGCCGACCTCTACCGACCCGCGCGCGATGTGAATGTAAGCGCAGCGCGACCGGCCCACTTCGAATCGCACGCTCTGGGCCTTGTCGAGAGTCGTCGCGTACACGCGCGCGTCCTGCTGGATCCGCAGCGACCCAGCGTCCGCGGCCGCGGAGGCGATCAATCTGAGGCGCCCGGACTTGTCCTCGCCCCCGAAGTGCCGGGTCTCAATGCTTGGCGCGAGGCCTGGCTTCGCCGGCCTGAGCCAGATCTGCAGCAGGTACGCCTCCTGGGTCGCGGACAGGTTCGTCTCGCTGTGCTCCACACCGGTTCCGGCGCTGATGCGCTGCACGTCGCCAGCGCGCAGAAGCGTCTTCCTGCCCAGGGAATGGCTGCGCTCGATCTCACCCTGCACGACGAAAGTGAGGATTTCCATCTCCTGGGCCGTGTGGGGCCCGAAGGCCTTGCCCGGCTTGACGCGATCCTCGTTGATCACGCGCAGCGGCCCGAACTCCACGTGCTCCGGATCGAAGTAGTCCGCGAACGCGAAGCTGTGGAAGGTCTTGAGCCAGCCGTTGTCCGTATACCCTCGGTCCCGGCTTCTGCGTACCTCTAGCATGGTCGTTCCTTGTTGTTGTGGCGCAAAGCTCTTCCCTCACTGCGAGCGCGTCAGTGTCAACTGCCACGACGTGAGGAGCCGATCCTGCAGCAGCAATATTCCGGCGGTGCGATAGCGGGTGGCGTCGAGCTGCTCCAGGTGTTCCGAGCCGTGGTAGCCGGAAGCCTCGCAGCCATAGACCGAGAAGATGCAGCTGCCCACGACCGAGAACGTTCCCAGGAGCTTTCCCAGCGTGGCGTTCTCGGAGGTCCACTTGAGCGTCTGGCTGACGGCCGCGCCTGTGCCGGCGCTCGTGCCCGTTGCGATCGAATAGGCATTGACGAACTCGATCGACGGCGACCCCAGCACCTTCATGGTCCCGGACAACAGCCAACAGTCGGCATGATGCGTGATGTCGGTCCGCCCGAGCGCCGCCAGCGCTTCGCCGTCGGCGCGCCAGAAGGTCCCCTCGGCGGTCCAGACCCCCGGCTCGAACAGAAACGTATGCTTCATGTTCCACGCTCCTTCGTACACTCGCATTATGGCGCGGCGGCGGTTTTCCGGGTACGTTGCGGCAAAACCACGCACGGCGTCGCAAAGGGGCGCTCTTAGGCTTGCAGCATGCTGATCGAACAGATCTGGCCGGACAATTCCTTCCGCAATTTCCACTACCTCATCGCCTGCCCCGAGAGCGGCGAGGCCCTTGCCGTGGACCCGCTCGACTGGCAGCGGTGTCTCGCCGTCGCCCGCGCGAGGGGGTGGTCGATCACGCAGATCCTCAATACTCACGAGCATCCGGATCACACTGGCGGGAACACGGGACTCGTGGGCGCGACTCGCGCAAAGGTCCTGGCACACGCAGGCGCTGCGAGCCGCATTGGTGGCATCGACCGGGGGCTGAGCCAAGGAGACACAATCCGTGTGGGCCGAACGGTCGAACTGGAGTGCCTGGATACGCCCGGCCACACGATGACGCACATCTGCTTGCTATCGCACACCGAGGAGCCTGCGCTGTTCAGCGGCGACACGCTTTTCAACGCGGGCGCAGGGAATTGCCACGGGGGCGGGCACCCCGAAAAGCTCTACGAGACCTTCGTTGAGCAGCTCGCACGCCTGCCGGACGACACGCGCCTGTTTCCGGGGCATGAGTACCTCGCGCGCAACCTCGAATTCACTCTTGATCGAGAGCCGGACAACGAAGCCGCGCCGGCGTTTCTCGATGCGGCCCGCGCGCAGGACCCCCATGCCGCACGCGTCACGACGCTGGGAGAGGAGAAGCAGATCAATACTTTCTTCCGGCTGCGCAGCCCGACGGTCATCTCCCGATTGCGCGCGGCCTTCCCTGAGATCGGGGATCGGCCGGATGCGAAGACCGTCTTCCTGAAATTGCGGGAGCTGCGCAACCGCTGGTAGGACTTCCGGCAACCATGCTGTGGCGACGCGCGCATTCCGGGGCCTTCCGGCTTGCCCCGGCGTTCCTTAGCAACGCAGCATGGCGTTCCCAAGGTAAGGTTTCGGAGTGAACATGCCCCAGTTCCGATCAGCACCGACCGTCTGCGTCCTCGCGGCGGCGCTGCTTGCAGCGATCGCATCGACCGCCTGGTCGATGGGCGATGACCCCGCGAAGGTGCCACCGGCCGCGGGCGCGGGAGCCACTGCGTCGGGAGCCGCTCGACCGGGAACCACCGGGCCGGGAGCCACCGCCGGGCCCGAGAACCCTCCTGACCTGCAGGCGAAGCTGCTCTATAACGACGGCATCGATGAGCTGCGCAGGGCGGACAACTCCGATGTCTCGGCCGCGGCCCTCGCCGATCCGGCGCAGAAGGCTCACGAACTGGGCGAAGCGCGCACGCTGTATTCGACGGCGTTGGGGAAATTTCAGCGGGCAGTGCGGCTCGATTCGAGGATGTACCAGGCGTGGAACTACGTCGGCTACACGCAGCGCAAGCTCGGCGATTACGACGCCGCGCTTGAGGCCTACGAGCAGGCCCTGGCCCTGCGCCCCGGCTATCCGGAGGCACTCGAATATCGCGCCGAAGCGTACCTGGCGGTCAAGCGGGTCGCCGACGCGCAGCAGTCGTACCTCGACCTGTTCGCGGCGAACCGGGCCATTGCCGGCAAGCTGCTGGACGCGATGAAGAGCTGGATCGCCGCGCAGCGCGCCGTGGCGCCGGCCAGCGACCTGACCGCCGTGGACAACCTGGACCAGTGGGTGCAGGAACGGGCCCGGATCGCCGCCCAGACCGCCTCCCTGACTCGCGCCGGCACGGCGGCAAGCTGGCATTGACGGTCCACAGCCGCCGCCGTCCCCCGGGAACAGGACTCTGCGCCCGGGCCGTTGCCCCTGAGAGTGGCACGTCGCAGCATATCGGCGTCCCGTGCGATGCTTCGAGTATCGTGCGGGGGGTGGCGCCTCCATCGGTACGCTGGTGCGTCGACCCACGCGATGCTTCGAGTATCGTGCGGGGGGTGGCGCCTCCATCGGTGCGCCGGTGCGTCGCCCCTGGATGGGCACACGGGAGTCAGTATGAGTCGTCTTCGCAGCGTCGCCAGGTCGTTTCCGGTCATTCTCGCGTTCGCGGCGTCGGCGGCGTGGTCCGCTGGCGGCGGTCCAATGCAGATGCCGACGCCACAGGGGGGCGGCTCGGGTCCCCAGATGAATCCCGAAATGCAGGCGAAGGTCTACTACAACAGCGGCGTCAAGCAGGTCGAGAAGGCGGACAAGCTGGAGGCCTCGGCCGCGATGCTCACCGACGAGAAGAAAAAGGCCCGCGCGTTGAAGGACTCGCAGTCCGAATACACCTCGGCGCTTGGCAAGTTCGCACAGGTGGTGAAGATCAACCCGCGGCTCCCCGAAGCGTGGAATTACGTGGGCTATACGAGCCGCAAGCTGGGCCACTACGAGGATGCCCTGACTTCGTACCAGAATGCGCTGCTGCTGAAGCCGGGCTACCCGGAGGCGATCGAGTACCGCGGCGAGGCCTTCCTCGCTGTCAACCGGATCGCCGATGCCCAGCAGTCCTACCTCGATCTGTTCGCGGCCAATCGCGCGCTGGCCGACAAGCTCCTGGAGGCGATGAAGAACTGGATCGCGACGCAGCGCTCGGCCTCCGCGTCCGGCGACCCCACACCTGTCAACGACCTGGACAAGTGGGTGCAGGAGCGCGCGCAGATCGCCGCTCAGACCGCTTCCCTCACACGCGAGGGCGCGGCGGCAAGCTGGCGCTGAGCGTTTCCAGGACGCACACCGCCGGTCCGCTCAAGACTCCTCGCCGGCCGGAGCGCGCGCGTGCCGGCTGATGTACCCCCGCCGGCCTACGTGTGGCATTTGCCACGCGGCTTTCCAACACCGGCGGTGCCGGCCGACAATCCGATGTCCGAGTCCAAAGTGGCCCTCGGCCGGCGGCTGTTCTTCGAGCAGCGGCTGTCGCTGACCGGAGCGTACAGCTGCGCCAGTTGTCACGATCCTGCAAGATCGTTCACCGACGGCTGCAGCGTCGCGGTCGGAGCGACTGGCGAGCCTCTGCCCCACAGCGCCATGGCACTGGTCAACGTCGCATACAACGTGAGCTTCGGATGGACGAAGCCCGACCTGGCCTCTCTTGAAGCTCAGATGCTCGAGCCGCTATTGAACGAGCATCCAGTGGAGCTCGGGCTCGCCGGCCGCCAGCAGCAAGCCGCCGCGACTGTGGCCACGGATCCAGCCTACGCAGCATCGTTCGCGGCGGCCTTCCCCGAGAGCCATGCACCCGTGTCGTTCGACAACATCGTCAAGGCCATCGCCGCATTCGAGCGGACGCTCATCAGCGGCGATTCGGCCTTCGATCGCTACGTCTTCGGTGGACAGCAGGACGCGCTATCGCCGTCCGCGAAGCGCGGAATGGCGTTGTTCTTCTCAGCGCGCGCGGGATGCTCGGGTTGCCACTCTGGATTCAATTTCTCGGGGAGCTGGCGCGACGTCGAGGGAGACACTGGCAAGCCGCCGTTCGTGAGCAATGGCACGACTCCAGAGCCTCTGCGCGTGCCGACGCTGCGCAACATCTCTCTCACCGCGCCCTATATGCATGACGGCCGATTCGCCACGCTCGAAGCGGTTCTCGAGCACTATGCTGCGATGGCGCAAAAGCCCCGAGGCCCATGCGACGACGCCCGAAACGCAGAGCATGGCGTTGACGGTAAGGGGGTGCCCCCACTCGTGCAGCAGTGCCTCGACCCGTGCGCCGCTGCGAATGCCGAGGATGGGGGGATGCATCAACCCATGCGGCAGTGCATCGACTTGAGGCTACGCACGTTCGATCTATCGGCGCCCGAGCGCGCGCAGCTGATCGAGTTCCTGCAAAGCCTGACGGACCTCTCCTGGACGGAACGTTTTACGGTGCGGGCGCCAGCGGCTCAGGCAACAGAGCTTCGGGCAATGCCGGGTCAGGCAGGCCGGTAAGTGATTGGAATGTGCTTCGGCTCCGCGGCAATGCGCGCGAGCCATTTCCTCACCGCCGGATACGGTGCAAGATCGAGACTCGCCTCATCGGCAACGTGGGTGTAGGCGTACAGGGCGATGTCGGCGATCGTGTACTGCCCGGCCACGAAGTACGTGTTGCTCTTCAGGTGAGACTCCATGACCGCCAGGGCCGCGCGCCCGCGGTTGAGGCGATCGGGCAGCTCGGCGCGGCGCTCCGAGTCGGCAGGGAAGTGCTTCAGGATGAAGCGTGGAGTCGCGACGTACGGCTCGTGGCTGTACTGCTCAAAGAACATCCACTGAAGAACCTGCGCACGGCTCAGCCTCTCGGCTGGAATCAGCCGCGAGCCTTCCGCCAGGTACCACAGAATGGCGTTCGATTCCGCAATGCAGGTGCCCCCGTCCAGCTCGAGCGTGGGAATCCGGCCGTTCGGGTTCTTCGCCAGAAACGCGGGCGTGCGGGTCGCACCCGTCATGATATCCAGCTCCTGCCAGTGGAACGGCTGGCCGAGCTGGGTCAGCGTCAGCCGGATCTTGTAGCCGTTGCCGGAATCCAGGTAGTCGTACAGGGTATGCATGCGAACGGCTCCTTCCTTCGGCGCGAGGGGGTCCGCCATCGTAGTGGACCTGCGCGGCGCGCCGCTTGAGCAGATCTTAACTTCCCTGAGGAAGACCTTAACGCTCGCCGGATCAGGTACCCTTGCCGCGCCCGCCGGCCCTGGGGCGCACTGGCTTCGCGGGATGCCAAGGGCTTCGAGGGCTGCCAGAGGTTTTGAGGGGACCTGCCATGACTTCCGCCTTTTACCGCCGCAGCTTCCTGATCGCGACCGTCCTGATCATGGGATACCTGCTGCTGGAGACCCTGCGCCCCATCGCCGGACCGCTGGGCTGGGCCGTCGTACTCGCCTTCCTGCTGACTCCCGTGCAGGAGCGCCTCACGCGCAGGCTGAAGGGCCGCGCCTCGCTGGCGGCCGGCATTCTGACGGGCCTTACGCCGTTCTGCGTCATCGCGCCGCTGGCCGTGGTCGGCGTCGAGTTCGCCCGGCAGGTTTCGGCCATGATCACATGGTTGCGGGGGCGCACCTTGCTCTCCTTCCCCGCGCTGCTCGACCGTCTCGAGGCCTTTCCGGTCCTGGGCGGTGGGGTGCACTGGCTGCGGGCGAACACGTCGGTCTCGGCGGAACAGCTTCAGGGCTGGATCACCGACGGACTGCAATCCGTGTTGAAATCCGCAGCCGCGATGAGCGGCACATTCGCGCTCGGCGTGGTGGGCTCCCTCGTCGGATTCTTCCTCGTGCTGTTCCTGTTGTTCTTCCTGCTGCGCGACGGCCGGACGATGCTGGACCGCCTGACCCGGCTGATTCCGATGGAGCCGGCGCGGCGCAAGGAGCTGCTCACGTATCTCGCCAACGTGACGCTCGCAGTCGTGCTCGGCTCCGTGGCCACGGCGCTCATCCAGGGCGCACTCGCCGGGGTCGGCTTTGCCCTGGTCGGCCTTCCCTCTCCAGTGGTGTTCGCGGTGCTGGCCACGATCGCTGCTTTCCTGCCCGCAGGCTCGGCGATCGTTCTGGTGCCCGCCGTGCTGTACCTGATGGCCACGGGACGCTGGGGAGCGGCGATCTTTCTGGCCGTGTGGAGCGCCGCGGTGGGCATCGCGGACAATTTTCTCCGTCCCTTCCTCACGTCGCGGCGCGCCGAAGTCTCGACGCTTGCCGTGTTCGCGGGCGCGATTGGAGGCGCCTCCGCCTTCGGCATCCTCGGGCTCGTCATCGGTCCGGTGCTGCTCGGCTTCGTAGTGGCGCTCATCGGGTTCGCCGAGGAAGTCATCACGAGGGAGAAGCCCGCGGCCTGAAGAAGCCGGCGCGCCTTTCCCGGTACAATGCGCACCGCATGGACCTGTCCCCCCTTCTCGCACCCCTGAACGAAGCCCAGCGCGAAGCCGTTACCGCGCCGCTGGGCCCGGTGCTGGTGCTGGCCGGCGCCGGCAGCGGCAAGACGCGCGTGCTCACGCACCGGATCGTGTGGCTCATCCAGTCGCAGAACGTCTCTCCGTACAGCATTCTCGCCGTGACGTTCACGAACAAGGCAGCGGGCGAGATGCGCGGCCGGGTCGAGCAGTTGCTGGGCATGCCGGGCAGCTCGCTGTGGATCGGCACCTTCCACGGACTGGCGCACAGGCTGCTGCGGCTGCATTGGCGCGAAGCCGGGCTCGTGCAGAGCTTTCAGATTCTCGACGCGGAGGACCAGCAGCGTCTGATCAAGAAGCTGATCAAGGCGCGTGAGCTCGATGAGTCGCGGTGGGTGCCGCGCGAGGTGCAATGGTTCATCAACTCCAACAAGGACGAGGGCCGACGACCCAAGCAGCTCAAGGACGCCGACGATCCGACCCGCCGACAGCTCATCCAGCTGTACGTCGACTACGAGGCAGCCTGTGCGCGCGCCGGTGTCGTGGACTTCGCCGAGCTGCTGCTGCGCGCCTATGAGCTGTGGCGCGACAATTCCACGCTGCTGGCCCACTACCGTCGGCGCTTCCGCCACGTGCTCGTCGATGAGTTCCAGGACACCAACTCCATCCAGTACGCCTGGCTCACGCTGCTGGCCAGGAATTCTCCGGCCGACGGCACGGAGACCTTCCCCTTCGTCGTGGGGGACGACGATCAATCCATATACCGGTGGCGAGGCGCCCGGGTCGAGAACCTGCATCAGTTCCGGCGCGACTACGCGGACGCGAAGCTGTTCCGGCTGGAGCAGAATTACCGCTCGACCGCGGCCATTCTCGAGGCGGCCAACGGGCTGATCGCGAACAACACGGGCCGGCTCGGCAAGAACCTCTGGACCAGCGGCGCAAAGGGCGACCCGATCCGCCTGTACGCCGCGTTCAACGAGCGCGACGAGGCGGAATTCGTCACGCATCGCATCCGCGACTGGGTGCATCACGGCGGCACCCGGCGCGAGATCGCGATTCTGTACCGTTCCAATGCCCAGTCCCGCGTGTTCGAGGAAGCCTTCATCGCCGGCCGCATTCCCTACAAGGTCTACGGTGGCCTGCGATTCTTCGAGCGCGCGGAAATCAAGGACGCGCTCGCCTACCTGCGCCTCGTATCCAACCGCAAGGACGACGCCTCGTTCGAGCGCGTCGTGAACCTGCCGGTCCGCGGTATCGGCGCGAAAAGCCTCGATGTCATCCGGGAGGGCGCGAAGGGCGCCGGCTCGGCGCTGTGGGATGCCGCCGGCACCTGCATCGGTGAGGGCCTGGGACCCAAGGCTTCGACCGCGGTGCATTCATTCATGTCGCTGATCGAGCGTCTGGCGCGCGAAGTCAAAGACCTGCCGCTGCACGAGCAGGTGGATCAAGTTCTGCAGGGCAGCGGGCTGATCGAGCACTACAAGCGGGAAAAGGCCGACCGGGGCGAAGCAAGGGTCGAGAACCTCGATGAGCTCGTGAGCGCCGCGCGCGGCTTCCAACAGCAGACTACCGAGACCGACTTGCCGCCCCTGGAGGCCTTCCTCGCGCACGCCGTCCTGGAATCCGGGGAGGGACAGGCGGGGGAATGGGAGGATTGCATCCAGATGATGACGCTGCACACGGCGAAGGGACTCGAGTTCCCCATGGTGTTCCTGTGCGGCATGGAGGACGGCCTGTTTCCGCACCAGCGCTCGCTGACCGACATCGAGGGCCTGGAGGAGGAGCGCCGGCTGTGCTACGTCGGCATGACGCGGGCGATGAAGCAGCTGTTCCTGACCTACGCCGAGCAACGGCGCCTGCACGGTGTGGACAGCTACGGCCAGCCCTCCCGGTTCATCAAGGAGATCCCGGAGGAGCTGATCGAAGAGATCCGGCCACGCATTCAGGTCTCGCGGCCCGTCTCGGTCGGCCGCTTCCGCCCCGAAGAGCCTGTGGTGCCGGGCGTCAGGCTGGGAGCCCGGGTGCGCCACGGGAAATTCGGCGAAGGCGTCGTTCTGAACATCGAGGGCAATGGACCGAGCGCCCGCGTGGAAGTGCGCTTCGAGCACCAGGGCACGAAGTGGTTGATGGCGCAATACGTCAGCGCGGAGCCGATGTGAGAATCCTCATTCTGGGCGCAGGCCAGGTAGGCAGGACCGCGGCCTTCCATCTCTCCCGCGAGGAGGCCAACGAGGTCACGGTCGTCGACACGAACGAGGACATACTGCGCGACCTGCAGGACCGCCTGGACGTCCGCCCCGTGGTCGGCAATGCCTCGCACCCGACGGTCCTGGAGGCCGCGGGCGCGCAGGAAGCCGACATCCTCGTCGCCCTGACCAACAGCGACGAAGTCAACATGATGGCGTGCGAAGTCGCCTTCACCCTCTTTCGGACGCCGACCAAGATCGCGCGCATCCGCTCCTCGGAATACACGAGCCGGCCGCAGCTGTTCGGCGACGGGTCCATTCCCGTCGACGTCTTCATCAGCCCCGAGCAGCTCGTCACGGAGTACGTCGAGCGCCTGATCCGCTACCCCGGGGCGCTGCAGGTGCTCGATTTCGCCGACGGCAAGGTGCGCCTCGTCGGCGTCCGCGCCCTGAAAGGCGGCCTGCTGGTGGGCCATCGCCTCCTGGAGCTGCCGGACCACCTTCCCAAGACGGACGCGCGCGTCGTGGCTATCTATCGCGGCGGCAAGGCCATTCCGCCCACCGGCGAGACCATCATCGCGGACGGCGACGAAGTCTTCTTTCTCGCGGCGACGAGCGACATCAAGCGCGTGATGAGCGAGCTGCGGCGCGTCGATGAGCCGGTGCGCCGGGTCGTGATCGCCGGCGCAGGCAACATCGGGTATCGGCTGGCCAAGGCGCTGGAGAGGAGCAACCAGGTGAAGCTGATAGAGCGGGACGCGCGCCGCGCCCGCAAGGTCTCCGAGCTGCTGGAGAACACCATCGTCCTCAACGGCGACGCCGCCGACGAGGAGCTCCTCATCGAGGAGAACATCGACAGCGCGGATGTGTTCGCGGCCCTCACCAATTCGGAGGAGGCCAACATACTGTCCGCGATGCTGGCGAAGCGCCTGGGCGCGCACAAGGTCATGGCGCTCATCAACAAGCCGTCGTACGCGGAGCTGATGGAAAGCGGCAGTATCGACGTCGCCATCTCTCCGCAGACGGTCACGATCGGCTCGCTTCTCGCGCACGTTCGCCGCGGCGACGTGGTGCGCGTTCACTCGCTCAAGCGTGGAGCAGCCGAGGCGCTCGAGGCCATCGTCCACGGGGACGAGCGCACCTCGCGCGTCGTGGGCCGGAAGGTCGAGGAAATCAGGCTACCGGAGGGGACTTCCATCGGCGCTGTGGTGCGCGGCGAGGACGTCATCATGGCCCATCACGATACGGTGGTGCAGTCCGACGATCATCTCATCCTCTTCCTGTCCGACCGGCGCCATACCGACGCGGTCGAAAAACTGTTCGTGCGCGCGACGCGCTGAAAAGGGGCTTGGCAAGTGCTGGCCGTTGCGCACGTTCTGGGGCTGCTGCTGGCCGTCACTGGGGCGGCCTACGTCCTGCCGGTCGGCTGCTCGCTGCTCATGGGCGACGGACTTGCGAAGATGTTCCTGGCTGCCGCCGCGATCAGCGCCGGCACGGGACTGCTGATCTCAGGCGCGACGCATCATTACCGGCGCGAGCTGAAGCCGCGGGACGGATTCCTGCTCGTGACCCTTGGCTGGATCCTCGTCTCGGCCGCCGCATCGATCCCGTTTCTGCTGGCCTTGCCTGGGCTGAGCTTCACGGACGCCTTTTTCGAATCCATGTCCGGGCTGACGACGACGGGCTCGACCGTGCTGTCCGGGCTCGATGGCCTGCCTCCTTCCCTCAACTTCTGGCGGGCATCCCTGCACTGGTTCGGCGGCCTCGGCATCATTGTGATGGCGGTTGCCATCCTGCCGCTGCTGGGGGTTGGCGGCATGCAGATGTACCGCGCCGAGACTCCCGGCGCCGTGAAGGACGAGAAGCTCGCTCCGCGCATTACGGAGACTGCCAAATCGCTGTGGTTCGTGTACACGGTGATAACGGTGGCAGGCATCATCGGTCTTCGCATTTGCGGCATGTCGTGGTTCGACGCGATCTGCCATGCGTTCTCGGCGGTCGGCCTGGGCGGCTTCTCCACACACGATGCGAGCATTGCGTATTTCGATTCTGCCGCCATCGAGCTGGTGCTGATCGCGCTGATGCTCGTGGCATCGCTGAATTTCGCACGGCACTTCGTCGCGCTGCGCCGGTTGACTCTGCAGCCCTATACGCAGGATGCGGAGTCGCGGGCTAGCTTTGCCATTCTGGCGGTGAGCGTGATCGGCATCGCGGTGCTGCTGAGCTGGCGCGACGTGTATCCGGGGCTTGCAGCCCTGCGGCACGCTGCGTTCAACGTCGTCTCCATGGCCACGACGTCCGGCCTGGTCTCTCAGGATTTCGGCAGGTGGCCCGTCTTCGCGCCCACCTGGATGCTGTTTCTGTCCTGCATCGTGTGCAACACGGGCTCGACCGGCGGCGGCATCAAGATGTTCAGGACCCTGTTGCTCGCGAAGCAGGCCACGCGCGAGATGAAGATGCTCGTGCATCCCAGCGCGGTCGCGCCGCTGCGGATCGGCGGCCGGTCCATTCCCGACCGGGTGGCGCAGTCGGTGCTCGGCTTCATCTTCCTGTACTTCATCACCGTCGTGTTGCTCACCTTCGCGCTGCTGCTCAGCGGGCTCGACCTCAACTCCTCCCTCGGGGCGATCGTCGGCTCGATCAACAACACCGCGGGCGGCTTGAGCGCCATCGGGTCGGGGCGGACGTTTCAGAGCCTGTCTGCCCTGCAGATCTGGATTTGCACGGCCGCCATGCTGCTGGGGAGGCTGGAGATCTTCAGCGTGCTCGTGCTGTTCACGCCCGCATTCTGGCGCAAGTGACCGACACCGGCCGGCGCACACCGCCCGTGCCGACAACTGCCACCGCCGCAAACGCACGCCGAGCGCAGCGGGATGCGTGCGCCTAGTGGTGAATGTAGCTCTCGAGCTGCTCGATCGTCTGCTGCTGGTCCTGGATCACCGCCTTCACCAGGTCGCCGATCGAGACCATGCCGACGACGCGGCCTGCCTCGACCACGGGCAGATGGCGCACGCGGTGCTCGGTCATGATCTCCATGCATTGCTGCACGGAATGACCGGGCGCGACCGTGAGCACGGGCGAGCTCATGATCTGCCAGACGGGAGTCTCGGCCGAGGATCGCCCCATCAGGATTACCTTGCGGGCGTAGTCGCGCTCCGAGACGATGCCGACGAGCTCGCCGGCCTTCATCACCAGCAAGGCGCCGATGTGATGGTCGGCCATGAGCTGCACGGCCTCGAGCACGGGATCCTCTGGATCCACCGAATACATTGCCCGGCCCTTGCGGTCGAGCAGATGACTTACGTTGGTCACGGTACGTCACCTCTGGCAACAGCGTAGCGCTCCCCAGGGTGCCCGTCCATCCGCGTCACCGGAGGAGCCGAATGCCCCGCAAGTGTGTCGTTACCGGGCACTGACCTCCACTGTGAGCGTAACGCTGGCGTTCACTTCAAGGGTTCCCGGCTGAATCGAGGTTGCGGCGCTCGTCGACTCCGCGCGCGCGAACATCACGTCCCGTACGGGCACGGCCACAGGGCCGCTTTCCTCCACGGTGAGGATCCGATTCACTTTGAGTCCCAGCGCCGACGCCAGGGCGTCGGCTTCGGCTCTCGCCTTGACGGCCGCGTCGCGCAACGCCTGTGTGCGCACCGACTGCTCGTCCCGGAGGGCGAACTGGATGCTCGGCACACGGTTGGCTCCCGCCTGGGTGGCCGTATCGATGACATCCCCGATCTTGCCAAGGTCATCGATGGTGACGCGCACGACGTTCGTCGCTGTGTAGCTGTTGATCGTCGGCTGCCCGCCGCTGGCGTGATACTGATAGTCGGGAGTCAGCGAGTAGCTGAGGGTCTTGATGTCGGCGCTCGGTCCGAAGGCCTTGCGCAACGACGCCAGCACCGTGTTGAAGGTGCGTGCGTTCTGCGACACCGCCGCCTGCGACTGCGGCGCCTGTGTTACGACGCCGACATCGATGCGGGCGCGATCCGGATTTGCCGTGATGGTGGATGCGGCGTTGACGCGGATCGACGACAGGTTTGCGCCCGTTTGAGCCTGGACCGGTGAGGCCAAGAACAGCAGCGCGCAGGCCAGAATGGGGATTCGCGAGGCGTTCGGCGCCCCCGGCGGCACAAGTGTGACGAGCGTCTGCATATGTGTCCGTCCGGGCGTGTGTTTTCCCTTATCCTGCTACACGAAGCGGCCGTGGCCGCTGGCATCTGTCGGGAAGCGGAGTCGCTTTCGCCGGCTATCCTACACCCGCCGGCGGACAACGTGCGGCAGTTCAAAGTTTGAGCACTCCCAGATCGCGGGCAAGCGCGGCGTGACTGTATACAACACGTAATGTCCTCCAATCCCAATCGCGAAATCCTCGTGGCGCCGGACCGGTTCGAGGTCGCGGGCGACGATGCCATTCTCGTTGCGGAGCTCAGCTCCGCGATCGCGGTTTGCGTTTACGATGCCGTCGAGGAGGCAGGCGCGATGCTGCATCTGCGCTGCATCCTGCGCGGCACGAATCCCGTGGACGTCACCGACACGACGCTGGCGACCGAGCTGCTGCTATTGGATCGCTGCGTGGAATCGATTCGCGAGGTGGCCCCCGCCGCCCGCAACCTGCAGTCGCGCATCGTCGTGCATCTCACGGACCATCCCCACGCGCACGAGATGTGCGATACGGTCCTGACGCTGGCCAAGCACTTCCTCGTGGACGCCGGGGTGCGGCTGCTGCCCGTCGATATCGCAACGGGGCCGCCGCGCAATCTGCGCTTCCGCCCCAGCATGGGCTGGCTGCAGACACGCTAGCTCCGCTCGCTGCTAGCTCCGCTCGCTGCTAGCTCCGCTCGCTGCTGACTCCGCACCCTGCTAGACCGGAACTCTGCCCCCGGAGGCGCGTTCCCTTCTGATGGGAACTCACCGCTGCGGACACGCTAGGTGAAGCGGCTAGTCTGTGTATCCAATCGCATTTCGGTACCCCGCCGCGGTGCCGCGCCCGGTGGCTTGGCCGTTGGCGTGCTCGGGGCCCTGCAGCACACTGGTGGCCTGTGGTTTGGCTGGAGCGGTGAGACCTCGGAGCAGCCGAATCCGGAGCCGGAGATCACTACGCGCGGCAACGTCCGGTTTGCCACCATCGATCTGCAGCCCGCGGAGTTCGATGCGTACTACAACGGGTACTGCAACAGTACCCTGTGGCCCCTGTTTCACTACTTCGGCTCCCGCTTCAAGCACGAGCAGCAGCAGTACGAGGCGTACCTGCGCGTCAATGCGCAGTTCGCGCATCAGCTTGTGCGCCTCCTGCGGCCGGATGACGTCATCTGGATACACGACTACCAGCTCATGCCCCTCGCCCGCTGCCTGCGGGACCTGGGCTTCAAAGGGCAGATCGGCTTCTTTCTGCACATTCCGTTTCCGCACCTGCAGGTGCTGCGGGTGCTGCCGGACTACGCGCAGCTGATCCGCGACCTGTGTCAGAGCGACCTGATAGGGTTCCAGACCGAAGATGACCTGCGCTCGTTCCTGTCGTGCCTCGAGGTGCCCGAGGGGTTCAAGCTGCCGGGCAGCGGTCGGGTCGAGGCCAGGGGACGCAACGTGCGGCTGGGGGTGTATCCGATCGGCATCGATGTCGATGAGGTCGCCGCCGAAGCGCGCACGACGGTCTCGCAGGAGACCGTCCAGCGGATGATCGCGAGCCTGCAGGGCCGCAAGCTCATCATCGGCGTCGACCGGCTCGACTACACCAAGGGGCTGACGCAGCGCTTCGCCGCCTTCGAGGAATTTCTCGAGACCTACCCGGACAACCAGGGCAACGTGACCTTCCTGCAGATCGCGCCGCTGAGCCGTTCGGACGTGCTCGCGTACAGCGAGATCAGGCAGGCTCTGGAGCAGGCCGCCGGCCGGCTCAACGGGCGGTTCGCGGAGGCGGACTGGACGCCGATCCGCTACCTGAACCGCAACTTCACGCGCTCCACGCTCATGGGCTTCCTGCGCGCCAGCCGCGTCGCGCTCGTGACGCCCATCCGGGACGGGATGAATCTCGTCGCCAAGGAATTCGTGGCGGCGCAGGACCCGGCGGATCCGGGCGTGCTGATCCTGTCGCCGATGGCGGGAGCCGCGCGGGAGCTGACCGGCGCGCTGCAGATCAATCCGTACGACAAACGCGGCATGGCGCTCGCGCTGCGGGATGCCCTTGAGATGCCTCTCGCGGAGCGCCGCAGCCGGCACGAGCAGATGCTCGGCGCGGTGCAGCGGCACGACATTCACAACTGGTATTCGCGCTTCGTCTTCGATCTAACCGGCGAGCGGCTGCGCGGGCCCGTGTCCGCAGAGGTCGCTCCGTTCAGGGCCGTGGAGAGCGGCGGACGGGTCAGGCCGGGATTCACCGCCTAGGATTCTTGAGCGCGCACATACGCGACCTTCGCGGCCTGAGCCTCATACGCCTCATCGAGCAGCTCTGCGGGATTCCTGAACAGATCGTCTCCTCCGAGCTCCAGCTCCGCAACGAGCCGCCGCATCGCCTGGGCGTGGGTCTCCAGCGACCCATCGGCGAGTATGTGCGTTACCGGCACGGCGGCGCGGTCCAGCGCGCGCGATATGAGGATTGTCCTGTGGCACTCGAGCGGCTCGCGCTCGGCGCACATGAGTGCGATTCGATGCTCATGCATGCCAGACAGGACCCGCTCCAGGCCGCGGCGGAACGGATCCGACTGCGCGAGCTTCGCATAGCTCACCCGGCTGCCGTCGTAACACGCAGGATCCTTGCTGCGTGCGCCGAGCTCGTCGCCGAGAAAAACGTAATGAATGCCGGCGTCGTGCAGGGAGACGGCGAGCGCCTTCCGGTTGAACTGCGGATTGAATCGGCTGAACGGCGTCGAGCGGACATCCGCCACGGCACCGATCCCATGCTGCCGCAACAGGGCGATGAAGCGCTCCGCTGGGTGATTTGAATGTCCTATGGTATGGATCATACTTTCGCCATGTGGACGGGACGCTCAGTTTCCTTGCCCCGCGCGATCGCCGCGTGTCTCGAAGAAGCCTTCGGCGAGAGGGTCGATCACGTGCGGATCATCGAGCATTCGCTGTTCGCGCGCCTGCATGTGCGGGCTAGCGCGACCACTCGCCGCCGCCGGATCTACCTGAGGGGCAGTTCCGAGGAGTTCTTCGGGAATCCATGGCTCATGCTGCACGAGTATTGCCACGTTCTCAAACAGTGGGAGTGCCGTGCGCTCACCACGCCGCGTTATCTCGCCGAATGCCTCCGACGCGGATATTGGGGCAATCGGTTCGAAGTCGAGGCCCGCGCCTTTGCGGATACCCACCTGAGCCGCGTCGTGGCGGCGCTCAAGGCGGCGGCTCAACCGAGCAGCGCCTCGCGGTGGTAGAGGCGCCCGGCGATGAAGATGAGCACGGCACCCAGCGCGAGCGTGACGCCGACGGATGAGAGCAGGTACCCGCCTGGAATGGCCTCGTCCCGCAACAGGCTCGTGATGAGGAAATGCTGGCTCAGTGAGGGCACGGCCATGAGCTGTGCCGTCGGCCGCCATCCCAGGGCGCTCGCGAAAACGAGCGGCAGCGTCGGAATCAGCAGTATCAGGCCGAGGTATGTCTGGGCCTCGCGGTAGCTACGCGTGAAGGACGCGACTATGGTCATGAGCGCCGCGCCGAGCGGCACCAGCGGCAGGCAGCACAGGACGACCTGCGCGGCGACGAGGGGCCCGAAGTTCACGCTCATGCCGAAGCGCTCCAGTCCGACCGAGCGCAGCGTGACGGCAAACGCCGTGATCGTGAGAACGAGGGACAGCGTCATGTAGGCGCAGGTCGCCATGATCTTGCCGTAGATCAGGTGCTCGCGCCGCGCGGGTACGGTGAGGAGAGGCTCCAGCGAGCCGCGCTCTCGTTCGCCCGCCGTCGCGTCGATGGCGAGATACATTCCACCCATCAGCATGGTCAGCAGCACCAGGTAGCTCAGCGTGCCGAGCGTAACCACGGAGCGGCTTGCCGGCGTGGACACGTCGACATCGTTGACAGCGATCGGCGTCAGGACAAGAGGATCAAGTCCGCGAACGGTGGCCCGCATGCGGGCCAGTGTCGAGCCGTACTGCCCGAGTATTGCCCGCACGCGCGCTACATCGCGGCCGTTGGTGGTGTCGGACGCGTCTGTGTAGAGAGTCACAGGAGCGGGCTCCCCGCTGGCAAGCCGGGAGCCGAAGTCGCCGGAGACCGCGAGCACCGTCGCGTAGCGCCGTTGATTGATGGCCTGTCGCGCGCCGGCGTCGTCGAGAGCCACAGGCTCTACGGTCACGCCGTACTGCCGAAGGTAGTCGAGGAGATTGGGGGCACGCTCGCCATGTGAGACTGCGAGAGTGACCTGTCGATTGCCTTCACTGTCGCCGTGACGGATGGCGAGGGACAATCCGGCGGCGAACAGCAGAGGACCGAACAAAGGGCCCAGGATCAACGCCGCGATGACGGTGCGCCGGTCGCGCAGGTTCTCACGAAACTCCTTGCGGAACACGCTGAGGATGGCGGACATCAGGCGAGCCCCTCCCCGGTTCCGATGAGATGCACGAAGGCGTCTTCGAGGTTCGTCTGCCCAGTGCGCGAGCGGATCTCCTCCGGCGTGCCGCTCGCGACCACCGTGCCGTGCGCTATCACAACCACCTCATCGCACAGCGCGCCGACCTCCTGCATCACGTGACTCGAGAACAACACGCAGTGCCCCTCGTCGCGCAGCTTTCCGAGCAAGCGGCGCAGGCTTCGCACCGCCATCACGTCGAGGCCATTCGTCGGCTCGTCGAGCAGTATGTTGCGCGGACGATGCACGAGGGCGCGTGCCAGGGCGGTCTTGATGCGCTGGCCCTGCGAGAATCCCTTGGCACGGCGGTCCGCAAACTCCTGCATCTCGAGCAGGGCGATCATGTCCTCGGCGCGCGCCTCCCGGTCCGCGCGGGACAGTCCGTGCAGGGCTCCAAAGTAGGCGATGTTTTCGCGCGCCGTCAGGTTTGGATAGATGCCTGCAGCATGCGGCAGCACTCCGATGCGCCGCCGGGCCTCGAGCGGGTCGCCCACGACGCTGACGCCGTCGATGAGCGCGTCGCCGGAATCGGGTGCCAGGACGGTGTAGAGGATGCGCAGCGTGGTCGACTTGCCCGCGCCGTTGGGGCCCAACAAGCCGGTAATGCGGCCATCGAGAGCGCGCAGATTCACGTCGCGCACGGCCGTAACGGCTCCGAAGTGCTTCTTCAGGTGCGTCGCTTCGATCATTTGGCGCGCATCGCGGTGGATCGCGGCATTACGGCGGCGGCCCGTTGAGCGACGTGAAGAAAGGCGCGGGCCGCGCAAGACGCGTGCACGAGGCATCGAGTCCTTTTACCGATGCGCTCTCGATGAAGCGCGCCATGATGCGATCGACGCAGGGCGCGACGAGCTGTCCGTGTCCAAACCCCTGTAGCGTCACGTGCAAGCCGTTGGCAAAGCCTTTGCGGGCCTCCTCGCCGTAGGCTGCAGGAGTCGCCGGATCGGTGCTGCCCGACAACAGCAACGCCGGTGTGTCCGTGTGGAGCGGCTGGTGAAAATCCTCATCGATGGGGCCACGCGGCCAGACCTGGCAGATGTCGCGCAGTCCGTCGAGCGCCGTCGTTCCCATATACGTCTGCTCGAGACGCTGCCTGTCTATCGTCGCGTTATCGAAGAACGGGACGTCCTCGGCGCACACTACGCTGTTGTGCATCCCGTACGAGATGATGTCGCCGACCGAACGGCTCACCAGCAGATACTGGGAGGCGAGCGGCTTGAAGTCGCCCGCCTCGCTGGCACGATGCAGTATCAACGGAAGCAGCGCGGCCTCCTGCGGGGTGTAGGTTCCCAGCCGCAACACTGTGGCGAGATGCAAAGCCGTGAGCTCCAGCTTCGAGGCCTCGCCCGTCGTGGGGTCTGGGATCGTCACGGAAACCGGCTGTGCCTTCATCTGCACGCTCAGCTTGCGGTAGTCCGCTGTTGGATCACCGAAGTGAGCGTGACATTCGGTGTCTGCGACGCAGCGCGCGAAGATGCCCACAAGCGCGCGCTCGGCGTCCAGTGCGACGGCAGGTCCCAATGCCAGGGTGGGCGGCACGACACCGTCGAGAATCACGCTTCGAGCGTGGCCTGGGTAACGCCGCACATACTGTTGCGCGACTCGCGTCCCGTACGACCCGCCGTACAGGTTGATCCACTCGTATCCAAGCGCGGCTCGGACACTGTCCAGATCCCGAACCGCAACGCTGGTTGTGTAGTACGCAACGTCGGCGTGAGCGCTGACCTCCTTGAGGCAGCGCGCCGCCTCCGCCACGATCTGCGCATCGGAGGCCTCGGCAATGACGTCATCGCTCAGCTCGCAGTTCAGCGCGTTCGACCCACCCGTTCCGCGCTGATCGACGAGCACGATGTCGCGGTCGCGATGAATTCGCTCAAACGCGGGGGCCGCGGTCGCGTAGAAAGTCGTCGCGGCCATGCCGGGTCCGCCGGCCAGCACGAACAGCGGATCGGGCTGCTTGCGGCGGTTGATCGCCGCCACCCGCGCGACGCGCAGGCTTATCTGCCGCCCCGCCGGCTTGTCCGGATTCTCAGGAACGCTCAGCGAGCCGCATTCGGCCGCGACGGTGATCAGATGCGCGGGATGCTCGAGTGTGCAGGGGATCAGGGCGATCGCCGGCCGGCTGGCCGCCCCGGGAGTCGCGGAACGGGCGGCCGTGGGGGCACAGGCCACGGCGGCGAGGCCCAGGATCAGCCATGAGGGGACGATGGATGGAGTCACGCGGGGCCGAAGGATAAGACAGATCCGGCGCCCCGTTCGATCACGGACGTCATAAAATGCGCTTCCCGCGGCGCTTCAGGGACCCTTCGGGCGTCCGCGCTGCCCTCGGATCGACCACGGGTGACGAGCCAGATCATGCGTTTTGCCCAGGCATTCGACGTAATCGTGATTGGCGGCGGCCACGCAGGCACTGAGGCCGCGCTGGCGGCCGCGCGCATGGGCGCGCGCACGCTGCTGCTCACCCAGAGCATCGAGACTCTGGGCCAGATGAGCTGCAACCCGGCCGTTGGGGGCATCGGCAAGGGCCACCTCGTCCGGGAGATAGACGCTCTGGGCGGCGCGATGGCGCGCGCCACGGATCTCGCCGGAATCCAGTTTCGAACCCTCAATGCGAGCAAGGGGCCCGCGGTGCGCGCGACTCGTGCCCAGGCCGACCGGCAGCTCTATCGGCAGGCCGTGCGCGCAATGCTGGAGAACCAGCCGAACCTCGCGCTTTTCCAGCAGGAGGCCGCCGACCTGATCGTCGAGGGCGAGACGGTGCGTGGCGTAGTCACCGTCACCGGCATTGCCTTTGAGGCGAGCGCCGTGGTGCTGACCGTCGGCACATTCCTGGGCGGCCGAATCCACGTGGGCCTCGACAACTACCAGGGTGGGCGGGCCGGTGACCCTCCCTCCAACCGCCTCGCCGCCCGGCTGCGCGAGCTGCCACTGCGGGTGGGTCGGCTCAAGACCGGCACGCCTCCCCGGATCGACGGGCGCTCGCTCGACTACTCGCTGATGGCCGCGCAGCCCGGTGATCAGCCGACTCCAGTGTTTTCGTTTCTCGGGCGAGTCAATGATCATCCCCGACAGGTAAATTGCTTCATTACACAGACAAACGAGCGTACCCACGACATCATCCGGGCGGCGACCGACCGGTCTCCGATGTTCACGGGCGTGATCGAGGGAGTGGGGCCCCGCTACTGCCCGTCCGTCGAGGACAAGGTCGTGCGGTTTGCCGACAAGACCTCTCACCAGATCTTCGTCGAGCCTGAAGGCCTGCATACGAACGAGATCTATCCGAACGGCATCTCGACGAGCCTGCCCTTCGACGTCCAGCATGAATTCGTGCGCAGCATCCGCGGATTCCAGAACGCCCATCTCACCCGTCCCGGCTATGCGATCGAGTACGACTTCTTCGATCCGCGTGACCTGAAGGCGTCGCTCGAGACCCGGGTCATCGGCGGCCTGTTCTTCGCCGGCCAGATCAATGGGACGACGGGCTACGAGGAAGCGGCGGCCCAGGGGCTGCTGGCCGGAATCAACGCCACCCTTGCCATCCGGGGCCGCGACGCGTGGCTTCCCAAGCGAAGCGAGGCTTACCTGGGCGTGCTCGTCGACGACCTGGTGACGCGGGGGACCCGGGAGCCCTATCGCATGTTCACCAGCAGGGCGGAACACCGGCTGGTGCTGCGAGAGGACAATGCCGACCTGCGCCTCACCCCCATGGGGCGGGAACTCGGTCTGGTCGACGATGAGCGCTGGCGATTCTTCGAGCAGAAGCAGCGCCTGTCCGACTCTGAGGTGACAAGGCTGGAGGGTGTGCGGGTCCGCCCCGCGGACGTGCCGGAAGAGTGGGCCGCCCGTGTTCTTGGGGCACCGCTGGCGCGAGACAGCTCGGCGTTCGAGCTGCTCCGGCGCCCCGAAGTGAGCTATGACGCTCTCGTCCAGATCGTCGGCCCTGCACAGATGCCGGAGGACGACCGTCTGCCCGCACAGGTCCGCGCGCAGGTCGAAGTGCGAGCCAAGTACGCCGGCTACATCGAGCGCCAGCAGGAAGAGATCGAGCGTCAGCGGCGTAACGAAGAGACCCGCCTGCCGGCCGATCTCGACTATCCGCAGATCGCCGGCCTGTCGCATGAGGTTCGCCAGAAGCTCGCACAGTCGCGGCCGCAGACCCTCGGGCAGGCGAGCCGCATTCCGGGCGTCACGCCGGCGGCGATCTCGATCCTGCTCGTCCATCTGAAGAAGCGCCAGCTCGCGCGCTCACGCGTCGCCTGAACCTCGAGGCCTAAGGCAGCATGAGCGGCTTCATCGCACACCTGGAACAGAGCTGGAGCCGCAGCGACTCGCTGGTATGCGTCGGCCTGGATCCTGAAATCGAGCGCTTCCCGAGCGAGCTGGCGGACCAGGCCTCACCGATATTCCAGTTCAACAAAGCGATCATCGATGCGACCGCGGACCTGGTCTGCGCCTACAAGCCGCAGTTCGCGCACTACGCGGCCTACGAGGCCGAGGATCAGCTCGAGCGCACCATCGAATACATTCACCGCGCGCACCCGGGCGTGCCGGTGATTCTCGATGCGAAGCGCGGTGATGTTGGCAACACCGCCGAGCGTTACGCGATCGAGGCATTCGAGCGATACGGCGCCGACGCCGTGACCGTGAATCCATACCTGGGCGGCGATGCACTGGAGCCCTTCCTGAGATACCAGGACAAGGGAGTGATCGTCCTGTGCCGCACGTCGAATCCGGGCGCGCGCGATTTGCAGGATCTCGAGATCGGGGGACGCAAGCTCTATCACACCGTTGCGGAGTTGGCTGCCCGACACTGGAACTCGCGGGGCAATTGCCTCCTCGTCGTCGGTGCCACGTATCCGCGCGAGCTCGCAGAGGTGCGCGAGATCGTCGGCAACATGCCGTTTCTCGTGCCTGGAGTCGGAGCGCAGGGAGGAGATGTTGCGCAGGCCGTTCAATGCGGCCAAACGGCTGCCGGCACCGGACTCATCATCAGCTCATCGCGCTCGATTCTCTACGCTTCCTCGGGTGAGGACTTTGCGTCAGCCGCGCGCAAGGCGACTCTCACGCTGCGCGATCAAATCAACGCCAGCCGATCGCGCAACTCCCGCTGATGCGGTCACTCGCAGCCGTTCCCGCTTTGGTCTGCGCGACGGCTCTAGTGCTGTGCGCGTGCTCGCGCGGCCCGGGTGCGGGTTCATCGAATCCCGCAGCCCTTCCCGCCAACGCCAAGGTCTTGCTGCGAAGCGGAGGCGATGAGCCCGATTCTCTGGATCCGCAGAAGGCCCGATCCGTCGAGGCTCAGCGCATCTTGCGCGATGTCTGCGAGGGACTGACGCTGTTGGACAAGAACGCCGGCGCCGCGGCCGGCACCGCGCGCGATTGGACCGTGAGTGCAGACGGGAAGAGCTACGCGTTTCATCTGCGTCCCGAGGCACGCTGGTCCAACGGTGATCGAGTCGTTGCGGCAGACTTCGTTGCGGGCCTGCGTCGCCTCGTCGATCCCGCAACGGCGTCCTCGTACGCGGAAGTCGTCGGCGTCATCACCAATGCCAGTGACATCGTTGCCGGCAGGAAGCCACCGAACAGCCTGGGGGTGGCGGCTCCGGATGAGTCCACAGTGACCTTTGAGCTGAACGCTCCTGCCCCGTACCTGCCGTCCCTGCTCTCGCATCCGAGCACGTGCCCTGTCCACCGGCCGACGCTCGCCCAACATCCCGACACGTACGCGAGGCCTGGCGTCATGGTGTCGAACGGTGCTTTCGTGCTGGCGCAGTGGGTGCAGGGAACCTACGTCCTTCTCACGCGCAGCCACCACTACTGGAACGACGCAGCGACTCGACTCGATGCGGTCAAGTATCTGCAGCTTACGGACGATAACGCTCAGCTCACACGCTACCGCGCCGGCGAGCTGCACGTTACCGTGGGTGTGCCGCGAGGTCAGATCGACTGGATCCGGGCAAACCTGAGCGATCAGTTTCACAGCTCCCCGCAGTTGAACACCTACTTCTACGGCTTCAACCTGGATCGCGCGCCCTTCAAGGATAATGTGCCGCTGCGGCGCGCCCTGTCGCTGGTGATCGATCGCGACAAGCTGGCAACGCTGGTGTTGCGGACCGCCGAGCTCCCCGCTTACGGATGGATTCCGCCAGGGGTTCACGACTACTCATCGCAGTCGTTCGACTACCGGAACATGCCAATGCCCGAGCGGATCGCCGAAGCTCGCCGGATCTATGCGGCAGCGGGATACTCGGCCGCCCATCCCTTGAGCTTCGAGCTGCGCTACAACCAAGGCGAGATTCACGACAAGCTGGCGCTGGCCATTGCGTCGATGTGGAAGGAGGCCCTCGGCGCCGACGTGCGGCTGACCCAGGTGGAGTTCAAGTCGCTGCTCCAGGACATCGACCGGGGGAATGTGGAGGTATTCCGCTCGAGCTGGTCGGGTGACTACAACGATGCATACACCTTCGCGCAGTACCTGACGGGCGGGTTCGGCGTGAACATGCCTCACTATCGAAGCGCCGAATACGACTCCCTGGTCAACGCTGCGGCGGCGGAAGCCGATCCGCAGAAGCGCCGCGCGCTGCTCGAAAGCGCGGAGCGCGTGGCGCTGCGGGATCACCCGCTGATCCCGATCTACTTCTATGCCAACAGCCATCTCGTGAAGCCGCAGGTCGAGGGCTGGTACGACAACGTGATGAATGTCGTGTACAGCAAGGATCTGGCGCTGCGGTGAGACGCCCGCGGTCGGCCGCTACTTGCCGATACAGAAGCTCGAGAAGATCCGCCCCAGCAGGTCCTCGCTCGTGAACTCACCGGTGATTTCGTTGAGCGACTGCTGAGCCAGTCGCA
>FTDY01001158.1_pt1 | contig 27506 bp, 33 predicted proteins | sample 1640031 | NCBI WGS metagenome assembly FTDY01 (sample SAMEA3914816, study PRJEB12502) | metagenome | biome: forest; material: soil | place: USA | collected 2011-09-16 | depth 0.3 m
CCTGACCGCCTGCTCCGGCGGCGCGGCCCGACGGCCCGCGGAATACCTGGACCCGGTCACGGCCGCATCGGTGGCCAGTGTCGCAGCGCCGATCGTCTTTGCCCGCGCTCACCAGGACGTTGCCGCCAATGCGCGCCAATACGCGACGGTGGTCGGAGCCAGCGTGAACCGCTCCGGGCGCTACGAGTACCTGCTGCTGGTCTACATCTGGTCGACGGTCGACCCGCGTCTCGGTGCCGACGTGCATCCGGCAGACAACCTGATCCTCCTGGCAGACGATCGCGGTGTCCGGCTGGCGCGCGACGGACGCAGCATCAGGGAGGCCGGCATCGCGAAATCCCTGGAGCGGCCGTTGCACTCGCGCGGCCCGCCGCGGGTGTACCGTGTCGATCAGGCCACGATGCGGTTCATCGCGAGCGCGCATCGCCTGCGACTGCAACTGGAGGGCGACGGCGACACGCGTCCCTTCGAGATCTGGCGCGACGGGCGGCGCGAGCTGGCACAGCTGGCAGCCGCGGCCAACTGACATTCAGCCGCCCGCGCAATCCAGGCGGCGCGAATCCGGAGAAGCGATGAAAGCCAAACTGACTCTCGGCGTATGCGCCTGCGCGCTGGCATTCCAGCTTGCGGTCCGGCCGGCTGTGGCCGTGGACGGGCCGGAGCGGCCGCATCCGGTGAGGAAATCGAGCCCCGCGGCTCCCTCGCACTCCAAGGCGGTCTCCCTCGCCCCGAGGCCCCACTCCGGGCGCCGCAGCTATGGCGCTCCGATCCCGCAGCCCATCGTGAAGAACCACACGCCGGCCAAGCACAAGAGCCCGCCCAGGAAGCCCACCGGGCCTTAGCGGTTGGGCGAATCGATCGCGCGCTTGTCGGCAGCCAGCGCCGCCTCGTGGATGGCCTCCGACAGCGTCGGATGCGCGTGGATCGTGCGTTGCAGGTCCTCGGTGCTGGCCGAGTATTCCATTGCCAGGACCGCCTCCGCGATCAACTCACCGGCCAGCGGGCCGACGACGTGCACTCCGAGGATCTCATCGTCATCCTGAGCGGCGACGATCTTCGCAAACCCCTGCGCCTGTTCCATCGCGCGCGCCCTGCCGCTCGCCAGGAACGGGAATACGCCCGTCTTGTAGGCCCTGCCGCTGGCCTTGACCTGCTCTTCCGTGAGTCCGACCCAGGCGATCTCCGGCGCTGTGTAGATGACTGACGGAACAGTCTTGTAGTTCACTTCGGCGAAGCGACCGGCGATCAGGTCTGCGACCATTGTGCCTTCCTCCTTGCCCTTGTGAGCCAGCATGGGTCCGCGCACGCAGTCACCGACGGCCCACACACCCTCGACGCCCGTGCGGCACTCGTGGTCGACCTTGATGAAGCCGCGCTCGTCGAGCTCGACGCCCGTTTCGGGCGCGAGGAGCTCTCTCGTGTAGGGACGCCGGCCGATGGCGACGACGACCTTGTCGACCTCGACGCTCTGCTCGCCCTTCGAGTCCGTGTAGGCCACCGTAACGCCGACGGAGCCCACTTTGGCACCGCTGACCTTGGCGCCCAGGCGGATGTCGAGGCCCTGCTTCTTGAAGTGCCGCAGGGCTTCCTTCGCCACCTGCTGATCGGCGATCGCCAGAAAGTCCGGCAGAGCCTCCAGCACGACGACCTCGCTCCCCAGGCGCCGCCAGACGCTGCCGAGCTCGAGCCCGATCACGCCGGCACCAATCACGCACAAGCGCTTCGGCACCGCCTCGAAATCCAGCGCACCCCAGGAATCGACGACGCTCTTCCCGTCAAACGGGGCTGACTTCAGCTCCGTCGGCGCCGAGCCGCTCGCGAGCACGATGTTCTTTGCCGTGAGCTCGCGACGCGTGCCGTCAAGAGCCGTGAACTCGACACGCTTGCCGGGCAACAGCTTGCCGTGGCCCTGCAGCGGTACCACGCCCGCGCCCTTGAACAGCACAAGGATGCCCTGGGTCATGGCTTTCACGATGCCGCTCTTGCGCTTCTGCATCTGCGCCAGATCCAGCGCAACGCCGGATGTGCGGATGCCGTGAACGGCGAACTCCTCCTGAGCACGGTGCAACAGCTCCGAGGACTCCAGCAGCGCCTTGGAGGGAATGCAGCCCGCGTTCAGGCAGGTGCCGCCGAAGGCGGCAGAGCCGTCGCGGTTCTTCCATTCATCGATACACGCGACGCTCAGCTTGTTCTGGGCGGCGCGGATGGCGGCCGGATAGCCGGCCGGGCCGCCGCCGATGACGACGACATCGAATGAGTCAGACATGAACTCTCCAGGTTGGCACTGAGCAGCCGGCAAAAGGTGAGACGTATACGTCGAACCCTTTTGCCGGCGCAACGGCAGCCACTGTCGGAAAAAGGCGCCGCAGGCGGCTTTTCCCCACTAACTAGATTCCCAACAGCATCCGTCCCGGGTCCTCGAGACAGTCCTTCACGGCCACGAGGAACTGCACGGCCTCCCGGCCATCGATGATGCGGTGATCGTAGGTCACGGCCAGGTACATCATCGGCCGCACCACGATCTGGCCGCTCACGACCATCGGCCGCTCCTGGATCTTGTGCATCCCTAAAATGGCGCTTTGCGGAGAATTTACAATGGGCGTGGACATCAGCGAGCCGAACACGCCGCCGTTGGTGATCGTGAACGTGCCACCGGTCAGGTCGTCGATGCCGATCGTGCCCTCGCGGGCCTTCCTGGCGTATTGCCCGATCTCGCTCTCGATGGTGGCGAAGCTCTTCGCATCCGCGTCGCGCACGATGGGCACCATGAGGCCGCGGTCGGTGGAGACCGCAACCCCGATGTCGTAGAACTCGTGATACACGATGTCGCTGCCGTCGACGGAGGCGTTGACGACCGGATATCTCTTCAGGGCCTCGATCGAGGCCTTCACGAAGAAGGACATGAAGCCCAGCTTCACGCCATTCTCCTTCTCGAAGCGGTCCTTGTGGCGGGCCCGCAGCTCCTGGACGGCTGTCAGGTCGACCTCGTTGAAGGATGTGAGCAGCGCCTGCGTGGACTGCGCCTCGACGAGTCGTTGAGCCACTCGTTGGCGCAGCCGGGTCATCGGAACGCGCTGCTCGTTGCGTCCCGGGGCTGCGGCTGTGGGACGTGCCGCGGCGGGGGCTCTCGCGGCCGGCGCTGCGGCGACTGGTGGCGCTGCCTGTGGCGCTGCCGGGCTCGACCGCGCCGCAGCCTCACGCTTGGCGAGGAAATCGACCACATCGGATTTCGTCAGCCGGCCGTCCCGGCCTGAGGCAGGAATCGTCGCAGCGTCGAGCCGGTTTTCCTCCACGAGGCGGCGGACGGCGGGGCTGAGCTTGTCGGCGTCAGTTGCCGGCTCTGGCTCGGAAGCCTTCGTGGCGCTGACGGCTGGCGCTACCCTGGCCGCCGTCGTCGATGCCGTGCTTGCGGTTGAAGCGGTTGTCACGCCGGCTGCGGGGGCAGTTGCGGCGGCCGCGGGGCTCGCATCGATGACCGCCAGGAGCTGGCCGCTCGTCACGGTCGCGCCGCTTTGCACCTTCAGTTCCCGGACGATGCCATGCGCCGGCGCCGGAACCTCGAGAACGACCTTGTCCGTCTCGAGGTCGGCGAGATTCTCATCGCGGCGAACGGAGTCGCCCGGTTGCTTGTGCCAGGCAACGAGCGTGGCGTCGGCCACGGACTCCGGCAGTTGCGGCACGCGGATTTCAGTGGTCATGAGCCCTTTTCCGTCATGAGGTTTTCCTGATCGCAGCCGCAGGAGTCGGCGCCGCCGGAGTAGGCGCGGCCGTGCCCGTCGGTGCAGTCAGGCGCGTAGTCTCTCGCGCTGAGTCTTCGGTCACCGTCGCATGGAGCGCGGCGTTGATGAGGCCTTGTTGCTCGGCCTCGTGGATCTTCGAGATGCCGGTCGCCGGCGCGGCCGCAGGCGCGCGGCCCGCGTACAGCACCTGCCGGCGGCCCCCGAGCAGCTCCTGCAGGCGATGGCGGATCTGGTACCAGGCGCCCTGGTTCTGCGGCTCCTCCTGGCACCACACCACATCGCGCACGTTCGGGTAGCGGTGCAGGACGGCTTCATACTCATCGGAGGGAAACGGATAGAGCTGCTCGATCCGCACGAGAGCCACGTCGCGGATGCCATCCTTGCGCCGCGCCTTGAGAAGATCGAAGTACACCTTGCCGCTGCAGAAGACCAGCCGGCGCACCTGCTGCGGGGCGAGCTCGTCGATTTCGTCGATGACGCGCGCAAAGCTGCCCTGGGTGAGGTCCTCCAGCGCGGAGACCGACAGGTCATGCCGCAGCAGGCTCTTGGGAGTCATCACGATGAGGGGCTTGCGGAAGGGCTGCAGCATCTGTCTGCGGATCATGTGGAACATCTGCGCGGGCGTGGACGGCACGCACACCTGCATGTTCGATTCTGCGCACAGCTGCAGGAAGCGCTCCAGGCGGGCCGAGGAGTGTTCCGGCCCTGCGCCCTCATAACCATGAGGCAGGAACAGCGCCAGGCCGCAGAACCGCTCCCACTTCGCCTCCCCGGAGCTGATGAACTGGTCGATGATCACCTGTGCGCCATTGGCGAAGTCGCCGTACTGCGCCTCCCAGATGACCAGGGCGTTCGGCTCGGTCGTCGAGTAGCCGTACTCGAAGCCCATGACGGCCTCTTCCGAGAGCACCGAGTCGATGACCTGCACGCGCGGCTGATGGTCGGCGATGTGCTGCAGTGGGATGTAGGTGCTGTCGCTGCCCTGATCGTGCAGCACTGCATGGCGATGGAAGAACGTGCCGCGCCCGCTGTCCTGCCCGGACAGGCGCACCGAGAACCCGTCCTCGACCAGCGCGGCGTACGCGAGCGTTTCGGCGCAGCCCCAGTCCAGGGGCAATTCGCCAGCGAGCATCTTCTTGCGGTTGGCGATGACCTGGGCGACCCGCGGGTGCAGCGTGAAGCCGGGCGGAACCGTCGTCAGCTTCTCGCCGAGTGAGCGCAGGCGCCGCAGCTCGATGCCCGACTTGGGGCGTTGGGCCCAGTCGATCTGCGCGTACGTCGTCCAGTCGACCGTGAACTTGTTGCCGATCATTCCAAGCGATGCGCGCGCCTGGGGACGTCCCTGGTCGAGGCCGTCGCGATACTGTTCGACCATGCCGGCCGCATCGTCCGCTGAAAGGACGCCTTCCGCGACGAGCCTGTCCGCATAGAGCTTGCGCGCCGTGGGGTGCTGGCGGATCACGCGGTACATGACGGGCTGGGTTGCCGCCGGCTCGTCAGCCTCATTGTGTCCATGGCGCCGATAGCAGACCAGGTCGATGACGACGTCCTTGTGGAACCGCATCCGGTACTGCAGCGCGAGCCGGGACACGAACACGACCGCTTCGGGGTCGTCTGAGTTGACGTGGAAGATCGGCGCCTCGAGCATCTTCGCGACATCGCTGCAGTAGATGGTCGAGCGGGTGTCCCCCGGCTCCGAGGTCGTGAATCCAACCTGGTTGTTGATCACGACATGGACGGTGCCGCCAGTGTAGTAGCCGCGCGCTTGCGAGAGCTGGAGCGTCTCCATCACGACGCCCTGCCCTGCGAAGGCCGAGTCGCCGTGCACGAGCAGCGGAAGCACCCGGTCGCCGCGCACGTCCCCGCGCCGCTCCTGCCGTGCGCGCACCGAGCCTTCGACCACTGGGTTCACGACCTCCAGATGCGAGGGGTTGAATGCAAGCACCGTATGGACGTTGCCGGCTGGCGTGCGCAGATCGGCCGAGAAGCCCTTGTGGTACTTCACATCGCCCGACCCTTTCAGGTGGCTGAGGTCGTAGCGGCCCTCGAACTCCGAAAACAGGATGGAGGGCGACTTGCCGAGCAGGTTCACCAGCACGTTGAGGCGGCCCCGGTGCGCCATCCCGATGACGACCTCCTCCACTCCCGCGGTACCGCAGCACTGGATCAGATCGTCCAGCAAGGGCACGAAGGAATCCCCGCCTTCGAGTGAGAACCGCTTCTGCCCGACGTACTTGGTGTGCAGGTAACGTTCGAGGCCCTCGGCAGCCGTGAGCTGCCAGAGGATGTTGCGTCTCTCTTCCGCGGAGAAGCGGTGCGTCAGCCGTCCTTCCTGGAACTGGTCCTGCAGCCACAGCCGCTCCTCAGAGGAGGACATGTGCGCGAACTCAGCGCCGATGGGGCCCGCGTAGAGGAATTCGAGATGCGAGAGGATCTCGCGCAGCGTCATGCGCTGCGGCACCGCCTTGGTGCGGCTGCCGGTGAAGAATTCCCCGTCGAGGTCGGCGTCGGACAGCCCGAAGTATCCGAGGTCCAGGACACTGGGCCGCGGGCGCTGCATGAGCCCGAGCGGATCGAGATTCGCGACCAGATGCCCACGATTGGTCCAGATCTGGATGAGTCGCGAGACGGCCGCCTGCCGCGCGTTCGCTTGAGCTTCCGGCGCTGCCGTTGACGCAGCGGCACGCGGCTGACGGGCACGTTCCGCCAGGGCCGACCGGATCGGGCCGTGCGGGCGATCACCGGGGCGCGCAGGCGCAACGCGGTCGAAATAAGTCCGCCACTGCGGCTCCACGCTTTCAGGATCGCGCAGGTATTGCTCGTAGAGGCCGTCCAGGAAATCGGCGTTGCCGCCGTAAGGGGGTGTGGGTTCGAGCATGCGGAAGAGACAGACCGGAGAACGGTAGTTTAACGTAATGTGCCACAGGAAGAAATCCGCGCACATTCCACGCCTTATCCGCGCTTCAGGGTGTGAGGAAGATCTCTTCCAGGAGCTTCGTTTCGTAAATGACGAGAGCGGCGTAGGCCGTGAGCAGGCCGTAGAGCAGCAAGCTGATCGGAACGCGCCGGAAGGCGCGCATCCGCGCCAGCAGCGTCAGGATGACCACGCCGCCCGCGGTCAATCCGATCTTGATGACTGTGAATACCAGTGGCGACGCCTGCACGAGCGGCGCCATGAACGGATTGACCTCATAGGCGCCGTGGTCGATGAGCGCGAGAGTGAGACCGGCATCCGCGCATGAGAGCAGCAGTATGAGCACCGCGACGCCCAGCCATTGAGGATGGTGCCAGTCCACGCCGGCGAGGCTCGCATCGTTGCCGCGGCGAGGATTTCGCCGGCGCGGATGGAAGCTACCGTAAAGAAGAGCGTGAAACGTGCTGTGGCGCCGGTCCGGTGCCCCGCGACGCTCTGAATCCTGCTCGGTATCCCTTCTTCTCAAGCGCGGCTGGGGCACGTCGTTCTTTGGTGTAGGGTGCAATTCGCCGGTTTCGATTGTAGCGGTGCCTCACCCCCCGCAGCCCGGCCCAGAACGTGACCTGAATCACATCCCGGCGCCGGAACGGCGCGCGCCCGGACCCCCATGCCTGCGATCCACAGCGGCCGTGCGACTCAAGTCCCGGGCAGCTGTAAAGCTTTCCGGCGGTCCGAGATAACTGGGCGGCAAATCCCGCGTGGCGAGGATGAGGCGCTCGAACGCGATTGCCGGATCGATCATCCAGATCTTCACCGTATGCACCCCCGGGCGCGCAATGCCGTGCGTCGTCGAACGCTCATTCGCGTTATCGGATACCCACCGATCCCAATCGGCGCGGCCTGTCCCGGCGTTGATGTTGACCACCTGCGGCGGGTCGTCGTCGACGGATACGGCATACCGCAAACCGGCCCCACCGTTGGAATCGAGCGACGGCGCGGTCGTCACGCGCACGCTCACATTGCCGCTGTGAAACAGGAACACGCGGTATTCGAGTACGGGGCCCGCAGGCCCCGGGGTCTGAGCGGGTGCGGTCGACGGCAGCATCGTCATGGCCGAGAGCGTCCGCCCCAAGGCCGGCACTTCCACCCACTTCACCGCATTTGAGCCGACGGCGCGCGCGAAATGGGCGGCTTCCATCGCCGCATACCCGTCTGCCTCGACGGCGGTTCGCGAAGCGTCGGCGGCGGCTCGCGAACCCTCGACAGCGGTGTGCGGAGCCTCCACGGCAGTGGGTTTGAGCACGTGCGCCGTCACGACGACCGTCTCCCGTGCCGCGCTTATTGTAATGGGAATCAGGTGATCGCCTGCAGGCACGGCAGGCCAGTCGACACTCGTTTCGACTCGCACCTGACCGGTCACGTCGCCGGAGCTCTGCGACAGCGTGAGCCAGGGTTGCGAGGAACGAGCGGTAAAGTGCAGCGGGGTGCTGCCCGTGTTGAAGATCTCGAAGTAGCGCGAGGGCTCGGTGAAAGGAGTGAGCTCGGGCAACGAGGGCTTCCCAGGGTCGCGTGGCCAGGCGCCAGTGTCGCCCTCCACGGCAATCCCGAGACCCGGTTGCAATCGCACCGGCAGCCGCCGCACCTCAGGCATGAGGTTCTTCTTCGGCTCCCGCCAGGTGGTGTATCCCAGGTGTGTCTGGGACATCATGTGATTCCACTTTCCGCCGGCGAGCCGCTCGTGAAACTGCCGGGTGAGCGCGGCGTCACGCGCGAACAGTGCCTCGACGCGCGCGGCCATCTCGTTGGCTGATGCCCTGCCCTGGGCCGCGTACAGGCGATTGAGCCCCGCACTCACGTACAGCTCGTTGAGGTTGGCGCAAATCTCGATGGGAAACAGAACGAGCTCGAAATAGGCTGCGCGGTATTGTGAGGGCAGCGTGTCGCCGATCTGCCGCGCCTCCTGAGCCAGGGCGTTATATTGCGCCACCACTCTTTGTGCCTCGTGGAAGCTCACGAGGCTGTAGGTGTCCGGCGCGAGCAGTTCCGGCTTGCGGCGTGCGTTGAACTGCGTGTAACGGGTCAGGAGAGTGCCGATGGCGGCTGCATGCCCTGCACCGAACTGTTGCGCCGCCCATTCGCGCGGGTAGTCTCGCAACCGCTCGACAGTCACGGCGCGGGGATTCCACGCGTAGTCGAGAAAGAAGCTGGTCGGATACTCCAGCGGCTTCAGATCCCCGACATTGACGATCCAGATCCGGTCGGCGCCGTGCTCGTAGGCGAGATTCATCTGCTCCCAGGTGCGCTCGACCTGGATGGTGTTGAGCCACTTGTAGCTTCGCGGACCGCCGACGTAGTCGAAGTGATAGTAGATGCCGTATCCGCCGGGGCGCTGTGCGCCCGGGGGCGGCAGGCGGCGCAGATTGCCCCAGTTGTCGTCCGAGAACAGCAGCGTGACATCTTCCGGAACGGTCATTCCCTTGTCGTAGTAGTCCTGGACCTCCTTGTACAGAGCCCATACCTGCGGCGTCTGCGAGGCGGGGCGGCCGGTCACGTCGGCAATGATCCTGCGTTGCTCCGCAACGATTCCCTCCAACAACCCGACAGCGGTGCCCTCGGTCATCGGCTTGTCCCCGTCGCCCCGCATGCCCACCGTCACGATGCTCTCATTCCGACCCATTCGTTCGATGCCTTCCCGCCAGAAGGCCCGCAACCGGTCCGCATTCAAGGTGTAGTCCCAGGGTCCGGTGCCGTGGCGACTCCATTCCACGTGGGCACGCATCATCGGCTCGTGATGCGACGTGCCGATCACCACGCCCATCTCATCGGCGAGAATCGGGCTCTCCCGATCGTCGTCATACAGAGCCTTGCCCCACATCGCCGGCCAGAGGAGATTTCCCTTCAACCTCAGGATGAGCTCGTAGACATGCTCGTAGAAACGGTGGTTGAGGCCGCCGAAAGCCTGGTTGGCCCAGCCCGATAGCGCGGGATCCTCATCGTTGAGGAAGATTCCGCGATAGCGCACCGAGGGCTTGTCGACGAATCGCCCGGGTGAGAGGTACGCCGAAGTGCGCCGCGAAACCGGAACATCGGCCCACCACGTCCACGGAGAAACTCCGAGGCGGGCGGCCAACTCATAGGCCCCAAAAATCGTGCCGCGCTTGTCCGCGCCTGCCACAACCAGCGCCCGCGCCACGCCGGGCAACGGCTGTTCGATGACCTGGAACGAGTACGCCTCCCACTCTCCCGCCACTCCTTTGACATCCAGCCTGTGCTCAGCCACGAGGCGATCGATCACGTCGCTGTGCCCGAGAGTTCCGACGATGATGAGAGGGCCTCGCGCCTCGGACACTGAGTCGTAGAGTGCCGTACTCGCTCCGGCGACCTGGCTCAGATCCTGGCGCAGGTTGCGCACGGCCCGCAGGACGCCCGGAAGGTCGTGGGCGTCCGCGTAGATCCCGGCTGGGCTCCCGTTGGCGATGAGCGTAGCGGCGCCCGCGGTGGGCGCAGAACACACGGAGGCAGGCACATCGCACAAGGGACCGGCAAATGCCGCCGATGCTTCGCACAATAAAGCGGCGCAAGCGAGCGCTTTCACGCGGCCCGCGAACCGGACGCTCACCCGCTTTCTGGACATATCGATCTCGCGAGCGAGTTGGGGTGCGCGAATGATATCGCGCACCCCGTGTCGCCCGCGACGGCCCGCGGAATCCAAGGAGAAACCTCGAGGCCGGCGCGATCCCGTCCGCGTCTCGAAACGCCCTTCAGGGCTTCAACTGCGTGCGAATCTCACCCGACTTGTGCTCGGCGCTGTGCACGTTGACGTACAGGTCGCCGGCCTTGAAGGCCGCGTACTGCTCATCCGTCAGCTTCGAGCCGGCCGGCACCGTCCAGGAGCCGTCAGCGCCCTTCTCGAGCGTGATGATCGGCGGGCCGTTCTTGCCCACGGCCGCCAAGTGGATGTGGGCCATGGTGCCGTCGATTCCGGTTGCGGTGAGCTTGCCGCTGACCGACTTGTCGTCCTTGATCGTGATCTTGCCGGTGGCCTTCGCGGCGGTCGTCACCGCCGGGACCTCCTGGTCCCCGGTCAGGGACACCTTGACGTCCTTGGCGTTCGCAAGACCGATGCAAGCGCTTAACAGCAGCGCCGCCGTGGCGTGCTGCAGAGTGATTCTCGCCATACTACCTCCACTGGATGGACACACATGAGACCGGAGCGACCCTTGAGCCGGGAGGGAAACGCATTGGTTTCCCGCCGGTTCCCGCCGAAGCGCGCCGCAGACGAGCATACGGGGGCGGCGTAAGGCTTTACATGAGCGCGCGCAGCAGCAGCGCCACGCCAAGCGCAAACCCACCGATGTACGTGCCTGTGGCACCCAGCGCCCGCAGCGGGTGTGGCGGCTTGTTGAAATCGGTCGAGGCCAGCATGCCAGCCGCATGCAGCACGCGGCAGACGGTGATGCCAATGACCACCCAGACGATCCAGCCGTGCGCCCCCGACATGAGGAAATACAGAAACAGCGTGACGAAGATGGGAATGAATTCGGCCGCATTCCCGTGTGCGCGAACCGCTCTGACGAGCGGGCCCGACGCCTCGGAGCCCATTCCAATGCCGGTCTTCGTCCGGCCGCGCGTCATCGACACGTTGACGGCCAGCGCGAAATAAAGAATGACCAGGATCGCCGAGCAGATGAGGAATGCGTTCATGGGGGTCCCCCTCGTTCGTGGTGTCGCTGTTCGACGGTAACGCCGCTTCACCGACCATCATACTGCCAAGCATAAGGTCACCGCGCACGCATAGGCTCCTGTGCAGGCAGGGGGTTCCCGCGCGGGCCCTGAGGGGAACGCCCTCCGGCGATGGGCGTTTATCCTGCCGAACCGGATGCCGTCAGGTCGAGGGAGCCTTTATTCCAAGCGGGTCGAAGCTGCTGCGGAACGTCGGGAGCGCACTTGCAGGGCGCATGGCTGGAGCGCTGATCGGGATCCTGACTTTCGGCGTGCTCGCACGCACCATCGGCGCCGAGGGACTGGGACAGTACCGCACGGTATTGACGCTGCTGCTCTTCGCAGGCGTGGCGTTCGACTTTGGTCTGTACACGATCACCCTCCGTGAAATCTCTCAGCCCGATGGCGACCCGGCACGAGTCATCGGCAACGCCGTCGCCCTCAGGATCGCTTCCACCGTCCTCTCCGTGCTGCTTCTGGCAGCGGTCGTCTCGGTCTCGCACTACGACACGACCGTTCTGCAGGGCGTTCTGATCGCGGGAGTGGGCTGGGTTGGCTATCAGCTCAACGACCTGCTGCGCGCGGTCTTTCAGTTGAAGATGGCCAAGCACCTTGGGGCAATCGCGGAGACCGTCGGCGCGCTCGTCGCCCTGCTGCTGGTGATTCTCCTGGCTCAGTTTGCCGCCGGCACGACCGCGATGCTGGCCGCGACAGCGGTGGGGTTCATCGTCACCGCGACGCTCGCCTGGCAGTACTCGGAACGTCTTCTGCCCTTCCGGCCGCGAATCGACTGGGCGATGTGGCGCGCGCTGATCGTGACCGGGCTGCCGGTGGCGGGATCGGTTCTCCTGCTCAACGTTCAGCTGCGTGCCGACGTGCTCATCCTGTCCGTCTACCACAGCGCGAGGCAGGTGGGGCTGTACGACGCGCCCGTCAAACTGTACGAACTGCTGTTCGTCATTCCTTACCTGTTCGGCGGGCTGATGATGCCGCTGTTCGTCCGCGACCTGCGCGCGGGCCGCAGTGCGTTCGCGCCGCGGCTGAGCGCGGCCATCAGCGCCAGCGTCATCCTGTCGGGGCTCGCATTCGCGGTACTGTTCGTGCATGCCGAGTCGGTCGTCACCGTGCTGGCGGGACCCGGTTTCGTGGACTCCGCGGTGCCGCTGCGCATCCTGGCCGCCGCCGCGGTATTTGCCGGGATTTCCGCCATTCTTCGCTTCGCCGCCACGGCACTCGATCACGCCGGCGCCATGTTTCGGGTCGACGTCATCGGAGTCTCCGTGGCGCTCGTCGCGCATTTCATTCTCATTCCTCCATATGGAATTCTCGGTGCCGCGCTCGGCAAATTGTGTGGTGACCTCGTCACGGCTGTAGCAGGTGTCGTGATGATGCGCCGGCAACTGACGCCGGGAGTCTTCATGTCTGCAATCGTCGCCGTGTCTGCCGCAGCCGCCCTCGCCGGGGCGCTGTCGTTCGCCACAGAGGCCGGAATTCACTGGATCGTCTCGACCCTGGTCTGTGGCACCGTCGTTGCGGGAGCGCTGTTGCTCCTGCCCCACGTGCGGCGGGGCCTGCGGCATCTGGCCGCCTGAACAGCCGGCAGCTGCGCCGGCTACGTTGGCACGGTCCATGCACCTTGCGAGTGTGGAGTTAGGAGTGCGTTCGCGCAACATTCAACATATGTCGGCGCGGACGATATCCGGGGAAGCGTCCATCATGACGCGGGGAGACTGCAATGAAGCTTGTCGACAACGCAATTCGTTACGCCATCCCGACCTTCGGGATCGCGACTCGGTGGCTGAGGGAAGAATTGAGTGAGCGCGGTGTGAACATCCTGCTGGCCGAGGCCTGCTTGCGGGAGCTCGTGACCGATGCGGCGTCAGCCGTGAAGGGCCGGGCCGCGAGCCCTCCGGCAACGCGGCTGAGCGCTGATGGCCGCGACACCGAGGATTCGTACGCGGCCCGTCTCCGGCGTGAAATCGCGGCCCGCGCCGAATTCCTGCGGTTGTGGACGCAATCGGATGACCCCATCGATACGACCGACGGCACCTGCGGGAGCCTTGTAAGAGTTGCACGCAAGTTTGCACTTCCGCGCCCCTGGAGGCTGACAGAGCCGGTGGCATCGGAGTGTCGGCGCAGGGTTCCGAGCTACCTGCGCTGGGCCAGCGCGGGGTGACGGCGAGGAGTCAACGGCCGTGACCGCGGCACGGCGCGGCGTCCGAAAGTCAGGTCGCGGCTGTCGGTGAAGGAATCAACAGCCGCTCGATCTTTGACCAGATTCGGCGGGGGTTCTATTCGAAATAAGCGACGACGCGGATCTCGATGCTCGAGCGTGTCACCGCCGTTGGCGGGCAGCTCGGGTCATCGAACGCTGTGTGCGGCACGTGGTGAGGGCGAGTCGGATCGGACTCATTGGTGACGAAGATCAGCGCCTCAGAGGGAGTCATGTCGCGATAGTAGTGCCAGCCATGCGCCGCGCCGTAGCGGACGACCAGGCTCTCCGCGGTACGCTCCGGCACCCCCGGGAAATCGAACACCGCCACGGCCGGAATCAAATCCTCCCGTGGCAGCGAGCGGGCATCGCAGACGGCCAGCGGAATGTCCTGGGGCGGCGGCGTCAGCACTCTCCAGACGTTGTAGTGCACGAAGCGCCGATAGGTCCAGGCGTTGTCGGCCATAGTCGTAAACACTTGCGCGGCCGTCGCCTGTCCGCGGGCATCGCTGTAGTCGATATGGACGAAGCGTGCGGGCCGGGAATTCTTCAGCTCCCCGGACAATCCTGAGCGCTCGCCGAAGCGCACGAACGGAGTCGAGACGACGGCCACCGCACGCGCGCCGGTCAACTCGCGAATCAGCGCAAGGATCTCCGGGTAGTACACCCGCTCGAGCTCGTTCGAATCGAGAGAGTTCCGAACCGCGGACGAGTGGGCGAGCAGCTGAAATCCCTCGCGGTCGAGCGTCGGCCGCTGCGATTTCGAGCGCGCCTCGGTGATCGTCACGGTGCGAGGATCAAAGAGATGGACGTTTCGCGTGGCATCCATTGCGTGGTAGCGGGGTGGATGGGCCATGTGGGCCGTGTAGTTGATAAGGCCCTTGACCGTGACAGCGCCGCCTGTATGCGCAGCGCCGCCTGCATGCGCGCCACCGCGATCGGCATCGACGCTTGCTGCGCGTGGGATCGGCGTAGTCTGGTTGCTCACGACGACAAATATATTCCTTCGGCGCGGTAGCTGATACGGTATCCGCCGCATCAGGCTTCGGGCAGGAGGGGGGATGAACGCTGCGAGCTGCGCCGAGCCGTACCCGACGCGCCGTGTCGCGTGGTACACCGTTTTCGTCCTGATGCTCTGCTACACGCTGTCGTATGCCGACCGGCAGATCCTCGCCTTCCTGGTCGGCCCGCTCGAGCACGACCTGCACATCTCCGATACTCAGGTGGGACTGCTGCAGGGTATCGCCTTCGTGCTGGTCTACACGCTCTTCGGCCTGCCCATGGGCGCGCTGGCGGACCGGTTCAGCCGGCGCAACCTCGTGGCGATTGGAGTGATCGTCTGGAGCGTCACCACTTCGCTCAGCAGCGTGGCGCGCAGCTTCGTATCCCTGGCTGCGGCCCGCATGGGCGTCGGTCTCGGCGAGGCGACTCTGAGCCCCTGTGCCTTCTCAATGATCGCCGATTCGTTTCCAAAGGAGCGGCTGAGCGGCGCGCTGAGCGTGTACACGATGGGCATTCAACTGGGCTCGGGCCTCGCCCTCGTCATCGGTGGGGTGGTCGCGCAGGCGGTGGGCCACATGGGCCCGATCGACATCCCCATCGCCGGACCCATCGCGGCATGGCGGGGAACGTTTCTGATCGTCGGCGCCCCGGGTGTACTCATCGCTCTGCTGCTGTTCACCGTGCGCGAACCGGCGCGGCGGGCGCTACTGCTGAACTCCACGGGCGCAGCCATGACACCCGGCCTCGCTGCATCGCTGGCGCAGATCCGGCTGCGCTGGCGCTCCGTGGCGGGGCTTTCGCTGCTGATCAGCTGCCAGGCGACTTGCAACTATGCACTGCTGAGCTGGGGCCCCGCCTTCTTCGAACGACTGCACCAGTGGCCCAAGGATCGGACCGGGCTCGTGCTCGGGCTCACGACCCTCGGGTGCGGGTGCCTCGGACTGTTTGCAGGCGGCCGTCTCTCCGACTTCTGGCACAGTCGCGGGATGACGGACGCGCCGCTGCGCGTCGGCTTGATCGGCTTGTCGGGTGTCGCGCTGACTCTGGCGCCCGCCATGCTGCTGCCCGAGGCGGCGTGGACGGTCGCCCTGCTGGTGCCCGCCGTATTCTGCATTGGGCTGCCCATCGGCTGCGGATATGCCGCCCTGCAGCTCATCTTTCCGAACCAGGCACGCGGCCTCGTGTCCGCCATCGTGATTTTCGCCGTGGCGCTGATCGGTCTTGGATTCGGCGCGTTGCTGCCGGGATTCCTCAACGACCATTTGTTCCACGACAAGTATAAGATCGGGTACTCGATCTCCATCACGGTGGCAATGGCCGCCCTCGTGGGAATCGTCGCGGGAATCTCGACATTGAAATCCTATCGGGCCGACTACCGGCGAGGTGTCGCATGAGCGCGGACCGCGGAAATTTCCACCGGCTGGCCGCAGGCGCCGCAGCTTTCCTCCTGCTCGGCGTGCCAATCGCCGCGCTGGCGGACCGTGCCAGCGATGTTGCCGCGCTCGAGGCGCGTTGCGAAAAGGAACGGGAGGCGCAGATCAAGCCCCTGCGGGATGCGAAAATCGCGCAGTGCAAGGCGGAGGGCCGCAACGATCCGGGCTACTGTGAGAGATTCTGGAGCGACTACGGGAATGCCGTGCGGCGCCCGAACGGGACGATGACGCCGCGGATGTTCGACGATCTGCCGGTGTGCCTCGAGGCGTTCAAGGCCCGCAGGGATCTCAATCGGGACGGGAGCTAGCCGCCGGCGCAGATTTCAGCGTCTTACGGCGCGCGCCAGGCGCCCTCCTCGTCAGTGATCCTGCAGCTTCATCCTCGTGACGCCCTTGTCGTCGACGTACTCGCGATTGTTGTCGCACACGTACTCGAGCATCTGATACCCCGGCGACCTTCTGTACGCAAAGGTGAACGTCCAGGGCTTCTCCAGCACCACCGGGTCTTCGACGGTGATCTGGTCGTGCAGGATGTCGGGCGCGACCAGCCGCAAGTGCTCCGTGATGCGCATCTGGTCGCTGTGCGGCACATCGCGATATCCAAGCACTTCTTCCTTGACGCCCACCGTGTCGACCACGAGCGTGTCACCTTCCCAGTGGGCTACGGAATGCCCGTAGTAGCCCGGCGGCACTTCCTCGATCTTGGGCTGCGGCTGATCGATGAAGATGCGCCGCACCTGGCTCAGCGCCTCCGCGATGATCGTGACCTGCCCCGAGGTCTGGAGGATCTCGATCGGGTAGATCGGGAACATCATCTGCGGCATGCCATTGGGAATGCATTCTGTGCTGGCGTTGGCGAGCGGCTCGCCCCGCTTGTCCGATTCGCGTTGCGCCGCACGAGTCGCCTCGTACGCCGCCGCATACTTCTCCTTCAGCACCAGCGGAGTCGGCTGCGGGGCCAGCAGCTTCGGATCCGGGGGCGGCCCCTTGCTGCGGCCGGGGTACGTCGTCCAGGCGCCATTGAAGTCCGGAAGCTTCTTGGCCGTCGCCGCAAGTACCGTGTGCGGCGCGAGGCCCGTGGCCAGCAGAGCGAGCGACAGCAGGCCTGACAGGGCCGGTCGTGACAGCGGCCGGCTCGGCCGCAACGCAATGGCTGCTTGCATGAATGTCCCCTTAAGGTACCGCGCTACCGCTCAAAGACGCCGCCGGGCGGATTGCTGTCCCCGAGAGAGCGGCCGTCCGCAAACGTCGCCGTCTCGAGCATTCCGCCCGCAGTGCCGTCCTTCAAAGGGTTGACCAGCAGCGACACCTTGTCGCCCTTCTTCACGTCCGTGAACTTCCAACCTCCCCGCGTGAGGACGTTCACGCTGGCGCACTCGATGCTGTAGTGCTTCGCGCCGCCTTTGCCGTCGGGCACATCCAGCTCGATATAGACGTGCGGATTGGTCCACTGGAAGCGTGTGACCGTCCCGGCAAGCGTGACGCGGTTGACATGATCGAACATGGCGAACGAATGATGCGCCACGGCCACAGTCGGAGCGATCAGCACGGCCACCCCCAGGGCGGTCGCGCCGCTGACGATAAGGCCGGCGAGCTTCGATGCAGACATAAACCTCCCCCACTGAAGAGTCCTTGCGTGCCTCGATACCATACGATGCGCGGCCAAGGCAATGAAAACGCCACCGGATGGCCAATCGCGGCGGGTCACAGCGGCCGCAGGGCATGGGGCACGAGGATCGCGTCGTATCCGGCCGATCAGTCGACGATGAAGAGTCTCGCGCCCACCGCAGTGTAGGACCGGTGCGATTCAGCGCCGTCGGCTACCTGGTAGCTCATGCCGGGCGTGAGCGTGAACACGCGACCGTCCTCAAGCTCCGTGTGCAATTCACCTTCGAGGCACAGAAGGATGTGGCCCTTGGCGCACCAATGATCGGCGCGGTAGCCGGGCGTGTACTCGACCGAGCGCACCCTCACCTTGCCGAAGTGCCGGGTGCGCCAGTAGGCCAGTCCGCTCTCGCCCCGATGCTCGGTGCGATCGACCTCAGACCAGTCGGTGATCCCGAAGGGAATGTCGGACATGTTCACTGCAGATCCCCGTCCCGATGAGTGCGCGGCAGCCGTGAGCGGCCGCAGCGTACTCCGGCGGTGACAGCCGGCTCAAGGTGTTCTATGGTCCGGCGTATTCACCGCACTCGAGGCGGTGAAGGCGAGGCAGCCATGGTCGACTTCTCAAGGCACCCCATGACCGGAATTGGCGCTCCGGCACGCTTCGAGGTCGATATCGGGGATTGCGAGGTGACGGGGAGGATCCCGGCAGAGCTGGACGGCGCCTTCTATCGCCTGCACCTCGACTGGCTCTATCCGCCGGCCTACGAGGACGAGACGATCCTGGCCGCCGACGGCTACATCAGCATGTTCCGGCTCAGGAATGGCCGCGCAGCCTACAAAGGCCGCTTCGTGCGTACGGCCCGCTATCTGAAGCAAGTGCAGGCTGGACGGCAGCTCTACGGCTATTACCGCAATCCCTATACCGACGATCCCAGCGTGCGCGACATCGAGCACCCCGCGGCGCGCACAACTTCCAATACCACCCCGATCGTCCTCGGCGGCAAGCTGTACGCCACCAAGGAAGACGGCATGCCCTATGAGATCGATCCGAACACGCTCGCGACACAGGGGCAACCCGACTTCGATGGGCGCTGGAAGAGCCAGACCTTCACCGCGCACCCGAAGATCGATCCGCTGAGCGGCGAGACCATCGCTTACGGGTATGAGGCGACGGGGCTGTGCTCCCGCGACGTGTTCGTCTATTGCTTCGACCGCGCGGGCAGGATCACGCGCGAATGGCGCTTCGAAGCCCCGCACACCAGCATGCTGCACGACATGTGGCTGACCCAGAGCCACATCGTCATCCCGGGCGGCGGCAGCGTCACGCAGCTCGATTGGCTGCAGGCGGGCCGAATCCATTGGGCATGGGACTCGACGAAACCGTCCTATTTCGTCGTCATACCCCGCGATGGCGACAGCCGGGACATCCGTATCTTCTACGGTCCGGAGCGCAGCATCGTGCACACCGCCAATGCACGCACGCAAGGATCGCAGATCCTGCTCGACGCACCCGCTGCCAACGGCAACACCTGGCCCTGGTTCAAGGATGTGCATGGGGCGCCGTACAAGCCCCTTCACGTGAACCTGCGTCGCATCACGCTCGATCTGGACTCGAAGGACGATGGGGCGCGGGAGGAGTCGCTGTTCGAGACCGGCGTCACGAGCTTCACGCGCATCGACGACCGCTACCTGACTCTCCCCTACCGCTACGTCTACGTGCAGTACCCCGACGCGCGCTTCGACAGCGGCGCGCTGCTGGGGCGGACCAACGGCAACTGCTTCGGGCGATTCGATCTGGCGACCGGCAACCTGACGCCGTACTTTCCAGGCAAGGGGCGCGTCATGCAGGAGCCGTGTTTCGTGCCGCGCGGCACCTCCGGCAACGAGGGGGACGGCTACCTGATCGGCGTCGGGCACAACGTGGAGAATTCGACCTCCGAGCTCTATCTCATCGACGCACAGAGCATGGAGGAAGTCGCGCGCGTCACACTGCCGTTTCGAACGAGCCCGCAGGTTCACGGTGTGTGGGCAAGAGCGGGCGAACTGCCCCTCGCATAGCGCTCAACCGTGCGCGGCGGTCAGCCCCCCATAGCGCTCAGCCACACACAACGCTCGGCGCCGCGTGCGGTGCTCAGCCGCGCCCTATGTAAGGCATCTTCGTGGCCATGATGGTCATGAACTGGACGTTCGCGTCCAGGGGCAGGCTCGCCATCTGCAGGACCGACTGCGCAACGTACTTCACGTCCATGAGCGGTTCCGGCGCAGCGGTGTTCGCAGCGAGGCGGTCCGCCAGCTCGGTCCGCGCATTGCCGATGTCGATCTGTCCACAGGCTATGTCGTAAGGGCGGCCGTCGAGCGAAGTCGACTTCGTGAGACCGGTGACCGCGTGTTTGCTCGCCGTGTAGGCCGCGGAGTGTGGTCGGGGAGCGTGCGCCGAGATCGACCCGTTGTTGATGATGCGCCCTCCCCGTGGGGACTGGTCCTTCATGATCCTGAACGCTTCCTGGGTGCACAGGAACGCGCCGGTGAGATTCGTGGCGATGACCGCCGCCCATTGCTGGTACGGCAGGTCCTCGAGCAGCACCGCGGGCGCGCTGATCCCGGCGTTGTTGAACAGCACGTCGAGGCGGCCGAATGTCTCGTGCGCGCGCGTAAAGAGAGCATGCACCGCGCCCGGATCGGTCACGTCTGCCGAGAGGGCCAGGGCGTTCCTCGAGGTGGCGCCCGCCTGCGAGGCGGTTTCCTCCAACGGCTCCTTGCGCCGCCCGGCCAGCACGACACGGTAGCCATCCTTGAGGAATGCGAGAGCGACGGCCCGGCCGATGCCGCTGCCCGCCCCCGTGATGAGCGCCACTTTGTCCGGGGCTGCCATGGCTGCTACGCACTCCTCTGGCGGCTATTGCTCCAGATCACTTCGGCGATGCCGACCAGCGCCAGGAGTGCGCCATAGATCGTCCAATGATAATTCCCGACCATGAAGCCGACGCGGAACGCGATATTCAGGCCCTGGAGCATCCACACGGTACCCATCAGAATCATCGCCACGCCGAGCAGTGAGCTCACGACTCGCATGGTCATGTTGAACGCAGGCCACATGATTCTTTACCCCCTGTTGTAGCGCCGCCGGAATGTCATTCGGCTCGATGGTCCGTGCAGCTTCCGGCTGCGCTCCACTATAGCGCGCTCCCCGATCCTTGGGCCACGAGCAGCCGCAACTGCCGCAACAGGTCAGTCTGTCCCACATTGATCTTCGTCTCTGCCACTTCCAGGGTAAACCACTCGGCGCGGTCGACTTCAGGAAACACGACTGTCCGTCCCGACTTCGGCGGCCACTCGATCGAAAAGGTGTTGCTCGTCGCCGCCGAGGCGTCAAAGTCGGCTTCGACGGCAAAGGCGTAGACAGTCTTCCCCCCGCTCTGACGCACGGGCGACAGCGCGGTGAATTCGCCGTCGATCGCAAATCCCATCTCCTCGGCAAACTCGCGTCGCGCGGCCGGCAGCGCGCCTTCGTCCAACGCGAATTCGCCTTTCGGAATGGACCAGGCGCCAGCGTCCTTGTTCTTCCAGAACGGCCCGCCCGGATGGACGAGCAGTACTTCGATCCCGCCGCCGGACACGCGACGAAATGCGAGCAGCCCGGCGCTCTGTCTCGCTGTCATGCGATCAGCCCGCTCGCCGCCGATGAAGCTCCGGTATGCTCATAGTCCACGGCAATTCGGAGCGCGCCCGATGGACCCGGCACTGTGGTGGGTGCTTGCGATGGCGCTGATCGTGATCGGCATCGCTGGCACGTTCCTGCCCGGCATTCCGGGACCCGCAGCCGTGTTCGGCGGAATGTTGCTCGCGGCGTGGATCGACCACTTCTCCCGTGTCGGCTGGGTCGGGCTGACTGTACTCGGGGTGCTCACGGCGGCGGCGCTGGCAGTGGATGTGCTCGCAGGCTTGCTCGGCGCACGGCGCGTCGGCGCGAGCCGTCTTGCACTCATCGGCGCCGCGCTCGGCACGCTGTTCGGCATTTTCTTCGGCTTCGTCGGCGTCCTCATCGGACCCTTCGTGGGGGCCGTTGCCGGGGAGCTGCTGACCCATCGGCGCCTCGACACTGCGGCCCGCGTCGGCATCGGAACCTGGGTGGGGTTTGCGGTGGGCGCGCTCGCAAAGGCAGCGATCGTCTTCGGCATGCTCGGCGTGTTTCTCATCGACTACTTCATTGCATAGAGGGTCCGCGCAACCCATGCGATGCCTCCTCGCCCCGGGAATCACAGTGTATCCCGCCGATGCGGCAAAGCCTTCGTTGCAGCCCGGCGGGCTGGCGTTTGCGCAGTTTCCCCAGAACAAAGCATGCGCGGCCGTGTTCGGGGATGGCTCCCATCCGACCACGCGCTTGTGCGCAGGAGCGCTCGACCAGCTGTGCCGGCACAGACAACCCCGAGCGGTGCTCGATGTGGGAACGGGCACCGGGGTACTCGCCCGCATTGCCCGGGCACGCGGCGCTACATTCGTCGCCGGCACGGACATCGATTCCGGCGCAGTGTCATTCGCCCGTGCACACGCGGACCTGGACGCGCATCCGCTTGAGATTCAATTCAGCCAGGGTGCCCCGGATCACTGGGGCATGCGCTTCGATCTCGTGGTCGCCAATATCCTCGAGGAGGCGCTTCGACAGCTCGCGCCCTCTTTGATTCGCGCGCTGCTGCCGGGGGGCGTCCTGCTCCTGAGCGGCTTCACGCGGCCACAGGCGCCGGCGCTCCGATCCGTCTACGAAGGCGCGGGACTCACGTTCGTGCGCGACTCTCGCCTCGAAGAGTGGGTCCTTCTGATGTTCACCCGCGCGGATTGCTAAGGAGACCTCAGAAGCGGGATTCAGGCGTTCGGCACGGGGCGCTCGGCGGGAGCGCCGTTCGCGTCGGTGACCGACTGCACCGCCCGGCGAAATGCCAACGGGCCCTGGATGCGCGCGAACGTTTCCCGGCTGCCGCCGCTGCCCGTGATCACGATATCGCCGTAGCCGCAAGCTCGGCCGATGAAGCTCTGGTTGACGGAGATCGCTTCGATCTTGTTCAGCAGAAGCTCGATCGAGCGTGTGCTGAAGACGCCGACCTTCATCATGACGCGCTTGTTCGTCACGGCGAAATCGGAGCTCTGCCGTTTGATGTACGTCGTGGCCAGAATGAGCAATCCCACGGCGACAGGTATCCAGGCGAAATGGCTCCAGCTGCCGCTCGCCATGAACCAGGCGATGGGCAGGAGGATCACGACCGTGAAGAGAATGGGCCCGATGAACAGGAGCCAGTGAAGGCGGGTGCGGTACACCACCTGCTCGCCCGGGAGTAGATTGCTGTCGATGTAGCTCATCGTCGGCCTGTGGCGCTTGCCTTCACGTCCGTCAGACTACGGACTTCAGACTATAACGCGCCTCGCGGATCCCGGATCCCCCATCTCAGCCGGTCTTGCGTGGTCCGAGCGCCGATCTGACGATCGCCGCCAGCGCGACTGCGCTGAGCAACGCCGCCACACCGGAGGCGATGAGCCCGCGGATCAGCCCGGCGTGCGTTACCTGATCGCCGCGATAGTTCAGCCACTCCTGGCCCGTATACAGGGCCCAGGCGAAGCGCGCCGCCGCGAGCACGGACCCCACCATGAAGATCACGAGGAAGACGCGGGCGGCCTGAAAAAATGTCTGTCGGCGCTCGCTCAGCGATTGCCGGCCCTGCAATATCCTGAGCCAGTCAGGCATGGTTGAACCAGCGGCGCGAGGGCTCGGTGCAGAGCAGCCAAGCTGCATACACCGCCAGCGCGTCCCGAATGAATTCGACGACCAGTGACATCGGCGGCGTGCCGCGTGGCCGCGGCATCACGAGGAACAGCACCACACCGAGAACGGTCAACACCAATAAAGTGATTCGTGCCCAGTTGCGCCCAATCAGGAGCTTGCGTGTGAACCAGGCGAGGATGGCGCAGCCGATCAGCATTCCGACCACCCACAAGGCCGGGGTCATTTCGGCCGGGATCGGCGTCCAGTGCAACAGCGACGCAATGGCCCCGACCGCAGCCGAGACCCAGATCAGCTCCACGGCGAGCAGGACTTGCCGTGGGCGTGCCGTCAGGCCCTTTTGGGCAGGCTCGTCCACCGTGGCCACGGGCGGGGAATAGGGATTGCGTTCCATTACCCTCTTCTTCTGCACTCATCCCGCAGGTGCGTGAGGCAGATTACCATGGGAGTGTGCTGGCAGCGTGGCCCGCGCGGGAGGCCTCGGCGCTCCTACGCAGTCCTCGATCTGATCCCGACGACCTTCGGCATCCCGACCTCCGGTGCAGCGGATCCCAACGCGTTGAACTGCGCGGGATTGAGGAACATGACCGAGCAGCCTGAGCACGCGTAGAAGCTCGTCTGATACAGCACGCCATTGCGGCGCTTCACGGTGACATGGTGCCATCGATCAAACCCGCAGGTCCGGCATTTCCACTGTGCGACATCGGGTGACATGCGTAAATCGGCCTGAACTGTTGGCGAACCTCCGGCGAGCGCCGCAGCTAGCCTTCCCCGCACCCCTCGCACGGCTGCGCACCGGTGAGCAGCTCTCGTGGCATGACGTGCCGGGCCGCCTGCAGCTTCGGGATGAGCACGCTGATGGTCAGGAGAATCTCCTTGCACGCCCGCGCTTCGGGAGTCGCAGCCGGCGTGCGCTCGCGCGCGTTTCCCATCTCTTCTGCCAGGAACGACGCCAGGGTTCGCAATTGAGCAATCGAGATGTCGAGCACGTCGTGAGGGGTGAGGGTCATGAGCGTCTCCGGGGAGCCGAACCGTGACTGGATATATATACAGCTACGGGAAGAGAGGCAAGCGCCCGGGAAACAGATCGCGTGACCACGCCCGAAGGGGCGTCTATCCAGTAGCTGCAACGTCCTTTCACTGTACGGCTGACGGCGTCACTTCACTGTACGGCTTACAGCGTTACGACCTAACCTATCCGTGTAGACAACAGCTTCTGGAGAACCCGGTGAGACTCACGACAAACCTCCTCCCCTGCGCAATCCTCATGACGCTTGCCGGCGCGGCCAACGCGCAGATCGCCCCCACGGCGGCCCCCGACCAGGCGGCGCTGCTGCAAAGCACAGACCCCCACCTCGCCGCAAACAAGAAGCTGGTGTTCGACATGTGGCGCGCGATCATCCAGGGCGCCCACACGGAGCTGGCGCCGCGCTACTTCACGGAAGGCTACATCCAGCACAATCCGAACGTCGCCACCGGGCGGGACGCCATGGTCGCCTACATGAAGAGCACGCGCCCGGTTCGCCCGATCTCCCCGACGATCACCTTTCCGGTCATCGCCATCGTGGCTGAAGGCGACCTCGTGATGGTGGCGACGGTGACCTACCCTGCGGATCCCGAATCGCCCGGCCACAAGTACGCCGGGACGCACTTCGACCTGTTCAGGATCGAGAACGGCAAGATTGCGGAGCATTGGGACAGCGTCCCGAAGGACCCGGCTGCCCTGCACACGGATCCGAACGTGCAGAACAAGCCCTGAAGATCGAAGCGTCGCGGGCGCGCTCGTAAGACGGGATACGCGCGCCGCGCGGCGCGGACTTAGCCGCGCTCCGGATCGAAATCACTCCAGCAGCGAATGTCCCGCCGGCAGCTGGTGCGCATACCAGGTCGCCAGCCGATGCCGAATCGTCTTCTCGCCAACCTGGTCTTCGGGCATCGGCGCAATGAGCTTGTCGTGCACCAGCAGGCGATAGACATATAGCGCCTTGTCGCTCGCCGAGTCGGTCGGATCGAACTCGACTGCCTTGCGTCCTTCCGCGTATGCGATGCCGGCAAGCAGGGCCGCCTTGAACAGCTCCGCTTCGTGTTTGAGCTTCTTCAACTGCGCGGCCCACTCATTGCCGGATGCGGTTGCCGGCGGCCGGCCGTGCTGGAATCCTCGATCGGATCATTTGCGGTCCCCTTGGGTGGCTTCCACGCTCGTGCCTGAAAGTATCGCTCCGGCTGCCGACAATAGCGCATCCTCTGCGCCGCGAGCCGGGGCGACAGGAGGAGTTTTTCTAGAATCGCAGCTCCATGAAGACGAGCCATTGCCGCAGTGCGGCCGAGAGCTCGTAGTAGGGCTCGATCCGCCGGAATCCCAGCTTGCCGTAAAGGGCCTGGGCCTCGGTCTGCCGCACGCTGGTCTCCAGCTGCATCGCCGAGTACCCGGCCGATCTGCCGGCGCGAACGAGCGCCTCCCCCAGCGCTCGCCCGATGCCTTTGCCGTGAAATCGCGGATAGAGGAACATGCGCTTCATCTCGCAGACCTGCTCGTTCCTGTGCCGCATCGCCACGCAGCCCGCTGGCTCTCCAGCGCAGTACGCCAGCAGCAGAGCCCCTCCTGGTGGCGAGTACTTGCCCGGAAGCGACGCGAGCTCGTCTTCGAACGCTGCGGCATCGAAGTACGCGTCAATCAGGTGCAGGTCCTCGGTGTGACGTTGCCGATGCCACGCAACAAAGGCCCGCATCAGAGCCCGAACGTCATCCAGCTCCCCGGTCGTAGCGGGCGTGCGAACCTCAATCACCGCTGAACTCTCGACTCGTCGCATGTAGACGGGTCTACCGTCGGGCACCGAGCCGCGCGAGCATCGCTGACAGCGCCTCGGGACTGATGTAGAAGTGCTCGCATACGCGTCCCCACAGCATCGCCGTCGGCACGTTCCGGTCGCCGCGTTCCTTTTGCGTCTGGTGCAGAACGTACAGGACCACTCGCTCCTCGCGAGTCAGTCCGTCACGGACATCCGGTACGCGGTGCTCGGGTTTCGTCTCGCTACCGCTGTTCGCATTCTCATTGCGTGTCGTTACCACGGATTACCATCCAGGGATTTCAGGCATCAGTGTCGTTGATCCTTGAGCTCTCGCGCATACAGGTTGACTTCCGCGGCATCCACCGCAAGCTGCGCGACCCTCTCGAATCGAAACCCGAGGCGCTCGAGGAGTTTGGCGGAGGCGAAGTTGTCTTGCGAGGTAATCGCCACGACTTTCTGAAGCCCGAGGACCCGGACGGCGTATTCCAGGACGGCCGAGGACGATTCCCGGGCGTACCCCTGGGCCCAGAATTCCGGCAGAAGAGCGAAGCCCAGATCCACGTTCTCGAGGGACGCGCGCCGGATGAGGCCACAGAGACCGATCGGGGCGCCTGACTCCTTCAGCTCCACACAATACAAGCCAAAGCCCAGACGCTGGTACATCTCCAGAGGACCTGATTCGATATAGCTGCGTGCGTCGGCGAGTGTCCTGACACCCTTGTCACCGATGTACCGATGCCAGGACGGCTCGTTCAGGAGCCGCAGGATGAATGGCGCATCATCGCTCGTGAGCCGGCGAAGAACGAGCCGCGGTGTTTCCAGGACGTTCAAGCAGCGGTTCCGCCACTTTAGCTTTAGATCGTAAGACCCTGTAATAACAAGGTAAAATACGATCTGGAACGGGGCGCAATCGCTCTCGCTCAACTGCCCGCGACGATGCGCAGGTCCCGCACTACCCCCCCATCGAGGGCAACCAGGGCTGCCTGATACGCGGCGCCTTCGTGCACCGCCAACGCCTGCTCGACGGAGTCGAACTCCACCAGAACCGTCCGTTCGCGCTGGCCGGACTCGAAGGCCGCAACTGCCACGCTGCGTGCGAGGAAGCGCCCACCGCCCGCTTCGATTGCGGGTCCCGCGAGCTTTGCGTACGCCGCGAGCTTTTGCGGGTCGTTGATCTGCCTGTAGCAGGAAATCCAATACGCCTTAGCCATGTCCCGCGCGCCTCCCGGAGATTCAATCCTCGCGCAATTCTACGCGGGTCCGCAGAAATCAGAGGGCACTTCGCGGGAGGATTCGGGGCACCGGCTCGCGTGCTA
>FTDY01001204.1_pt1 | contig 27028 bp, 24 predicted proteins | sample 1640031 | NCBI WGS metagenome assembly FTDY01 (sample SAMEA3914816, study PRJEB12502) | metagenome | biome: forest; material: soil | place: USA | collected 2011-09-16 | depth 0.3 m
CCCGAATGCGTACAGGTACGTGCCGAAGAACACCGCGTAACTGAGCACGCCGTACACGAATACACCCCAGCGCTTGAGCATCTGCCTTCCCCTGTCCTGCCGTCTCGCGCCGCGGTTGGCGGCAACGTCATGGCTGGACTGTGGCAGGAAGAGGACGCGCGCGTCCTGACTGCGCGTCTGCCATGCCTGCCCGATCGTCCGGCGATCATCTTCGCGCCTTCGAACGCAGCGCCTCGTAGAGCGCTTCCGGATTGTCGTTCGGCAGGATGCACACTAACAAATCGTGAGGGGGAGGTCCTTCCCGGCACGAATGGCCCAAGTCACCGGGGGCAAGAAAGTCGCACCACACGCGCGCAAACAGAAACCCGCGCGGCAACGCGCCACAGACTCCACCTGCCTCGTTGCGGATCTGAAACTCCCGCAGGGCATCGACGGAGACCTGGGCCGTGTCGGGTCCATTCCAGCGCCGCCGGATGGTGACGTTGACGCCGGGCTGCTCATGGCTCATATGCGGCACTTCGCTACGGTGACTGTTTCGCTACGGTGATTACTTCGCTACGGTGCCTGGTTCGCCACGCTGACTACAGATCTTCGAGATCTGTGATTGCAGATCGGACGACGCGGCCGTTCCTCAGGTCGATGCCTTCTGCGCGCAGACGGCGCGCCTGCTCCTTGTACTCACGCGATGACCTCGGAAACACGATGCGGCCACCTGCACCGAGCACACGGTGCCACGGCAGATTGAGTCCCTCGGGCGCCACGCGCAATGCAGTCCCAGCCTGTCTCGCTCGACCGGGCAGCCCTGCGGCCCGGGCCACGGCGCCGTAAGTGGAGACTCGCCCCCGCGGAATCGCGCTGACGACATGCCAGATTGCCTCAAGCGCGGGACTGTCATCGCCCACCGTTCGCCCGCGTGACGGCACGCGCCGTGCGCTCAACGGCAAGAACAGTGCTGCCAAGCCCTTCTTCGAAGCCATTGCGTCCGGGCGTATGCGCGGTCGGAGGACCGCAGGGGAAGGATACGCCGAGTTCCCGGATCGCGTCGCACGTCGGCTTGGCCGCCGTTGCGCGGGCGCTCGACGGCCTTCTCGCGATGAGGTGATCCTGTGGGCACGTACGGCGGCGCGGTGGGATACTCTGCACTGAAGACTTCGAGGAGCTTGCGATGAGCGAACTCTACGGCGAGACCCATCGTTCGTATCAGGACCGTCACGGCAGCCGACGCCTCGCGGACCGGCTCGAATCCCTGGTGCATGCGGAATTCGATGCCAACGACCGCGCCTTCATCGAAGGCGCAGTCATGTTCTTTCTTTCCACCGTGGACGAGCGCGGCAGGCCGACAGTCTCGTACAAGGGTGGCGCGCCTGGCTTCGTGCGCATCACAGCGCCGGGTGAGCTGGCGTTTCCGGTCTACGACGGCAACGGCATGTTCCTGTCGCTGGGCAACATTGCGAGCACGGCAAACGTGGGAATGCTGTTCATCGATTTCGAGGCGCCGCGCCGGCTCCGCGTCCAGGGAAACGCACGTGCCGTGCCGAATGACCCGCTGCTCGAGGAGTATCCGGGCGCACAGCATCTGGTGCGGGTGAGCATTCAGCAGCTCTTCGTCAACTGCGGACGATACATCCACAGGATTCAGGGCCGAACCCTCTCGCCTCACGTGCCTGACGCAAAGGGGCGGCAACCGTTTCCCGAGTGGAAGCGCATAGACATCATCGCCGACACGCTCCCGGAGCGCGACCAGGGCAAGGTTCGGGAAGCCGGCGGGCCGATCGCCATCGATGCCTATCGAGGTGAAGATTCCCCCGAAGCGCGTACTGCGCTCGATGCCGGATCCTGCGCCGACTGAGGAGTCCGCGCGGAAACGATCACGAATTCTCCCGGTATTCGGTAACCGGTGCCGCATTGCCAATCCCCGATCGCTTCGACGTAGCGGGCGCGGACTCTCGCCCGCACTGCCGCGTCGAACCGCGACCATGCCAAGGCAACCGGGCCGCCGACAAAGGCGGCGGCGCAGGCTGCATGCGCATCGGGGTATTCCAGCGTCACGGGGATGCGCCGGTGCTCGATGGCCTCGAATCTCTCCTCGGCGCACAAGCGCACCAGGGTGTCCTGCTGCCCGAGACTGAAAAACAGCGGACACACGTCGCTGTTCACTTCGGCGGCGACGATCGGGAACAGCGCCGACCACCCGCAGCGCAGGCGTTCACCCCAGACGCTGAGGCTAACGCGGCCGCCAGGCCGTAACACCCGCAGCATTTCTCGCAGTGCCCGTGCGGGATCGGGAAAATACATCAGGCCGAGAGCGCACAGCGCTGCATCGAAGCTGCCACTCGGCGCGGCCAGGGCCTCCGCATCCATGCGCGCAAAGCCGACGTTCGCTGACTTCCGCCGCGCCGCCCGTTGCTGAGCGGCATCGATCATCTTCCCTGACAGATCGATGCCCAACACGCGCCCGCCCGGGCCTACGTCACGGGCGGCATCGAATGTGACCAACCCGGTGCCGCAGGCTATGTCGAGAACGCGCTCACCGGCCGCCAGCGATGCCGATGCCAGCATCGCGGCCTGAGCGGGAGCCAGCTGCGAGCGCCACAGCGGCTCATAGTCCTCGGCCGCGAGGTCCCATCCGTAGCGCTGCACGCGCCGCTGCAATCTGGCGTCCATGATCGATTGCCTCGGCAGCTCGCGCGGCTCAGCGCCGCCTCACCACGACCTCCAGATATTCGCTGGGCACGACCAGCGATCCGGGGCCGGCACGGTTGAGCCGGTTCAGCAGGTCCGTCAGATCGCTTTCGAGTGCGGCGGCCTTGTCGGCCGCCAGGGCCGCAAAGGCCTTGTGAACCGGCCCGTACCAGGTGCGGAACACGTCGATGAAATGCGCGGCCGAACGGTAGCGGAAGTTGAAGATCCTGCGCGTGATGGCGATCGCGGCGGCCCGCTCGCCGAAGAGCAATTCCAGGTGCGGCCTGTCGCCCCAGAGCGAGGGCGGCTGCACGCCCGCGGGCGGAGGCACATGACGCCCCACGGTCTTGAAGAGCTGGCCGATGAACCCCTCGGGGGTCCAGTTCGCAAGGCCGATCCGGCCGCCGGGGCGACAAACCCGCAGCAGCTCGTCCGCCGCCCGGGCATGGCTGGGCGTGAACATCACCCCGAACGTTGAGACGATGGCGTCGAAGCTCGCGCCCTCAAACGGCAAGCTTTCCGCGTCGGCCACTTTGAAGCTCACCTCGAGTCGCTCGGCGCGTGCCCGCTCGACTCCCCGCTCGAGCAGCCCGGCCACGAAGTCCGACGAGGTCACCTTGCAGCCGCGGCGTGCGGCGGCCAGCGTGGCGTTGCCGTTTCCCGCCGCTACGTCGAGAACCTTCTCGTCCCAGCGCAGATCGCACGCCTCGGCCAGCAGCTCGCCGACGATCAGCAGAGTCGTGCCGATCACGGCGTAGTCGCCGCTCGCCCAGGCAGCTCTCTGCCGGGTTTTCAGGGCATTGAGGTCGGTGACGGCGGGGCTGGCTGCCGCCGCATGGATGGCTGCGTTCATGGACTATCCTCGTGTTGTGTGGGGGCAATCGAAACTGTCGGCGGCGTGGGCTGATGGGCAGCCGCATGCCGTGCGGCACTTTCTCTCTTCAAGCACGGGGGCGTCCTGCCTGCGCGTCGCTCATCCTTGTCGCATCGTCCGAATGTCGCTGCCGTCCTGCGGCGCAACTCACCGGGCGTCCGGGAATACTGTCCGATCATCCGGCGGACGCCCCGGCCGCGACGGCGCCCCTAGGCGAATCGGACCGACGGGCCCACAATCCGTCGACAGCCGCAGCCGACAGGCAGGATCGATCATGGCAGCATCGGAAATAGGGGCGGCGATGCAGCGACTGGAGTCCGTGTTCCGTCGCCGTCCCACCGCCGCCCTGCACGACGACTCCCTGGCCACCGCCCGTTGGGAAGGCGGCCTGAGAGTGGTCGCTACGCACGCGAACGGCACGCGGATCGAGTCCGACCTGCCGGCGGAACTGGGCGGCAGCGGCGATCGCATCACGCCCGGTTGGCTGCAGCGGGCGGGGCTGGCCTCCTGTACGGCTACCTGCATTGCCATGGCTGCTGCCGCTGAGGGAATCGAGCTCAAATCGCTCGAGCTGCTGGCCAACAGCCGCTCGGATGCACGCGGCATTCTCGGCATGATGGGTGCCGACGGCGCGCAGGTATCCGCCGGCCCGCATGCAGTGCAACTGATCGTGCGGATCAGCGCCCCTGGCGTCTCGCTTGAGCGCTTGCGGAGCCTGGTCGAGCGCAGCGGCCGCTGTTCGCCTGTGCTGCGCGCGCTCGAGGATGCAACGCCCGTGGGTCTGCACATCGAGGTCGAGCCGGAATGACAGACGCGCTGTCGGAGATCCTGCGGGTGGTGCGCCTGGTCGGCGCCATCTTCATCAACGCCAGGTTCACGGCTCCCTGGTGCTATCAATCGCCGTGCGCCGCGTCGGCGGCCCCGCTGTTGGAGCCGGGTGCCGAGCGCGTGATCATTTTCCATCTGATCACCGAAGGGGAATGTTATGTCGAGCTTCCCGACGCCACGCCCGTACGGCTGACGGCGGGAGATGTCGTGATTTTCCCGCAGGGCGACGCCCATCTCATGAGCTCCCAGCCGGGGCTGCCGCCGGCCAGGGGACAGCGCCTGGATGCGGTGTTGGCGCGGCGTCCGCGCCAGATCCACTTCGGCGGCGGCGGCACGGTCACCCGCCTGGTGTGCGGCTACCTTGCCTGCGATGCGCGCCTGGCGCGAATGCTGCTCGGCGGTCTGCCCCCGCTGGTGCGGGTCGATGTGCGCGGCTCGAATGCCGGCGTCTGGCTGGAGGCCTCGGTCCGCTACGCGCTTGCCGAAGCGCGCTCGCCTCGGCCCGGCGGGGCGGGCGTGCTGGCGAAGCTGGCGGAAGTCCTGTTCATCGAGGTGCTGCGCCTGTACATGAATGAGCAGGGCGAGGGACGCACGGGTTGGCTGGTGGGAGTGGGAGACCGCGTGGTCGGCTCGGCGCTGAATTCCCTGCACAAGAATCCCGCGCACAACTGGACCCTCGAGGAGCTGGCGCGCACCGTGGGGAGCTCGAGATCGGTGCTCGCCGAGCGCTTTCAGCAGATGGTGGGCAGCTCCCCGATGCAATACCTCACGCAGTGGCGCATGCTGCTAGCATCAAACCTCCTGTGCCGCAGCAACGCTCCGTTGGCGAGTATCGCCCAGGATGTCGGCTATCAGACTGACACGGCGTTCAGCCGGGCCTTCCGTCGCGAGTTCGGGGCGCCGCCGGCTGCCTGGCGGCGCAGTCAGTCGAAGCGCGAGCAGGCCAGTTAGGTCACCGCGGCTGCGGCCATCCCATGCTGCGCGCCGAAATCGCGCCTGTAGTGCGCGAACGTGAGCAGCGCCGCGATGCTCCCGGCCACTGAGGCCACACCGGCGGTGATCGCGATCGAGGCGCCCAGCATCCCCTCGTCGTGAAACAGCCTGTCATCGAGCAAGCCGGGCAGCAGCGTCCCGAGAGTCAGTCCCAGCAGGTTCAGGACGAGCAGCATGACGGCCGAGACGGTGCCGCGCACCTCGTTCGGGAAGATCATCTGAATCGAGGCATACGAGCAGCCGATCGGCAGCGCGAGAAAGAACACGGCCGGCACGAGCAGCGCCACCGTCACGCCTTCGGAGGGAGACAGCATCGCGGGGATCAGCGTCACCGCCACGCCTACCAGGCCGACGAGCCCGACGCGCAGGGGAGCCTCCGGGGAGCCGGCACGCAGCCAGCGATCCGACAGCCGGCCGCCGAAAACCAGCCCGACGCAGCCGCAAACGATGGTCAGCATACCGAGGACGAGCCCCGAACGGCTCTTGGGCCAATGGTGCAGCCGCTCGAAGAACGCGGGCGACCAGCTGCCAAAGGCGTAGTTGCTCATGGCCTGGGTGGCCAGGATGATCGAGATGCCAACCGCAGACTGCCAACGCGTGCGCAGCTCGCGCAGCGCCGCGCGCATTCCGCCATTCGGTCCGCCCTCCACCCCGCTGCGCGCCAACAGCCGGCGCGGTGGCTCGCGCACCGTCAGAAGAAGCGCTGCGACGAATACCCCGGGCGCCGCCACAATCAGGAAGGCGAGCCGCCACGGCTCGAGAGTTCCAAACAGAGGAACGTGCACGGGAGACATGTGCATCACGGCCTGCACGATGAGCCCGCCCACGATCAGCGCCAGCCCCGCCCCGACCTGTACGCCCATGGAATAGACGCTCAGCGCCAGGCTCAGCCGCTCCTTCGGAAAGTAATCCGCGATGGTCGAGAACGCCGCGGGCGACAGCGTGGCTTCGCCGATTCCGACTCCCACGCGCGCGAACGCAAGCGCTCCGAAGCTTCGCGCGACGCTGCCAAGGCTCGTCATGAGGCTCCATGCGATCACGCCTGCGGCGATCAGGTTCCGACGGTTCACGCGGTCCGCAGCCAGCCCGAACGGGATGCCCAGCACCGAGTAGAACAGCGCGAAGGCCAGTCCCTGCAGCAGCCCGATCTGCGTGTCGCTCAGCAAGAGGTCGTGCTTCAGGGGCGTGACGAGAAAAGCCAGGATCAGCCGATCCACGAATGAGAAGGTGTAGCACACCGTCAGCACGAACACGGCGTACCAGGCAGCGCCGCGGCTGGGATAGCCGCCCGCGGCGGCAGTCGAATCGCTCATCCTTCCCCCTCGAGCTCCCAGCGGCGGGCCATTGTTTGATATGCGCGGAGCTCAGCGCCTAGAATACATGTGATTCGCGCCACGTGATCCGCAGGCTGGCCGCTACTCCAGGACACCCCTCGTGGAAGCATATTCGACGGCGACCGTACACAAGAAGGAAAAGGTCGAGTACTGGCAGGATCTCTGCAGCCGCACCTACGCGGACCTCGAGCTTGCGCCGCGCGACCACCGCACCTTCGAGGGCGAGCTGCGCCGCTCGTCCGCCGGTCCATTTTCCTTCGTGCGCGTCAGCTCCTCCGCTGCCTGCATTACACGCGCCGCAGAGCAGGACTCCAGATCCTGCGAGCATCGCTTCGATTTCTTTCTGACGCTCCGCGGCGAAAGCGTCTGCACGCACAACGGTCACAGCGCGGTGCTGCGGCCCGGGGACTTCACCCTCGTCGATCTCTCGCAGCCCTATTCCTTCGAATTCCAGGACGTCTGCAGCGCCGTCTCGATGGGAATGCCGAAGTCGGTGCTCGCGGCCTACCTGCCGGTCCCGGGGGCATACCTCGGCCGGTGCATGTCCGGGCTGCTCGGCGTGAATCGCGTCGCAGCGGTGATGATCGACTGCCTTTGCGACCAGGCGCAAGCGGGACAGCTCAGCGTCGTGGGCCCCGCGCTCGTTCGCGGCATACTGGATGTCGTTGCGACGGCCTACGCCGCGACGATCTCGATGCCTGCTTCCGAATCCGCCGCCGCCGCCACGCGGCGCGTGCAGATCCGCACGTTCATCGAGGCCAATTTACGGGATCCCCGGCTAACGCCGCGCCACATCGCCTCATCTCTCGGCATCTCGCCGCGCTATCTGCGGCTGCTGTTCTCGGAGGAGGACGAGACGATCTCCCGCTACGTGACTCGGCGGCGGCTCGAGGAAGCGACCCGCGAGCTCACAGGCCCCTTGTGGCGCGGGAGCACGATAACGGACATTGCCTACCACTGGGGTTTCAGCGACTCCGCGAATTTCACCCGCGTGTTTCGTGAACGGTTCGGCCTGAGCCCACGCCGCTATCGGCAGGCCCAGCTCGAGCAAACCTAGCTAAGACCTTCCAGCCGCCGCACCCGCTCGCCAGGGCAGCTTCCATCCGGCGGCCGTTGCCGCTTTTGCGGCATTCCGCTGCCGCTTTTGCGCGGTCACCCGCTATTCATTGCGCTAGCGTGTCCGGCGCTCGGCGTTGGGGGGGCTATGAAAAGAACCGCAATCACTCGGCGAACATCCTGCTTTCACGCTGCCATCTCGCTCGGCACGCTGTTGGCCGCCGGGGGCCTGGCGCAGGCGGCCGATCCGCCAGCGCCGCCGCCCACGGCCGCGGCCAACGCCGGGCAGTCCGCACCCGAGTCGGCTTCACAACTCGAGACGGTCACGGTCACAGCCCGCTACAAGACCGAGAACCTTCAGGAGACGCCGATCGCCATCACCGCGGTCAACGCGGAGGGGTTGGAGGCGCGCGGCTTCACGAATGTCGTGGACGTAGCCAAGATCGCGCCCAACGTCACCTTGCAGCAATCCGGCAGCAATGGCGGCAAGGCGGCGGTCGCCTACATCCGCGGCGTGGGGCAATCCGACTTCACGCTGTCCTTCGAGCCCGGCGTGGGGTTCTATCTCGATGACGTCTACTTCGGCACGATCTTCGGCGCAATGTTCGATCTCGGCGACATCGATCGGGTCGAAGTGCTACGCGGACCCCAAGGCACCCTGTTCGGCAAGAACAACGAGGGTGGCGCCGTGCGGGTCTTCACGACGCAGCCCAAGGGCGACGACTCGGGATACCTCGAGGCCGGCTATGGCAGTTACGACCACTACCGGATGAAGGCGGCCTACGATTTCTCCATCATTCCGGACAAGCTGTCGCTGCGCATCTCCGGCGGCATGAACCGCATCGACGGCTACGTTACCCGCTACGACTTCGTCTGCCTGCATCCCACGCTGTCGGGCAACCTGCCGCAGGTGACGGTCCGACCCGACTGCAAGACCGGCACTGAAGGCGGCGATGAGGTGGAGACGGCCCGCGCCAATCTGCGCTGGACGCCCACCGATGATCTGGAAGTACTGGCGTCCGCCGACTTTCTCACGGACAAGGGTGAGGCAACGCCGACCAAGACGCTTGCGGTCACCCCGGGCGGCGCTCTCGGGGACTACAACGCAAACGTGCTGTTGAACCCCGCTTCGGGCTTCTACACCGGCATACCGATCGACAGCCGCTTCGTGACCAACAGTCCCTACACGACGTACGCCACGTTCAAGGATCAGAGTACGGGCATCAGCTTCGACCCGGTCAACAATGTCGACGCCTGGGGCGTCGCCAACACGATCAACTGGAAGACCGCGGCGGGTCTGCGGGTCAAGAACGTGCTGGCGTACCGGGCCTATTCCGGAAGCTTCGTCTACGACGGCTCCGGCGCACCGCTGAGCACCGTCCTGTACGCCAATCCGGACTTCCTCCATCATCAGTTCAGCGAGGAGCTGAACGTGAGCGGCAGCCTCCTCAACGACACGCTCGACTGGGTTGCCGGCGGCTACTACTACGACGGCTACAGCAAGCAGGGCAACGGGCCCGTGCTGCTGACCTCGGCTGAGATCGTTCCGCCGCCCGTTCCCCCGGGCAGCTCACCCTTCTTTTGCCCGGTCGGCTGCTATGGGCTGAATTTCATCACCAACGATCCGGTGACGGTCACCAACAAGTCGGCGTTCGTGCACGCTCAATATCACTTCACGGGCGCCTTGACAGCGGAACTGGGCGTCCGCTACAGCGACGAGTCGAAGACCTACACCTTCTCCCGCGTGCTGCTGCCGTCCAACCCGCCGGACCCGCTGTTCACGCCCGCGTTCGACGCCGACTACCCCTTCCTCGCCGGCTTCGCCAACAGGCCGTCCGCGACCTCATCGACGTCGCGCTGGGACCCGAAGGTTGCGCTCCAGTACGACTGGACGCCGAACGTCATGACCTACGTGCAGTACGCCACCGGCTTCAAGGGCGGCGGCATCAACCCCCATCCGGTGTTCGCCTCGCAGGCGGTCCCCTTCAAGGCGGAAACGCTGTCTTCGTACGAGGTCGGCGCCAAGACCCAGTGGCTCGACAATCGCCTGCGCCTGAACGTCGCCGGCTTCCTGAGCAACTATAAGGACCTGCAGATCACCGTCATCGGACCTGCCGGCGCGGACATCGTGCAGAACGCCGGCCATATCCGCATCTCGGGCGTGGAGGGAGAGCTCGAGGCCGAGCCGGCGCCGGATCTCGTGCTGAACGGCTCGTTCGGATATCTGAACTACCATACCGTGGATCTCGGCCCCGCCGCCGGCGTCGTCGGCGGACCGGGCCCAAACAGTCAGCCGCCGTACGTGCCCCGGTGGAAGACCAATGTGGGACTGCAGTACGGCCTCCACTTCAGCAGCGGGGCAGTACTGACACCGCGGCTGGACTGGACCTACCAGAGCCAGGTCTTCAACGATCCGTCGAACGATCCGCTCGCGCTGCAGCCCGCCTACGGACTGCTGGACGCTCGGCTGACCTGGGACACGCATGACAGGCACTGGCAAGCGGCGCTTGTGGTCCAGAACGCTCTCGACAAGGTGTACTACATCAACAAGTATGACAACTCGGGGAGCTTCGGTGTCGTGGATGGCCAGCCGGGCTGGCCGCGAACCGTGTTCGTCACTCTGAAGCGAAAGTTCTGAACCTCAGCGGCAACCGCAGATGGACGGGCAGGGATTTGTCTATCGCTTCCGGGCGCCGTTCGCGACACCTGACACGCGCGGAGCCAGACCGCCGGCCTACCGCCGGACGATCGCGTACGGGATGATCATCGAGCGTGACGTCGCCGTCGCCCTGCGCGACGGTGTGCGTCTCTTTGTCGATGTCTACCGTCCGCTGGACGAGCAGCCGGCGGCACCCCTGATCGCCTGGGGCCCGTATGGCAAGCATGTGCCGAACGAGCCTGAGCGCTTTCCGACAGCCGGGCTGAACCCGGACCACATGTCGCCCATCACGCCGTTTGAGGGACCGGATCCCGTCTACTGGGTACCGCGCGGATACGCGGTCGTGGCGGTGGATCTGCGCGGAGTGTGGAACTCGGAAGGCATCGCCACCTATCTCTCGCCCGAGGAGGCACAGGACTTCTACGACGTGATCGAGTGGGCCGGCGTCCAGCCCTGGAGCAACGGCAAGGTCGGTCTCACCGGCGTCTCGTATCTCGCCTCATCGCAATGGCGCGTCGCGGAGCTCGAGCCCCCGCATCTCGCCGCCATCAATCCCTGGGAAGGCTGGGCCGATACGTACCGCGAAGTGGCGTATCACGGCGGCATTCCCGACACCTGGTTCTGGCCGTACCTGTGGACGCGCTGGGGCGTCAGCTCCACGCGCATCGAGGACTGGCGCGCAGAAATGCGGGAGCATCCCTTCTGCGATGCATTCTGGGCCTCGAAGGCTGCAGATTTCTCCAGGATCCGGGCTCCGGCCTTCATCGTGGCCAGCTGGTCCGATCATGGTCTGCACACACGCGGAACCCTCGAGGGATTCAAGCACATCGCCTCCGGCGACAAGTGGCTCGAAGTGCATGGCCGGAAGAAGTGGGCCTACTACTACGAACCGGACAGCGTCGCGCGTCTCCAGACGTTCTTCGATCACTTCCTCCTGGACCTGCCGACTACGCTGCCCGAATGGCCGAAGGTGCGGCTGGAGATTCGCGAGGGCTGCTACGTAGGAAGCACGCGCGGCGAGAACGAGTGGCCGCTGGCACGCACGCGCTACACCAAGCTCTATCTCGATGCGCGCGATGGCTCATTGCAGCCGGAGTCGATCGCGGCGGCGGCTCAGTGCCAGTACGAGGCGGTCTGCGGGCTGCCGAACGACGATCACGCACGCTTCGACATCACCTTCACCGCGCGGACCGAATTGACGGGCCACATGACGCTGAGGCTCTTCATGTCCGCGCAGGGCGCCGACGATCTGGATGTGTTCGTGGCGGTGCTGAAGCTCGACGGCCGGGGCGCACGGGTGCCGTTTCCGTTCTACGCCCAGTTCGAGGACGGGCCGGTTGCGCTGGGCTGGCTGCGCGCCTCGCATCGCGAGCTGGACACTGACAGATCCACCGAATACCAGCCGGTTCTGGCGCACCGCCGCGAGCGCAAGGTCGAGCCTGGCGCCGTCGTGCCGCTGGATATCGAGATTTGGCCGTCGAGCACGCTGTTCGAGGCGGGCGAGAGCCTGCGCCTGATCGTCCAAGGCAGCGAGATCAACAAATATCCCAAGACGACGGTCCCGGTGTACTTCAGGCACGAGGACAGCGTGAATCGCGGGCTGCACGTCATTCATACCGGGGCCGGCTACGATTCCTACCTGCTGGTGCCGCTGATTCCCCGCTAGGCTCGCAGGCGTTTAAGATGCGGGGATGCCGAAAAGCCTTCGAACGGCCCTCGCCGTGCTCACCGTCGTCTTCGCATGCCACGCTCTGGCTGCGGGCACCCGGCTCACTCCAGCTCAGAAGAACCCCACTGCCACGGCAGCGGTTCGTCGTGAATTCATGGATGCGATGCAACGCGTCCGCCAGCACGTCGCGGAGCTGCCAGACTCTCCTGCTCTTCAGAAATATGAGATCTACGAATATCTGCTCGCCGCGAGACTGCGGCGTGACCTCATCCTCAAGCCCGGCGAGGATCTCGACGCGGCGATCGACGAGTTCCTGCAGATGCATGCGGGCCAGCCTGTCGCGCGCTCCCTGAAGGGCGAGTGGCTGGTGAGCCTCGCCGGTCGGCACCGTTGGGACTGGTTCCTCCCGCGCGCGATGGACGTCGCGGGACCACAGTTGCTCTGCGATCGCCTCCAGGGAAGGCTCGCGACTGGCGAACTCAGCGGTCTCGCCGCGGAGGCATTGGCGCGATGGAGCCTCCCGCAAAAGCAGCCGCCGGAGTGCGACGCCGTATTCACGTGGCTACGGAGCGAACGCCTGATTACGCCAGAGCTGGCTGAAAGCCGTACGCGAGCCGCGCTCCTTGCAGAGAACCCGCGGCTCGCGCGCGAATTCGCCGACGACGTGCCCTCCGCCCGCGCCGCGCCACTACTGCAGTGGGCGCGACTTCTCGAAGCCCCGAAGCCGGCACTTGCGCTGCTGGCCTCGAGTGTCGCTCTGCCGGTGGATACGGCCGCGCTGGAAGCCGGGTTCAGCCGCCTGTCGCGAACGGATTCCGCGGCCGCCTCGAATCTGCTGCCGGGACTGCTGGTCAGGCCGGATCTGACTCCCGAGCTGCAGTTGCGGCTGCGACGCATGGCGGCGCTGGGCGCCGCGTACGGCCGGGACCCGGCGGCTCTCGCCGCATTCTCCAGCCTGCCTGCGGAGGCCGTCGACGGGGACGTGCAGGAGTGGCGGGTGCGTGCGGCCCTGTGGGCCGGCGATTTCACCAAGGCGCTCCGCTGGATCGAGCAGATGCCTGCGAGTCTCTCGGCACAGCCTCGTTGGCGCTACTGGCGCGCACGCGCGACGGCGGCAACGGCAGGTGGCGAAACGGCTGCGCCGCTGTTCGAGGAAATAGCGGGGCTGCGGGATTTCTACGGGTACCTTGCGGCCGACCGGCTGCATCGCGAATACGAGCTGAACGCGCACCCGTCTGCGGATGTCGAAGCGGCCCAAGACACGCTGGCAGCCACGCCCGGGCTGATACGCGCGCACGCGCTGTTCGATTGCGAGATGGCCGACGAGGCTGGCCTGGAATGGGCGACGGCGATCGGGGGTGCCGAGCCCGCCGTCAAAGTGCAGGCCGCCCACCTTGCGGCGCGCTGGGGGTGGTACGCGCAGTCGATCGCGACTCTTGCGCAGGTCGGAGAGTGGGATGACGTGCGATTGCGCTATCCACGTCCCTATCCCGCCGCCATTGCCGAGGCGAGCAGGCTTACGCAGTTGCCCGCGGATTGGATCCTCGCGGTCATGCGGCAGGAAAGCTTGTTTCGCAGCGATGCGGTCTCGCGTGCCGGCGCGCACGGGCTGATGCAGATGCTGCCCTCGACCGCGGCGGCCGTTGAACGGCGGTGGCATCTGCCGACACCGGACAAGGACGCGCCATTCGATCCGGCTCCGGACGTCGCTCTCGGCGCAGCCTATCTGCGCGAGCTGCTGGATCGATACGGCGGTCAACTGGGCCTGGGCCTCGCGGCCTACAATGCGGGCCCCGTGCCGGTGGCGCGCTGGCTGCCGGCCACGCCAATGGACGCCGACATCTGGATCGAGAACATCCCGTATGGGGAAACCCGTGGCTATGTGCAGAGAGTCTTCGAGCACATAGTGGCCTTCGCATGGGTGCGCGATGCGCAAATGCCGCGCCTCGCCGAGCTGCTGCCGCGGATTGCCCAGACGGCACCCGCCGCGGCGGCCGCTCAGAATTCCATCAGGTCGCGTCCCACGACCACCGGCCCCGAATAGAACTTGCGCACTCCATCGACGTAGCCACCGTCGGAATCCGACGGATTGCCTACCAGATGCGACAGCACGACGAGCTTCACTCCTGCTTTGCTTGCCGTCCTGCCGACCTCCTCCGGCGTGCTGTGCTCGGTCGCCATGTGCTTCATCAGAGCAGCGCGCCGCCGTGGAGTGACGCTGGCATCGGGCGTCGGGGCGCCGAGGGCCTGCTCGATTGCGGGCAGATCGATGACTTCGTGCACCAGGATGTCGGCGCCCTTCGCAAAATCGGCCATGACATCACCGCAGGGGCCCGTGTCGCCACTGAACACCACCACGCGATCCGGAGTCTCGAACCGCAGGGAGAAGGACTGCTGCCAGTGATAGCCGGGCGTCCTGGGCGAGAAATGGTAGTGGCAATTCTCCACCGCGGTGACCCTCACGTTCGCATCCTGGTACACCGGTCCTGACCCGGCGATCTCCTGCGCGAGGATCACCTTGGACGGAGCGACGTTCTCGGCATCCTCGAGGTAGTGCGCTGCCGCGTTGGGCGCGAAGTATTGCAGGAAGCCCTTGCGCATCGATGCCGTGCCGCGCGGGCCGTAAACGGTCATCGGCTGCGTGTTTCCATTGGTCCACGCCAGCCCCATCAGGGTGCCCCAGTCGGCGTTGTGGTCATCATGGTTATGCGTGATGAATATCTGATGGATGCACAGCAACGGCACCTTCGCCAGCACAAGCTGACGCGCGACCCCATTGCCGGCGTCGATGAGATACGGAGTGCCCCGGACGATGAGAACATTCGAGGGTTGGGCCCGATCCGCGTTCACGCGCGGGCCGCCCTGGGTGCCGAGCAGGATCAAGCGCGTAGCGGCCGAGGCGGGCATACCCTCCACGGCAATGGCGCCATGTGCGGCGAGGGCTGCGATGGTGGCGAGTGCGAAGGCCCGGATTCTCATCTTCAGGTGACACCCTTTGCGGTCGCGTCAGTGGCGGAGCATACCGCTACCGCAGCGCAGCACAACTCGCCGGGTGACTGCGGCGCACCGGCCTTTGCCTCGGGATGGCGTGACTGGCAGGATTTATCGGTTCTTTGGGAAGGAGTATCCGATGATCGGCGACATCGGGCACACCATGGTATCCGTGAAGCGCATCGGGCCCAACACGATCGAGGAAACTGACAGACGCGACGGCAAGATCGTCGCAGTGATCCGCGTGACGGTGGCCGCCGACGGCAAGACGTCGGAGTTCGTGGTGCACGACCGGCGCAACGGAACCACTTCAACCTACACGCTGCGGAAGCAATCGTAGTACGACGACAGCGCGTACGATGGCAGGTACCGCGGCGCGGGCTCCACGAGGGGCCCGCGCCGGGCAAACGTCAGCCTGCGAACGCGGCAAATCCGATCAGCACGAAGCACACCACGCCGCCGACCAGGAACATCATCGAGCGAAGTGTAGCCCTGTCTCGAAGGTAGGCGAGCACGTACGCCACGCGCGCGGCGATGAAGACGACGCACAGTGCCGCGATCCACCGGATGTCGACGGAGCGTTGCAGGGCGGCCAGCACGCCGAGCCCGAATATGGGAATGGCCTCGAGGCCGTTCAGGTGCGCGGCCAGCGCGCGGCGCCCTATTCCTTCGAGCCGGGCCTGCTGATCCCGGGGATCGCGGTTGTTGTAGCCGCCCGGAAGCTTCGCCATCTCGCGCGCCGCAATCGAACGCGGCCAGTAAGCGAGCGCGATAGCCACGATCAGGGAAAGATAGGCCACTGAATGCAGCATCGTCGGATCCTCGCGTTGAGCCGCGGCGCAGGCAGCCGCAAATCCCGATGAACTGTTTTTAACACGAATCCGCCGCGGATCGCGTATCGTTGGACACCGTCCGTACCGGGACGGCTGATCAGGAGTTCGCCATGAGTAAGGGCCTCGACCAGAAGAAGGACGCGAAGAAGAAGCCGACGAAGACCTTGGAAGAGAAACGCGCCGCCAAACGGGAAAAGAAGGCGAACAGGCTCCGCGGCTGACGGCCGCCGGGCGCGGGAACCGGCATCACGGATGCGCCGGTGCCCGCCCCGCCGCAGCGGGTTCCCGCCCCGCAGCGAACGCATCGTGGATGAACCTGACGAGCCGCTGGCGTGCGTCGTAGCCATGCCAGGGCTCCTCGCTCGCACCTCCGTGCAGCCCGAGGTACAGCGGTCCGTGGTTCTCGCGCGGATAGCGCACGAGCTGCACCGGGACGTTCTCCTGCCGCAACGCGCGGTACATCTCCAGGCTCTGGCCGAGCGGATCGACGGTATCGCCCTCGCCCTGTAACAGCAGGAAGGGAGCGCTCGCGCGCGCCGCGCCCGCGAGCGGGCTTTGTCGCCACGCATCCTCGGCATGCTCCCAGGGCTTGCCGAAGAACCACCGGTCGTACTCGGAAGAGTCCTCGGTGCCGTATTCGCTCTGTTGGTCGATGACGGGCGCCCCGCTGACGATGGCCCTGAAGCGCGTGCTCCGCCCCTCCACGAAGCCAGCCATCTCGCCACCGTAGCTGTAGCCGATGAGCGCCAGCCTGTCCGCATCGAGTGGATACCCCGCGAGCGCGGCGTCGACGCCCGCGATGATGTCCCGATAGTCCCCGCCGCCCAGGTCGTTCTTGTTCGCGGCCGCGAATGCCGCCCCATAGCCGCTGCTGCCGCGCGGATTGGGCCGCAGGACCGCCCATCCCTGCGCCAGCAGAAATCCAGGCAGCGGATCGAAGGAGTCGAGCCAGGCTCCCGTCGGCCCACCGTGCACGTCGACCACGAGCGGGAACTTGCCGCCCGCGGCTTGGGGCGGGAGGTACAGAAGGCCTTCGATCGGCTGCCCATCGCTCTGCCAGCGCAGCACGCGGGCGGGTGCCTGGGTCCAGGTTGGCGCGAGGAGCGTCGGGGTCTTCAGAACCCATGCGGCGCGGTCCAGCCGGTCCGTGTAATAGAGAGTGTTGGGTTGCGATGCACTGCTTCCCAGCCACACCCAGCCGGTCCGCCGGGTATTCGTCTGCAGCTGGCTCACGAAGGGCGCCTCGAATCGCAACACTTCGCGCTTGCCATCCTGCAGGCGGACATAGCTCACGCCCGTGCCCATCTGCGCCGCCAGCAGCACTCCGTGCGCTGCGGGAATCGGCGGCCCCGCGGGCGAGCCGGCCATGCCTGCCGTCAGATTGCGGATCGAGCGGTCCGCGAAGGACAGCACGTACAGGTCGGGATATGCGGGCGGAGCGTCCTGCCCGGCCTGCGAAGCAAAGTAATAGCGCTGACCGTCGTCGGACCAGGCGCCGCCGAAGAGGGCCGAAGGCAACTCATGCAGTTGTGTTGGATGCTCGGGAGCATCGACCGAAACCAGCCACGCCGTGCTCGATGGGGCGAGATCCGAGGCGTGGTTGGGCCCCTCCGAGATGGCGATCAGCCGATCGCCGCCGCGGCTCCAGGCCACCGATTCCAGATTGGGCGGCACCGCGGTTGCAGTGAGCTTGCCGGTGTCGGCCGCGAGCAGGTAGAGACGGCTGCCGTGGCGATCATGGTCCTCCAGCACCGCATCCGCCTTCGCGTCGCGCTGTTTCTTCTCGCCCGGCGTCTCGGGATCGCGCGCGACGATGGCGATCATCGGGCCCAGCGGTGCAACCTGGAACGCCTGCACATCGACGGGAACGAGCTCATGTCCGCTGGCGGGCGCATCCGCCGCCTGCGGCGGCACGGAATCCGCGTCCGCCGAGGTATCGACTACCGGCACAACCTTCAGATCGAAGGGCACGGCATCGCCGCCCGCCATCGGCAGTCGGAACAACTGTGTGTGCTCGCCGCGCTTGGCGGTGAAACAGACATCGCCGTTGGCCATCCAACGCCCACTGGTCTCGCCGTGCGGATCGTTGTCAGGCGATGATGTGAGCTGGCGCACAGTGTCCCGGGCAATGTCCACCAGCCATAGATGCTTGCGGGCACCGTCGGCGGTGGCATCCGTGATCTGCACCAGGACGCTGCGGCCGTCCGGCGAGAGCTGCGGCTCGCCCATGGCCCGGACATGGCGCAGATCCTCGTTGGCAGGCAGATGGCTCCTCTCGGCCTCTGCCGCGTTGCCGGCCGCGCCCGCGGCGCCACCGAGTTGGACGGTGCACAGCGTGAAAATCAGCCGGGCGGCGCTGCGCCGGGCAGTGGTTCTGACACTCGGCGACATGCAACGCTCCAGCGGATTTCGGGCTTCCGGATGAAATAATAGCGAAAACGGTCAACCTTCTGTCACGGTAAGGGGGTAATATCGGCCCCCGTGCAAATCCGGCCTCCCCACCGCAAGGGCCTCCTTGCGTCGTACGAAACTGACAGCGTGGATCGGCCGTTCGTGGTGTTAGGCCTGGATTTCGGCCTGTTCGCCGCCGCCGCCGCGCTCGCGCTCCTGGCCACCAGCCTGCCGTTGAAGCTATTGGGCAGCGTGCTGATGACCTTCGGCATCGTGCGGCTGTTCATGATCGGCCACGACGCCTGCCACGGCAGCCTGTTCAAGAGCTCCGCGCTGAACCACATGTTCGGGCGCATCGCCTTCATGCCCTCGTTGACGGCCTTCAGTCTTTGGGACGTGGGTCACAACGTGGCGCATCACAGCTTCAACAACCTCAAGGGCCGCGACCAGGTGTGGACGCCCTACTCCAAGGAGGAGTTCGACGGCCTGCCGCGCTATCGCCGCATGCTGGAGCGCTTCTACCGCTCGGGCCTGGGCTGGGGCCTCTACTACTTCCTGGAGCTGTGGTGGCGCAAGCTGTACTTCCCCAGCCGCCGGGAGATCGGCTCGGGCCGGATGAGGTACAAGCTCGACAGCGTGCTCGTGACCGGCGGAGCGGTCCTGTGGATCCTCCTGGTGGTCGCGGTTGCCGGCCAGACCGGGCAGAACTTCTGGGCGCTCGGCGCGTTCACGATCGCCGCACCATTTGCGCTCTGGAACATCATCATGGGATTCGTGGTGTACGTGCACCACACGCACCCATCGATCGCCTGGTTCCAGAATCGCCAGGAATGGCAGCGCGCCCGCGCGTACCTCACCTCCACCGCGAATGTGCGCCTGCCGTGGGGAATCGACCGGCTGATGCACAACATCATGGAGCACAACGCTCATCATCTGAATCCGCGGATTCCGATGATCTCGCTGCACAGCGCGCAGTGCGCGATCCAGGAGCAGTACACCGATCAGTTCACGGCCTACCGGATGAGCTGGAGCTCGTACACGGACTGCGTGCGCCGCTGCAAGCTGTATGACTACACCAACCACGCATGGCTCAATTGGAAGGGCGCCGTGACATCGCAGGTGCCCTTCACGCCGGACACCCAGCCGCAACCGGGCAGCGCTCCCGAGGCCGCATGCTGAAAGCCCTGAGGATCGCAGACGAGCACCCGGACCTGTTCACCTACATCGCCGGCGACCTGCAGCGCGACGCCGTCCGATGCCAGCCGCCGGACGAAGCCACGTCCGAGAGCCTGGTATACGCGAGCGAGCCGGCCCAGATTCAACAGGCGTTGAGCCGCAATGTCGCCATCCTGATCGTCCACCGCAAACTGGCCGGAGTCCTGGGCGGTTTACTGACCGGATCGCCTGGCGAAGCCCCAGGTGGATTGCTCGCGGTGGCGCCAGCGGCCAGCCAGTCCGCGGCCACTTGCTGCTTCTCGACGCCGGGCATCCCGCTCGCGATGGCGATACTGCTGAGGTACTTCGACGTCAAGGCGCAACGCTTCACGCAATGGGGCGAGCGTCATCCGACCGCGGTCGTGCACGCCACCGCTGCCGTCAGCGCAAACGTCGTTCTCGGGCCCTACTGCGTCATCGGTGCGGGCGCCGTCGTGGGTGAGAATTGCCTGATCGGCGCCCATACGGTGATCGAGAATGGAGCACGGATCGGCGCCGGGACGATTCTGCATCCGCACGTGTTTGTCGGGGCGGGCTGCGAGGTCGGCAACCGCTGCGAGATTCATCCGCACTCGAGCGTTGGCAGCGACGGCTTCGGCTATGCGACCGACCCCAGCGGCAAGCCCAGGAAGATCCCCCAGCTTGGGAATGTCCGCATCGGCGACGATGTGGAGATCGGCAGCAGCTGTGCGATCGACCGCGCCACGCTCACCGCCACCTACATTCGCTCCGGGACGAAGCTCGACAACCTCTGCCACATCGCGCACAACTGCGATCTCGGGGAGAACGGCTTCTTCACGGCCGGCTTCATGATGGCCGGCTCGACGAAGATCGGCCGCAACTTCCGCACGGGCGGCAACTCAGTGGTGTCCGCCCATCTCACCGTCGCCGATGACGTCGTCCTGGCGGGCAGGTCATCCGTGACCAACGACATCACGGCGCCGGGTCAGTACGGCGGCTTTCCGCTGCAGCCCCTGCACGATGCGCTCAAGACCCTGGTGAACATCGGGCGCCTCAACAGGATCCGCAAGGACCTGAACCGCGTCATGAAGCACCTGCGGCTACGAGCCGAGGACGCGGAGACGGTCTGAAGCGCCGTCGCGCGCGCGGCTGCGATTCAGCCCACACTGCCGGCGAGCCTCGCCGCCCCGCTTCAGTAACTCTCATCCTGGCTCGGAAAGCCCCCCGACTTGACATCCGTTATGTAGGCCTCGAAGGCCTTGCGCATGACGCCGTGAAGGCTGCCGTACAGGCGCAGGAAGCGCGGCGAGAACTCCTGGTTGATGCCCAGCATGTCGTGCGTCACCAGAACCTGCCCGTCCACTGCGGGGCCCGCGCCAATTCCGATGACGGGAATCGACAGCAGCCGTGCGACGCGCCCCGCCAGCTCCGCCGGAATCTTCTCGAGCACCAGCGCGAAGCACCCGCTCTCCTGCAAGGCGAGCGCGTCGCGAACCAGTTGCTCAGCTTCGCTCTCGTGAGTCGCGCGCACCACGTAAGTGCCGAACTTGTAGATGGACTGCGGGGTCAATCCCAAGTGGCCCATGACGGGTATGCCGGCCGACAGGATGCGCTTGATGCTGTCGAGGACGAACTCGCCACCCTCCATCTTCACGCAATGCGCTCCCGATTCCTTCATGATGCGCACGGCGCTTTCCAACGCGAGGCGGCTGTTCCCCTGGTACGAGCCGAACGGCATGTCGACCACGACGAGGGCCCGCTGCACTCCGCGCACGACAGCGGCGGCGTGGTCGATCATCTGGTCGAGAGTGATCGGGAGCGTGGTCTCGTGGCCATGGATGACATTGGAGGCGCTGTCCCCCACCAGTACGACATCGATCCCGGCGCTGTCGAGAATCCGGGCGAACGAGAAGTCGTACCCCGTGAGCATCGCGATCTTCTCCCCGCGGGCCTTCATTTCCGAGAGCCGCGCCGTCGTCACCCGGCGCCGCCTCTCATCCTCATCGCCGGCGATTTGCGTGGACATGTGGGCCCCCTGGAGTTGATGTAAGAATACGCTTAAGTGCGGATCGCAACGGAGACTCCCCTTGGCTGCCGCGACGCTGCTTGTCCTGATCATCGCCTCGAGCGCGATCGGCCTGTCCTCCAGGAAATTCCTGGAGTGGGCCCTGCTGCGCCCCTATCTCATTGCCCGCGGGTCGGGCTATCCGGGCCTGCTCGTCAGCGGCTTCGTCCACGCGGACCTGGGCCACCTGCTGTTCAACCTGATCACCTTCTACTCGTTCGGCTTCGCGCTGGAGCGCGTGATCGGAACGGCGCAGTTCGTGACGCTCTACCTGCTCGGGCTCCTGGTGAGCAATCTCGGCACTACCTTCAAGCACCGCAACGATCCCAACTACGCCGCGCTGGGAGCTTCCGGCGCCATTCTCGCCGTCCTGTTCGCCTCCATCCTGTACTTCCCGCGGCAGCGGCTGTTCATCCTGCCTCTGCCGATCCCGATTCCCGCACCTCTGTTCGCCGTGGCCTATCTTGCGCTCAGCTACTACTGGTCGCGGCAGGCCAAGGGACGGATCAACCACGATGCCCACCTAGGCGGAGCCCTCACGGGGCTTGCCTTCGTCGCCCTGACCGCACCGGACCGGTACCCCGCACTTCTGCAATCGCTGATGAGATAGCCGCGATCAGCTCAGCGTGACGCTCACCGGGCAGTGATCGCTGCCTGTCACGTCAGGATAGATCTCCGCGCTTTGCACCGATGGTCGCAGCCCCTGCGACACCAGCACATAGTCGATTCTCCATCCGATGTTACGCGCCCGCGAATTGGCGAAGTGGCTCCACCACGTGTAGTACCCGTTGCCCTGCTTGAACAGGCGGAACGTATCGACGAAGCCGGCATCGACCGCGTTCTGAAAGCCCCTGCGCTCCTCGTCCGTGAAACCCTTCTTGCCGCGGTTGGACTTCGGATTCGCCAGATCGAGCTCGGTGTGAGCAACGTTGAGGTCGCCGCAGAAAATCACCGGCTTGGTCCGCTCGAGCTGCCGGCAATAGGCAAGAAAGGCCGGATCCCAATGCTCGAAGCGCAGCTTCAGGCGGCTCAGGTCGTCCTTCGCGTTCGGCGTGTACACCGTGACCACGAAGAAGTCCTTGAATTCGGCCGTGATGACCCGGCCTTCCTCGGAGCTGTCGCGCTTGAGCTCGTCTGCGAACCTGAACCCGGAGGCGAAGTCATCTGGAAAGCCGTTCACGACGCTGAGCGGCTTCTCCTTCGAGAAGATCGCGGTGCCCGAATAGCCCTTCTTCAGCGCGGAGTTCCAGTACTCATGGTAGCCCGCCAGATCGATCTCGACCTGCCCGCGCTCGGCCTTGGTCTCCTGCAGGCACAGGATGTCGGGGTCGTGCGCCGCCACGAACGGCATGAACACACCCTTCTTGAGCACGGCGCGAATGCCATTGACGTTCCAGGAATAGATTTTCAAGGGACCTGCGCTCCTCGCTCAGCAACCGAAGAATCTTGCCAGCAGCTCGTAGATCTGCGGCAGATTGATGTCCGAGTGCTGGCCGCCCCAATCGCTCGAGGCCCCCGGCGCGCTCGCATGGGCCTGGTGGACAGGCGTCAGGTCCGCCACCCCCAGCCGGCCCGAAAAGACTGGCACCGAGGTCGGCTGAACCGCCGCTGTCTGATCCACGGGAACTGCCAGCGCGCCGGTTGGACCCTTCGAGCCCATCGCCGCCACCGGATCCGAGAACAGGTGCGCGAGCTTCTGCGCCGCCGGGTACCAGGTCCCAAGGGCCTTGTCGTTCTGCGAAGTGGTCACGAGCATGCGCAGGTTCGGGATGCTCTTCTGAACATTGCCGTAAAGCCGGCCCGGCGCCAGTGAGTCGGTGTCGGTCGCTGCCTGCAGCAGCGCCACGTTGAACACCGCGTTGCGCGCCTTCGCCAGCGTCGCGGCATCCTCAGCGAGTGCCTCGAGCGCCGAGCACAGCACGCGACAGCCGAAACTGTGCCCGATGAGATTGAAGCGCAGCGCCGACTGCCCCTGGCGCGCCTCGATGAGCAGGCGCAGGAGCGAGTATCCGGCGTGCAGGCCGACGCTGTCCGCCCGATGCTCCATCGTGAAGAAGGAGGTGGCCTCGAGAAAATTGGCGACCGAGTTCTGGTCCTCGGAGAGCATCGACGGCCAGTGCATCGCCAGCGCCAGCGGGGAGAACGGGGAGCCGAATTTCGGGCATTCGGCGGGCGAGGCCCCGGCCAGCTGCTGCAGGGTCCTGGCGAAGCCGATCGAGAAGATGTTGTATTCCGCGACGGCGCTGGAGGCCGTGTTCCACCAGCCGTGCGAGTAGAGGAATACATCGGTGAATGCGAAGGGCGCCGCGGCCGCCGTCTGCAGCTCGATGTCGATGTTCTGGTCGAAGATGATCCCGTTCTCGTTGACGGGAACAGTGAGGAAATGGCTCACGGATATCTCCCTGGAAGCTCAGTAGGCATGGTACCTCAGAGGCGCAGCCCCCTCAGGGCCGCCCAGCCACCGGTACAGCTTGGCAGAAGGAGTCTGCCGATTCCATGGAACGCGCCAAGGCGTCGCGCGTTGCTCGACGGTCCGGCCATGGCGGACGAACAGAACATCCCTCCGGCACGACTCACGGCGCATGCGCGGTCCGGGAGCAACCCCCAAGTGGCGGTCGAGAAGATTCATCTGGGCTGCGGCACCGACATTCTCCCCGGCTGGATCAATGTCGACAGCGCTCCCATTCCCGGGGTCGACGTGGTCCACGACCTGACCGCTTTCCCCTGGCCGTTCGAGTCCAACCGCTTCGTCGAGGTCCGCATGCTCCACGTGCTGGAGCACCTGCCCGACACGGTGCGGACGGTCGAGGAGATCTACCGCATCTGCGCGCCCGGCGCCCACGTCGTCATCCATGTGCCGTACTGGAATTCACGGGACGTGGTGACGGACCCCACGCACAGGCGCTCCTTCACCGAGTACTCGTTCGACTATTTCGATCCGAGCAAGCGCTATTGCATGGAGCGTCCGTACTATTCTCCGGCGCGCTTCCGGGTCGCCGGCAAGAGCTACTTCGTCAAGTTCGGCTCCTACCGCAAGGTCACCTCATCCTGGGCGAAGAGCGCGTTGGAGCTCGGAGCGCGGCACTTCTGCGGGGTGATCTGGGCGATGGAGTTCTGCCTGAGCGTGCTGAAGGAGACCTGATCAGAACTTCCCGTTCTGGAAATCCTGGAATGCCTGCATCAGCTCCTCCTTCGTGTTCATCACGAAGGGACCGTACTTGGCCACTGGCTCGCGCAACGGACGCCCTGCGACGAGGATGACCCGCGCGCCGCCGCCATCGCTTCCCGCAGCAAGGCCCTCGATCTGCACCTCGGTCCCTTCGCCGAGCACGGCAAGCTCCTGCGAATTGACGGCACGCGCCTGTGCGCCGGCGCCAACCTGGACTGCGCCCTCGAACACATACAGGAACGCCGCGTGCCCAGCCTCGAGCGGTTGCTTGAAGCAGGCGCCCGGCAGCGCTTCGATATCCAGGTAAGTCGGGTCGGTGGCCGGCTGCGAGATCGGGCCGTCGGTGCCGGCCACGCGGCCGGCAATGACCTTGACCTTCACTCCCTCATTCGGCGTCACCGTCGGAACACGCTCGGGACCGAACTCCTGGTACTTCGGTGCGGTCATCTTCTCGCGCGCCGGCAGGTTCAGCCACAGTTGGAAACCGCGCATGCGGCCCTGCTCCTGCTCGGGCATCTCTGAATGCACCAGGCCGCGTCCGGCGGTCATCCATTGGACGCTGCCCGGGACGAGCACTCCCTCGTTGCCGTGATTGTCACGATGGCGCATCCGCCCATCGAGCATGTACGTCACCGTCTCGAATCCGCGATGCGGATGATCCGGGAACCCGGCGATGTAGTCCTCGGGCCGGTCCGTTCCGAACTCATCGAGCATCAGAAACGGATCCAGGTCCGGCAACTGCGGTTGGCCGATGATGCGAGTGAGCCGCACGCCGGCGCCATCGGATGCCGGCATGCCGCGGACGACGCGCGTCACCGCGCGGGTAATCACCGAACCGGTAGCCATCTGAAAAACCTCCCGAGCGATCTGTCGCTGCGTGCCTTTTCATGGGGGCGAAATCGAAAAGTCGTAGTGCGGGCGAACAGCGGTACCGGTCTGGGAGAAAATAAATTAATTATCAATAACTTACATTATTATTACGAAGTCAATTCGATGAGGTCACGGTGAAGCTCGCCCGCTGGCGGATATCGCGGCTGGAGGCTCCCACCTGCACTTCGTATCGGCCGCCATCGACCACGAAAGCCTTGCGCGCCACGTTGTATCGAGTCGCATCACGCGCCGGAACCAGCGTGAACGCCACGCGCCGCTCCTCGCCCGGCGCAAGAGTGATGCGACTGAAGGCGCGCAGTTGCTTCAACGCCCGCGGATACGCCGAATCCGGTGACTTCAGATACAGCTGCACCACCTCGTCTCCCGCACGGGCACCGACGTTCTTCACCCGCAGCGACGCCTCCAGTGAGCCGTCGGGAGCGACCGTCGCGCGATCCAGGGATAAGCCCGAGTAGCGAAAGCTCGTATACGACAATCCATACCCGAAGGGATACAGCGCCTCGCCCGTGAAGTAGCGGTACGTGCGACCTTGCATGCTGTAGTCATCGAACGCCGGCAGCGTCTCGGATGCCTTGTAGAAAGTGACCGGCAGGCGTCCCGCAGGGTTGACGTCTCCGAAGAGAACGTCGGCGACGGCGTCTCCGCCCCGCTGGCCCGGATACCAGGCCACCAGAATGGCGGGCACGTGAGCCTTCGCCCAGTCGATCGCCAGTGCCGAGCCGGTCGTGAGGACGAGGACCACCGGCTTGCCGGTGGCCTGCACCGCCTCGAGCAGCTTCTCCTGGGTGGCGGGCAGGCGCAGGTCCGTCCGGTCGCCACCTGAGAATCCAGGATAGCTGACCTTCATCTCCTCTCCTTCCACATCGCCGGTGAGGCCGCCGACGAACACCACTGCGTCCGCGGCGCGGGCTGCCTCGAGTGCCTCTTCAAACGGCGGCCGGAAGCCAGGCAAGCGCCACGCCAGACGCACTTCCGCGTCCCGCGTGTCCTCGAAGTACTCCAGGCGGATGCTGTAAGCCTTGCCGGCCTCGAGTTCGATCTGGGCGCTCTTGCTCTGCAGACGCGGACTGAGCTGCCAGGCATCGATCACGAGCCGCTCGTCGATGAACAATCGGAAGCCGTCATCGCCGCCGACACTGAGCTCGTAGCGCCCCGTGACCGGCGGCAGGAGCTGCCCCGTCCAACGCACGCTGAAGTCGTCGGGTCCGACGGCGCGCTCGGGCGACAGCTCTCCCCGCGCGATCAGATCGTCGGTGGGCGAGCCACGGTCCCACCGAAACGCCACGCGCGGATCCACGCGGGTCAGTGTGGGCGCCGCCCTGAAATCGCGGCCCCGGAAGTATTCGCCCTTGAGTCCCTGCGCGGTGCTCCCAACCTCGGGCCGCAGGTACGCCGGCTCTATCGCCGGGTCGGCGCG
>FTDY01001176.1_pt1 | contig 26541 bp, 23 predicted proteins | sample 1640031 | NCBI WGS metagenome assembly FTDY01 (sample SAMEA3914816, study PRJEB12502) | metagenome | biome: forest; material: soil | place: USA | collected 2011-09-16 | depth 0.3 m
AAGCAGGGTTACCGGCTGCAGATGACGGACGCTCCGGTGCGTGCACCGGATGCCGGCGAAGTGCTGGTCAAGGTGCGCGCAGCATCGCTGAATCGCCGCGACGTGTTGCTGTTGAATGGTCAGTACCCCGTGCCGGCGGCACGCTCAAGCATCGTTCCCTTGTCCGATGGCGCCGGCGAAGTCGTTGCGATCGGAAGTGGCGTCAAGCGCTTCCGGATCGGGGATCATGTTGCTGCGATTTTCTTTCAGAGCTGGCTGAGCGGGCGGCCGGCGCCGAACGTCGCGACGTCGGCGCTAGGGGGAGATCTCGACGGGATGCTGACGCAATACGTCACACTGAGCGAGCAGGGGCTCGTCAAACTGCCGGCGCACCTGTCGTTCGAGGAAGGCGCAACGCTCCCCTGTGCCGGAGTGACAGCCTGGAACGGACTCGTGACCCGGGGCCACATGCAGGCCGGCGATTACGTCCTGCTGGAAGGCACCGGTGGCGTCTCCCTGCTCGGATTGCAGTTCGCGGCGGCCGCGGGTGCGAAGCCCATCATCACCAGCTCCCACGATGAGAAGCTGGAGCGCGCGAAGGCGCTCGGGGCCTTCGGCACCGTCAACTACAAGACGACGCCGGACTGGGACAAGGCGGTGCGCGCGCTGACGGGCGGCAGCGGAGTGCAGGAAGTGCTCGAGGTCGGCGGCAAGGACTCGCTGCCGCATGCCATCGCAAGCCTCGGTGTGGGCGGCCACATTGCATTGATCGGCGGCCTGGGTGGATTCGGCGGCGACGTGCCGGCGCTCTCGCTCATGACGAGCAACGGCACGGTCAGCGGGATCTACGTGGGATCGCGCGAGAATTTCGAAGCGATGAACGCATTCATCGAGAAGCATCGCATCAAGCCGGTGGTCGACAAGGTGTTCGACTTCAAGGATGCACAGGCGGCTTACGACCTGATGGAGTCCGACAATTTCTTCGGCAAGATCGTCATACGGATGTGAGGCGTGCAGGGCGCCGCGGATGGGTTTCGGACCGGTGATGCTTCGAATAGCACTCGAGCCCTAACGAGACTTCAGGTGCAGAGGTGAAACCATGAACCGACTCGTCGCGCTGGCGGCAAGCATCGCGCTGCTCGCATCGCCGGCCATTCTGGGGCAGGACGTGATGCAGTTCGGCCTGAAGCAGCTCAGGGTTCTCGCCGAGAACGACAAGGTGCGGGTACTGCAATACACGCCGAAACCGGGCGACAAGACACCTATGCACAGTCACCAGTCCACGATCGTCTACGTAGTCAAGGGAGGGCGGGTCAAGTACACGCTGCCGGATGGCAGCACGGCCGTCTCGCAGCTCAAGACCGGGGAGGCGTTGCTGCGGCCACCCGTGACGCATTCGGACCAGGCGCTGGATGAGATTGAAGTGATTCTGATTGAGCTCAAGCAATAGTTCGAACAGTCGCTCGAACAGCGCAACTCGAGAGCAAGAAACGTCAAGAACGGCCCGACGGACATCGCCTATCATTGGTTCAATGCCGCGACGAACCGACCTGCTGCCTCTGTTGCGCCATCTCTACACACACAGGGAGGAGGACGTTTCGCTCAAAGCCCTGGCGCAGCGTTCCGGGTGGTCGCGGTTTCACTTTCACCGCGCGTTTCGCAACCTGGCAGGCGAGACGCCCAAACAGTACGCGCTGCGACTTCGCCTGGAGCGCGCGGCGGCCATGCTCCTCGCCGGCGACAGGACGGTGTTCGACGTCGCTCTGGCATTCGGATTCGCCAGCCACGAAGTGTTTACGCGCGCCTTTCGCCGCCACTTCGCCTGTACCCCCGTTCGCTATCGAGTCGCTGCCTTGGCTGAGGCCTCGACGAGTGAACGGTCGCGGCACGTCGAGATCACCGATGTGGTAGGTCCCTGCATTCACCTCTACCATCTGCAAAGCACCTACTCGCCCGGGAGACAGGCCATGCCCACGCTATCGATCGCGCGTGTGGAGCGCGTAGCTCAGCCGATACTGTTCATCCGCCGCAGGATCGCGCGCAGCGAGTTGCCCTCGATGCTTGCAGAATGCTTTGGCAAGGTTTACGCCCATGCCCAGCAGGCGGGCCTTGCGATCGCGGGGTTTCCGATCGCGCTCTATGTGTCGATGGGGCCAGGGCTGTGGACCGTCGAAGCGGCCCTCCCGCTCGCCAAGCCCGCCTCCGGCGACGGTGAGATCGAGGCCGGTTACCTGCCAGGAGGACCGGCCGCCATGGCAGTGCACGCCGGCCACTACGAGCAACTTCCTGACACCAACGCGGCGATCCAGCGGTGGATCGAGGCGAATGGGTTGCGCGTCGGCGGCCCTCCATGGGAATGGTATGTCACCGACCCGGCTCAACATCCCGATCCGGCGGATTGGAGAACCGAGGTCTACTGGCCGTTGGCCTGAAGGGTCACTGGATGCGCCGGCGCGTGCTGCGCGTTGGCTGTGCCTCGAGCGGGTTTTCGGGCCAGTGATGTTTCGGGTAGCGCCCGCGCATGTCCTTGCGCACCTCGGCGTAGGAGCCGCGCCAGAAGCCGGCCAGATCGCGCGTCACCTGGACCGGACGCTGTGCCGGCGACAGCAGCTTGAAAGTCACCGGAACCTGGCCGCCGGCGAGCCGCGGAGTGTCCTCGAGACCAAACACTTCCTGCAGCTTGACAGACACCACTGGCGCGCTGTCGTCGAGGTAGTCGATACGGATCCGCGAGCCGCTCGGGACCTGTAGATGCGTGGGCGCGAGGCGATCGAGCTCGCGTTGCTGCTCCCATGACAGCAGCCCGCGCAGAGCTTCAGTCATCGGTAGGCGCGCCAGATGGTCGCGCCGTGTCACGCCGTCGAGCCAGGGTGCAAGCCAGCTTTCGAGCGAGGCCGACAATCTGGTGTCCGACACGTCGGGCCAGGACCCGCTTGCGCTTCCACGAACGAATTCGATGCGAGCCTGGAGATCCCGCACGTCCCGGGTCCAGGGAAGCGCCGCGATGCCCAGCTCGCGGATACCCACAAGCATCGCCGCCCGAGCCGCCTCTGCGGGTACCCCGGGCATCGGCTTCTCTTCCAACAGGATCTCGTCGAGTCTGACGACGCGGCGCGCGATCACGGCCTGTTCCCGCGAGTTCCACTCGACCGATTCCGTCCGCTGGATGCGTTCAGGCAGGAACCGCTCGAGGTCAGCGCGATCGATCGCCGCGGCTAGGAGGATCCGTGCGTCGCGATCGCTGTCATCGAGGTCAACCGCCACGATGAATTCCTCCTTCGCGAGAGATTGGACCTCGGCGAAATGAGCGCCCCGCCCGTTTGCAAGGGTGTACGTTCCCAGCGCTCCCGCTCTGCGACGGCCGATTCGATCGGGGTAGGCGAACGCGAGCAGTACCCCCTCTTTCCCGACTAACTGAACGCCGTACAAACTTGAACGGCGTTCACTTATCTCCAAAGGTACCCCCACACCTCTCCCAGAGCTTCCGGTGTCATGAACCTGCTGAACGAGATTTCTCGCCACGCTTCGCGCGCGTTGCAGGCTGAACCGGTCAACACCGGCGGTCCCACCTTCACCGCGCATGAGTTCCACGCGTGTCGCGACGTCCGCATCTCTGGCGGACGAAGCGCTGCGAAGTATGTCGCGATCGGACAGCAACGCAGCCAGATCCGCCGCGAGCGGTAAGCAACCTATATCGCGTGCACGCAGCAGCATGTGTGCGAACCGCGGGTGGACGCCCAGACTCGTCATTTCGCGCCCGTGAGATGTGATGCGCCCATCGGAACCGAGGGCACCAAGCCGCGCGAGGAGATCGCGGGCGCTCGCCAGCATTGCGGCTGGAGGCGTGTCGAGCCACCGCAGATCGTTTGCATCGCGAACGCCCCAGCTCGCAAGTTCGAGTGCGAGCGGAGCCAAATCGGCGGCGGTGATCTCAGGCGGAGAGAATGCGGCGAGGCTGCGGTGCGCACCCTCGCTCCAGGCGCGATAAGACACGCCCGCTTCCAATCGGCCCGCGCGGCCCTGCCGCTGATCGGCGGAGGCGCGGGAAATACGCTGCGTCTCCAGCCGGCTCATTCCCGTAGCGGGATCGAACACGGATCTGCGGACCAGACCGGAGTCGACCACGACGCGTACGCCCGCGATGGTCAAGCTGGTTTCCGCAATGTTGGTGGCGAGCACGACCTTGCGCGCGCCAGGAGGCGCCGGCATGAGCGCAGCGTCCTGCTCATCGCCGGAGAGGTCGCCGAACAGCGGCAATATGCGCACCGAAGGATCGGAGCCTGCTGAATGAAGCAGCGTTTGAACACGCCGGATTTCCCGCGCGCCGGGCAGGAAGACGAGCACGTCACCATGCTCTTCACGCAACGCGCGCTGCACGAGCTGAGCAACGATTCTCTCCGCGTTCTCTCGATCCGGTAGACCTTTACCTGCAAATCGCGATTCCACCGGATAGATGCGTCCCTCGGCGGTGACGACCGGTGCGCCGCCCAACAGGTGCGCCACGGCCTCACCGTCCAGCGTCGCGGACATGACCAGAACCTTCAGGTCCGAGGACAGGCTGTCGCGGCCATCCAGGGTCAGGGCGAGACCGATGTCCGCCTGCAGGCTACGCTCGTGGAATTCATCGAAGATGACTGCCGCATAGTCATCGAGCCCCGGATCGTTCTGCAGCATGCGGGTCAGCACGCCCTCGGTTACGACCTCGATGCGGGTTTCCCGCGACACCCGGGTGTCCATGCGCATCCGGTAGCCCACGGTGCGGCCGACGCTCTCGCGAAGGGTTTGCGCCATGCGCTGAGCGACCGCGCGGGCGGCGAGCCGGCGCGGCTCGAGCATCATGATGCGCTTGCCGCGCGCCCATTCCTCCTGCAGGAGCACGAGAGGAACGACGGTGCTCTTGCCCGCTCCCGGTGGCGCTTGGAGGACCGCCGATCGGTTCGCTCTGAGTGCCTCGAGCAGCGCAGGCACCACAGCATCGATCGGCAGTCCGGACTTCACCAGATCCGCACTCGCTCCGCGGGCGGCAGGTAGAGCTGATCGCCCGGCTTTACCTCGAATGCGGCATACCACGCATCGACGTTGCGCACGACGCCGTTGACGCGAAACTTCGAGGGGCTGTGTGGATTGCTCAGCACCTGCGAGCGCAGCTGCTCGTCCCGGTAGAGCGAGCGCCACGACTGTGCCCACGACAGGAAATAGCGCTGGTCGCCCGTCAGCCCGCCGAGCACCGGTGGCGCTCGCCCGTTCAGCGACCGGTGATAGGCGGCATAGGCGACGCTCAGTCCACCGAGATCGCCGATGTTCTCCCCGAGTGTGAGCCGGCCGTTGATCTTCAGTCCGGGCAGGACGACGTATTCGGAGTACTGCCCGGCAAGCCGATCGACCAGCTTGCCGAACGCTGTCTCATCCTCCGGCTGCCACCAGGTGCGCAGAACCCCATGTGCGTCCGACTTGGCTCCCTGATCATCGAAGCCATGGCCCATCTCGTGGCCGATCACTCCGCCGATCGCGCCGTAGTTCACGGCGTCGTCCGCGTTCGGGTCGAAAACGGCGGCTGCAGAATGGCGGCCGGAAACACGACCTCGTTGAAGGTCGAGTTGTAGTAGGCATTCACAGTCTGCGGCGTCATGCCCCATTCGTCGCGATCCGTCGGCTTGCCCATGCGCTCCTGCTGGCGCCACCAGTCGAATTCTCCGGCGCGCGTCGCATTCCCCAACGCATCGCCGGCGCGTACGGTGAGCGCCGAATAGTCGCGCCAGTGATCCGGGTAGCCGATCTTCGGCCTGAAGAAGGAGAGCTTCTCCAGGGCCACCTTCTTCGTCGCGGCGCTCATCCACGGCAGCTGTTGAATGTCGTGCGCGTAGGAGGCGCGCAGATTCTCGATCAGCTGCAACACCTTCTGTTTGGATGACGGCGGAAAGTAGCGGTCGACATAGAGTTGACCGATGGCCTCGCCCATCTCATCGTTGAGCGCGGCGATCGCGCGCTTCCAGCGTTCCTGCTGCTCGCGCTGGCCGTTGAGAGTGCGTCCGTAGAAGTCGAACCTCTCATCGTCGAAGGCCTTGGGCAGAACGTCCGCGACGCTGGCGAGATAGTGGTAGGTGAAGTAGGCCCGCCAGCGCTCGACCGGCACCGTGCGGAAGAGCTTCGCGAGGTCCTGCACCGCATCGATCTCGCGCACCACGAACTCCTGCTGAGCGGCGAGTCCGTCTGCCTCCAGCAGCGGTTGCCAGGCGAACCCCGGTGCCGCCTGCTCGAGCTCCACGCGCGTTCGCAGGTTGTACGTGAGATTGCGCTCCCGCCTCCTGGCAACGGGCCAATGAACTCGGGCGATCGCGGTCTCGATCTCCAGAATGGATTTCGAATCCGCGGCCGCGTTCCGGTCACCGCCGAGAGTCAGCATGCGCTCCACGTGTGCGACGTACTTCGCGCGCAGGTCGACGAACACTGCGTCGCCCTTGAGGTAGTAGTCGCGGTCCGGCATGGCCAGACCGCTTTGCGATAGGGCAACGATGTAGCGATCGGGATTCTTCTGATCCGTCGTGATCGTGACTCTCACGGGCGCCTTCAGATCGAGGTCGCGGCGCCCCATGAGCCTGGAAAGATCCTCGTAGGTGCGCGCGGACGCTATTGCCTGCAGAGCCGGCTGAACGGGAGCGAGCCCCGCACGCTCGATCGCGTCCGTATCGAGGTAACTTCGGTAGAGGTCGCGGACTTTCTGCTGCGTGCTTCCCTGCGGGGAATCCGCGGGCAGACCTTCGACGATCTGGCGCAGATTCCTGCGCGCATTCTCGTCCAGCTCCGCAAACGCCCCCCAGCTCGTGCGGTCTGCAGGGATCGAGTTCGTATCGATCCAGTGGCCGTCGGCGTAGCGATAGAAATCGTCGCCGGGCCTGACGCTGGAATCACGTGCGGTCAGGTCGAGCCCGAATGCCCCGATCTGCGCCGGTTCCCGGGACTTGCCCGCCGGCGGCGAATCGGAGCAGCCCGCGACCACCAGCGCGCACAACATGCCGGCAAGGATATTTCTGATCATGAGATCGACTCTCCTTATCTCAAGCGCAGGAAACCGAGCGCGAACAGGAGCCACCCCGCGATCAGGGCCAATCCCCCGACCGGTGTCACCACTCCCACCACGTGGGGTGCCCCGAAGGTCAGCGCGTACAAGCTGCCCGAAAACAGCACTACTCCGAGAAAGACCAGCACCGCCGACCAGCGCAGCAGGCGCGTTTGGGCCGAGCGCAAGGCCAGTCCGATGCCCAGCAGCCCCAGCGAGCTGCAGAAATGATAGCGGACGGCGGTGTCATAGACCTCGAGCCGGTCGGCCGAGAGGTGCCCCTTCAGGGCATGCGCGCCGAGCGCGCCGCAGAGCGTCGCAAGCGCCAACAGCAATCCCGCCAGGGCAAGCGTCTTGCGTCCGTCCATTGTGCCGGAACCCGCGTCCTAGGGCTGCGGCCCGCCCATGAAGGGTTTGATCAGATCCAGGGGCAGGGGGAAAACGATGATCTGCGTGCGCTCGTGGGAAATGTCCGCGAGCGTCTGCAGATACCGCAGCTGCAGGGCGCTCGGCTGCTGCGCAAGGGACTTGGCAGCCTCGACGAGCTGCTGGGCGGCCTGGCTTTCGCCTTCGGCGTGGATGATCTTGGCGCGCCGCGTGCGCTCGGCTTCCGCCTGCTTCGCCATCGCGCGGATCATGCTCTCATCGAGGTCAACGTCCTTGATCTCGACGTTGGCGACCTTGATGCCCCAGTTCTCGGTGTTCTGGTCGAGAATCTTCTGGATGTCCGCGTTCAGCTTGTCGCGTTGCGCGAGCAGGTCGTCCATCTCGTGCTGCCCGAGGACGGAGCGCAACGTGGTCTGGGCCACCTGGCTCGTGGCCTCGTAGGGATTGGCGACCTGGATGATTGCCTTGCCGGGGTCGACGACGCGAAAGTAGACGACCGCGTTGACCTTCACCGACACGTTGTCGCGTGTGATGACGTCCTGCTTGGGGACGTTGAGCACGATGACGCGCAGGTCGACCTTGCGCATGCTCTGGACGAAGGGGTACACCAGGATGAGGCCGGGTCCCTTGATGCCCGTGAAGCGGCCGAGGGTGAACATCACGCCGCGCTCGTATTCGTTCAGCACCTTGATGGCGCTGAAGACGACGATGGCGATCAGGACGACGACGATGATCGAGAATGGCATTTTCAAAGCTCCTGTAGCGGCTCGACGAACACGGTCAGTCCCTCGACTCTCGCGATCCGGACCGCCTGGCCGGCCTGCAGCGGCGAGCTGCTGCGCGCGTTCCACAGCTCGCCCCCATAACGCACGCGGCCGTTGCCGGTGAAGCCATCGACGACCTCTGCGCTTCCCCCGAGCATCCCCTGCACACCCGTGACGACGCGGTGTTGCCTGGAACGCCCGGCGATCCAGGCGATGCCGAAGATGAGCAGTCCGCCCACCGTCGCCACCGCGGCAATCAGCGGCCGTCCGATGCTCATTCCCGGCACATCCGAGTCGAACAGGATGAGCGAGCCGACGACGAACGCAATGAGTCCCCCGAGGCCGAGCGAGCCGAAAGTCGGCAGAAAGAACTCGGCAACGATCAGTCCGATGCCCACCGCCACCAGCGCGAGGCCCGCGTAGTTGACCGACAGGATCTGGAACGCAAACAGGGCCAGCAGCAGGGCGATGACGCCGACGACTCCCGGCAGCACGGCGCCGGGATTGTACCCTTCCAGGAGCAGGCCATAGATGCCGATGAGCATCAGGCCGTAGGCAATGGTCGGATTCGTGATGACCGCGAGGAACTCAGTGCGCCAATCCGGCTTGACGTAGGCCACCGTCAGCCCCTGCGTTGCGAGCTTGACGTCCTGCTGGCCGACGCGCACTTCGCGGCCGTCGATCTGGGCGAGCAGGTCCGGCAGATCGCGTGCGACGACGTCTACGACCTTCTGCTGGAGTGCGGCGCTCGCCGATAGGCTGGCCGCCCCGCGAACCGCCGACTCAGCCCAATCCGCGTTGCGTCCGCGCAGTTCGGCAAGGCCGCGGATATACGCCACCGCGTCGTTGACGACCTTATGCTCCATGGCCGTGCCCGGCGGCGTGTCCGCACGGGAGTCGCCCGGCTTCGCGCCGTCGCCCGGCTTGGCAGCATCGGGCGGCTTCGCGCTCTCGGGCAGCGCCGGGGATTCTCCGCCGATGGAAACGGGAGTCGCAGCCCCCAGATTGGTGGCCGGAGTCATTGCGGCGATATGGCTTGCGTACAGGATGTATGTGCCGGCGCTGGCCGCGCGCGCGCCGGACGGCGTGACGTAACTTACAACAGGGATCGATGAAGCGAGGATGGCGCGAATGATGTCGCGCATCGAAGTGTCGAGGCCACCAGGGGTGTCCAATTGCAGCACGACCAGAGCGGAGCCGCTTGCCTGCGCAGCCTCGAGTCCACGGACGACATATCGGGAAGTCGCAGGACCGATTGCGCCGTTGATCTCCAGCACAGTCGCAGTGCGCGGACCGGCGCTCGCGGTGCGCGGACCGGCGCTCGCAGTCGACGCAAAAGCGAGCGCCGCAAGCAGACACGCACGAAGCAACGAACCGTTCACAGCGCTCACCCTACTCCCAGGAGGAACGAGACCGCAACGCTTGACTTCAGCGGGGTTTCGGCGTCCGCGGCAGCCCCGTGTGCTGCGTCCGAAACGGGCGTGCCTGGGTTGGTTTGCGGCTCCCGCCGCGGCGGCCTTCGGGCGCCTCGCCCGTTCCGCTGGGTTGCCAGGCGGGCACGAGCTGCTGCTTGCCGGATCCGATGAGATCCGCGCGCCCCATGCGCCGCAGCGCCTCACGCAGCACCGGCCAGTTGTTGGGATCGTGGTAGCGCAGGAAGGCCTTATGAAGCCGGCGCACTTTCAGGCCCTTTGGAATCAGCACCGGCTCGCTCGATTGCGTGACCCGCTTGAGCGGATTCTTGCCTGAGTGGTACATCGCCGTTGCCGTCGCCATGGGCGACGGCAGGAACGCCTGTACCTGGTCTGCGCGGAAGCCATTCGACTTCAACCACAGGGCGAGCTCGAGCATGTCCGTGTCGCTCGTGCCGGGATGCGCGGCGATGAAGTACGGAATCAGGTATTGCTCCTTGCCTGCCTCCTTCGAGTAGCGGTCGAACAGCTCCTTGAAGCGGTAGAACGCGCCGACGCCCGGCTTCATCATTTTCGACAGCGGGCCGTCGGCCAGCGCCTCCGGCGCAATCTTCAGGTACCCGCCGGTGTGGTGCTGCGCAAGCTCCTTCACGTAGTCGGGCGACTCGACCGCAAGGTCGTAGCGCACGCCGGAAGCCACGAGCACTTTCTTGATTCCGGGCAGCTCGCGCGCGCGGCGGTACAGCCGGATGAGCGGCGCGTGATCCGTGTTCAGGTTCGGGCAGATGCCCGGATACACACACGACGGGCGGCGGCACGCGCTCTCGATCTCGCGGCTCTTGCACGCCAGCCGGTACATGTTCGCGGTCGGGCCGCCGAGATCCGAAATCACGCCGGTGAAGCCGGGGACCTGGTCCCTGACTTCCTGGATCTCCCGGATGACGGAGTCCTCGGAGCGGCTCTGGATGATGCGGCCCTCATGCTCGGTGATCGAGCAGAACGTGCAGCCGCCGAAGCAGCCGCGCTGGATGGCGACCGAAAAGCGGATCATCTTGTAAGCCGGGATGTGGGCCTTGCCGTACAGCGGATGCGGCTGCCGCCGGTACGGCCGCTCGTACACCCAGTCGATTTCCTTCGTCGTCAGCGGAATGGGCGGCGGGTTGAGCCAGACATCGAGATCGCCGTGTCGCTGCACGAGCGCGCGGGCGTTGCCGGGGTTGGATTCCAGGTGAAGGATGCGCGATGCGTGCGCGTACAGGACGGGGTCGGCGCTCACCTGCTCGTAGGACGGCATGCGGATCACACTGTGCTCGCGGTTCGCGTTCTTCACGCGGCGCACGAACCGGACGACCTTCTCTTGCGGCGCAGTGGCCTGTTGCGGCGCGGCGGTCTGTTGAACCGCGCAGGCGGCCTCGCCTGCCACAGCTGCCGACTGCCGCGCGGCTGGCGTCTCCATGGGATAGGGATCGACGGGGGGATTCATCGGCCCCGGCGCGTCGAGGTGCGCGGAGTCGATCTCGATCCAGCTCGCGAAACCGCCCTTGCGAACAAAGGCCGTGCCGCGCAGATCGGTGATCTCATCGATCGTCTCGCCGCCTGCGAGCCGGTGCGCGATCTCGCAGATCTGCCGCTCGCCGTTGCCATACACCAGCAGGTCCGCCTTGGCGTCCAGCAGGATCGAGCGGCGCACCTTTTCCGACCAGTAGTCGAAATGCGCGATGCGGCGCAGCGAGGCCTCGATGCCGCCAACGACGATCGGGACGTCCTTGAACGCCTCACGCGCGCGTTGCGCATAGACGATGACGGAGCGGTCGGGGCGCTTGCCGCCCTCGCCGCCGGGCGTATAGGCATCGTCACTGCGGATGCGCCGGTCCGCGGTGTAGCGGTTGACCATCGAATCCATGTTCCCGGCGGTGATGCCGTAGAACAGGTTGGGCCGGCCCAGTGCCGCAAACGGCTCCGCGCTGCGCCAATCCGGCTGCGCGATGATCCCGACGCGGAATCCATGGGCTTCCAGGACCCGGCCCACGATGGCCATGCCGAAGCTCGGATGATCGACGTAGGCGTCCCCGGTCACGAGGACGATGTCGCAGCTGTCCCACCCCAGCGCCTCCATCTCCGCCCGGGACATGGGCAGAAACGGGGCCGTGCCGAAGCGCTCAGCCCAGAATTTGCGGTAGCCCGTGATGTCGCGTGCGGTTTGCATGGGGGCGCGGATTAGAACAGAACCGCCACGGGCGGGCAAAACCCCCGCGCAGGCGGCGAAAAACCCACCACAATCAGTGGCGTTTGCCCTGTTCCGCCGTCTCGGGATGCTGCCGGGCGGCGGGGGAGGCTTCCAGCTTCTGCAGCGCCTGCGCCAGTCCGGGCACGTGCTCCGCGCCCTCCAGGACCCGCAGGCTGGAGCCGGCGAAGTCCTCTCCGATGGGCTCATACCGGCCGCCCAGGCAGCCGGCGAGAAAGGCCTCGGACACCGCATAGAAGGCGATCCGGTTCTGGGGCCGGGCAAACCCATGCCCCTCATCGGGATACAGCACGTAGGTCACCGGGAGCCGCTTGGCCTGCATCGCCGCCACGATCTGGTCGGATTCGGCCTGTTTCACCCGGGGATCGTTGGCACCCTGGCCGATCAGCAGGGGTCTTGAGATCCGCTCGACATGGGTCAGGGGCGAGCGCTCCTTGAGAAGCTCCCGTCCCCGCTCGGTGCGCGGATCGGCGATCCGCCGCGCCATGTCCTCGAGAAAGGACTTCCAGTAGGGCGGAATCGAGTTCAGCAGGGTCAGCAGGTTGGAGGGACCGACGATGTCGACCCCGCAAGCGAACCGGTCGGGGGTGAATGTGAGGCCCACGAGCGCGGCGTAGCCACCGTAGGATCCTCCATGGATCGAGAGCCTGTCGGGAATGGCGATCCTCTCGCGCACCGCCCAGTCGATGGCGTCGAGAAGATCATCGTGCATCTTCCCAGCCCACTCGTGGTCGCCGGCATTGACGAATTCCTTGCCGAAACCGGTGGAGCCGCGATAGTTGACGGACAACACCGCGTAGCCGCGATTCGCCAGCCACTGATGCTCGGCGTTGAAGCCGTAGCTGTCGCGTGCCCACGGGCCGCCGTGAACATCCAACACCAGGGGCACCGGGCGCTGCGGCCGGTCCGTGTCGTGTCCGTCCGTCCCCGGCGGCAGCGTGAGATATGAGACGAGAGGCAGCCCGTCCCGCGAACGGATCTCGACCGCACGCATCGGGCGCAACGGTGCGCCCGACAGCTCCGGCCGGCTGTCGAAGAGCTTCGTGACGGTGCCGCTGGAGCGCTCGTAGAGATAGCTCGCCACGACGTGCACCGGGTCGTCGACGACGACAATCCACTTGCTGTCGTCCAGGGTCCGGCTCACCAGCTCGAATTGCGGGCCCAGCGCCGTTCTGAGCCGCTCGATGTCATGGCCCACTGCCGGAATGAGCGGCCGCAGCTCGTTGGTCAGGTACTCGACCGCGTACGCCTGCGGCGTGCGTGTTCGAGGGTCCAGCCAGACATCGGAGATGTCGGCCTTGTCGCCCTGCGCCAGCACGGTCTGGCTGGCATTGCGCAGATCCACGCGCAGGAGTGCGGCCTTGTCGCGGCCCACCGAGCTCAGCAGCAGCGCCGTGTTGCCGCCCTCCTCGACCACGAGCGGCCGGAATGTCAGGCTGTCGGACTGGCCGTACTTGAGGAAGCTCTCCCAACCCTTGTCCGTGCGCCGGAAGAGCTCGCCGCCGCCGTCTGCCAGGGTCTTGACGGCAACGCGCGGCTGCAGTTGCAGATCCTCGAGGTAGGCTGCGAACTGCTGATCGTTGCGCTCGACGAGCTTGCGTGCACCGGTGGAGACGTCGATCTCATAAAGATCGTGCCACTCCGGCTCACGGTCGTTCAGCGCGATGAGGGCGACTCCCGGCCGCTCGTGCGACAGGCCGACGATTTCTGCGCGCACCTTGTCGAACGGAGTGAGGTTGATCTCGGTGCCGCTGCGGACATCGACACTGTGCACGCGCCAGTTCTCATCGCCGCCCTCGTCCTGCAGGAAGAGAATGTGGTGGCTGTCGTCGGCCCAGAGGTGCTGACGGATACCGCGCTTGCGATCATGGGTGATGGGTTGCGCCGCCTCCAGCTTGCCGAAGGGGGCCAGCCAGACGTTCAGCACGCCGCCCTCGGGTGCGAGGAAGGACATGAATTTCCCATCCGGGCTGAGCCGGGCCTGGGCGCGTACCGGATTGCCGAACAGCGCGGCACGCGGAATCGGGGGAGCGTCCGAACTGGTTGCAGCCACTGCCGGTCCTCCATTCATTGCCAGCGCCGCGAGCAGCATAGGCAGCACTCTGGCGGTCATCCCTCGTCCTCTTCAGTACAGCAGCACGGCTTCGCGCTCTTGCGCCCACGAGGCCTCATCCGCACAGGCGAGCGCATCGAGATCCGCCGGCGCCGCATCCTCATCGACCCAACGGCGCAGCAGATCGCTGCCGTTGATGACATCTATTGCGAGCCGATCCTTCTCGTACTCGTAGGGGAAGTCACGCCAGATCGGGTAGTCGGGCCGCAGCCTGCGCAGCGCCTTGAACGCGAGCGCATGCAGGCGCCAGGGCCGGAAGCCCTCATGATCGTAGTAGGCGGCATCCTCCACGTGTACCTGGAAGCCCGCGCACAGCTTGCCCACGTGCTTGTGGAAGGTTGGCTCGAACCAACAGGGCCGCAGGCGGCAACCGCGCATCCAGGCAGGCGCGAGCGCCCGCATCTGCGTCAGCAGGGCAGCGATGTCGAGATCCGGAGCGCCCAGCACCTCGAGCGGCCGCGTCGTGCCCCGGCCCTCGGAGAGGGTCGTGCCCTCGAGCATGACCGACCCTGGATAGCAACGCGCCATCCACAGGTCTGGCGCATTGGGACTGGGGTTCACCCAGGTGCGTTGCCCCACCGGCCACCCATAGCCGAACGGATTGGAGGGCTCCCAGCCTTCCATCGGAATCACGTGGCAATCGACATCGAGATTGAGGGTCGACACGAACCAGTGAGCGAGCTCGCCGAGCGTCAAGCCGTGACGCATCGGCATGGCGCCCGCGCCGACAAAGCTCTCGCAACCGGGCCGCAGCCGCAGTCCCTCGATCGGGCGCCCGATCGGATTCGGGCGGTCCAGCACCCATACTGACTTGCGCTTCGCCGCGGCCTCCTCGAGCACGTAGCGCAGCGTGGTCACGAACGTATAGATGCGGCAGCCGAGATCCTGAAGATCCACGAGCAGGACGTCGAAGGTATCCAGCATCGCCGCCGTCGGGCGGCGAACCTGGCCGTACAGGCTGAATACCGGGATGCCGTGCACGGGATCGGTGAAGTCGCCGGACTCGACCATGTTGTCCTGCTTGTCGCCGCGCAGGCCATGCTGAGGCCCGAACGCGGCCGTGAGCCGCACATCCCCGAGAGCGGCCAGGGCATCGAGGGAGTGGACGAGGTTGCGTGTCACCGATGCGGGGTGGGCGAGGAGCGCCACGCGCCGCCCGGCCAGCGGCTTGCGCAGCTCGGGCTCTTCGATGAGGCGGTCGATGCCGAACTTCATGGAGCGACCTCTAATGCAAAGGCCTGCGGATGGTGGAAATCGGGCTTGCCCTCAGCGTGCCGGAGCGCCCAGTACGAAAGCCTACCATCCTCATCCTCGATGACGGCGGCGAGCGCCAGGCGCAGCGCCGGCTTGCGCTGCGGCACCGCGGCATCGATCCCGAAATCCACCAGCGCCGTGGCCGATTCCAGCTCCAGGCGATCCGGGGTGCGCTGCACGCGGATTTCGGGGGTGCCGAGACCGGAGGCGAGCTGCATGCCGGTGCGATACGCCGAGAAGCGATACGCGGCCCACTCTCCGGAGGGCGCGAAATTGAGCTCGTCGTAGCCGGGCGACTCGTCGGGGGCCACGAACGCCTCGAAGCAGGTGTGCTTCCAGAGCTCGTTCGCACGCCGCGAGCGTCGGGGTGGCGCGATACGCAAGCGGCGCAGGTCCGCGTCCAGAACGTAGTTGACCAGCAGAATGCCGGCCTGCGTCACGCCGACGTGAGTCTCCAGAGCCCGAACCGCGGCGCACGGGGTTGCCGGGTGGGCGCTGAGAACGGCCCTTTGCATGTCGGTCGGCGGCATGCTCCATTCTACGTTCGAAAACTCGGTCGGCGTCACGCCGTATGTCATATTCGCTCTTTGGGGAATACGGTCAGCGGGGACGCGTTCGTGGCAGGAGAGAGGTGGGATGTCCTGGTCATCGGAGCGGGCGTCGCGGGGCTGACCGCTGCCTCGCAGCTAGCGGCCGCCGGTCACTCGGTACTGCTCGTCGACGCACGCGACCGCATCGGTGGGCGAGTCTGGACCCGGCATGAGCCCGGACTGCCGGCTCCCGTCGAGCTCGGGGCGGAGTTCATTCACGGCCGCATCGCTGCGACTTTCGAATTGCTGAGCGAAGCCGGCAAGGCCGCGCTCGACACATCCGGGGCTCACTGGACCTTGCTCGACGGCAGGCTGCAGCAGCGTCAGGAGGAGCTGTTCGGCCAGGTCCAGCAGGCACTCGACGATCAGGCCGCCTCGCTCAGGCAGCACGATCTGAGCTTCGAGAGCTTTCTCGCGGACGCGGGAATATCGAACAATGCGCGGCGGCTCGCCCGCTCCTTCGTCGAGGGTTTCGACGCCGCCGACGCATCGCGCGTGAGCGCACGCTCCATCGCTGAAGAGTGGGGCTCGGGAGGGATGCTGGATGCGCCACAGTTTCGGCCGTCCGGCGGCTACAGCTCGGTGCTCAGCGCGCTGTCGGGCGCGCTCGACCGCAAGCACTGTCAGCTTCAATTGCAGACGACGGTCACCGATGTGCGCTGGAGTCCGGGGGCCGTCGAGATGGAGGGCCGGTTCCTGTCGCAACCCTTTCGTGCGCAGGCACGCGCTGCCATCGTGACCCTGCCGCTTGGAGTTCTGCAGGCGGCCCCGGCAACCGTCGGGTCGGTCCGGTTTACGCCGGCGCTGGACTCCAAACGCAGCGCGCTCGAGGGCCTGGCCTCGGGCCCCGTGCTCAAGGTCGTCCTGCAATTCCGCTCGGCGTTCTGGGAGGAGTGGGATGAGGGCCGCTACCAGGATGCCTCGTTCTTTCATTCCCCGGATGCGCTCTTCCCGACCTTCTGGACGTGCAAGCCGTTGCGCGCGCCGCTGTTGAATGCATGGGTGGGCGGCCCGAAGGCCGCCCGGCTTTGTGAGGAACCGCTCGCCGACATCGTTCGCGCGGCGATGACGAGCCTCGAGGCGATGTTCAGCGGACGCGTCAACGGTCTCGAGCTCGAGGCCGCGTACGTGCACAACTGGACGACCGACCCCTTCGCCCGCGGGGCCTACAGTTACGTGACCGTAGGCGGCAGCGAAGCGCGCCGCCTGCTCGCGGCGCCGTTGCAAGACACACTGTTCTTCGCAGGCGAAGCCACCGACTGGGAAGGAGAGGCCGCGACCGTTACGGGCGCGCTGCACAGCGGCGCGCGCGTGGCTGCGGAAGTAGTCAAAAGCCTGAGCGCCGGCGACGCATGACCGGCGCCGGTCTCATGACGCGCCGGCAACTCGTGCTCGGCGCTTGCTGCCTGGCTTCTGCAGGGGCCGTTGCGGTCTCAGGGAGTGACGAAATCGCGCCCGGGATCTTCGTCCGCCGCGGCGCTGACGAAGACGCGGCGGTTTCCAACGACGATGCCATCGCCAACATCGGCTTCGTCGTGGGACGCGAAGCGGTCGCAGTCATCGACCCCGGCGGGAGCCTCCGGGATGGAGAGCGACTGAGGGCTCGCATCCGCCAAGTCACGGCGTTGCCGATTCGCTACGTGATCATGACTCACCTGCATCCGGACCATATTTTCGGCGCCGCGGCCTTCCAGCAGGATCGGCCGGCGTTCGTAGGACACAGCCGGCTGCCCCAGGCGCTCGCGGCGCGCGGGGAGTACTACCGCAAGCGGCTCGCCGATATCCTGGGAAGCGACAGCGCGGGAACCGTCGTGATGCCAACCCAACTCGTGCGCGATTCCACGCGCCTCGACCTGGGCGGCAGGGCGCTGCAGCTCACGGCGCATGGGACTGCCCATTCCGACTGCGATCTGACGGTGCTCGAGCTCGACACGGCCACGCTGTTCGCGGGCGACCTGCTGTTCGTGGAGCGGATTGCGTCGTTGGACGGGAGTCTGAAGGGGGGGCTGGGGGAGCTTAACTCCCTGAAAACAGTGGCCGCCCGGCGTGCCGTACCCGGTCACGGTCCAACGAGCGTAAACTGGCCGGCAGGCTCGCTCGATCTGGAACGCTACCTCGGCGCTCTGCTGCGGGAAACGCGGCAGGCCGTCGCCAAAGGGGTGGACATCGAAACGGCGGTTGGCACCGTCGGCCAGTCCGAACGCGGCCGGTGGAAGCTCTTCGACGCCTACCACGGACACAACGTCACGCAGGCGTTCAAGGAGATCGAATGGGAATGACGCAACGGGTGTGGCTGAAGGTCGCGATCGTCGCCCTGTTCGCAGCGGCGCCGCCGCAGGCATTTGCCGACGATCAGGATGATGTGGCGCGCGTCGCGCGTTGGAAGGCCCTGAGCCAGGCGATCTTTCCGGGCCGCCCGCTCCAGGATGGCGGCGGCGTCGTGCAGCTCGACGCTCCGCCACGCGCGCTGGACGCCGCCCTGGTACCCGTGAGCCTGGATTTCCCCGGCAGCAAGCCGATCAAGAGTGTCTACCTCATCATCGACGAGAACCCCTCGCCGCTGGCGGCTCATTTCACTTTCGGGCCCAAGGCGGATGCGCACTCCCTCAAGCTGCGGGTTCGAGTCGATGCCTACACGAATCTGCACGCGGTCGCCGAGGCGCGCGACGGCACACTGTATTCGACGGCGAAATTCTTCAAGGCCGCGGGCGGCTGCTCTGCGCCCGCAGGCCCGGACGATGCGGCCGCCCTGAAGGACGTGGGAGTGATGAAGCTGCACCTGCTGGGGCCGTTCGCGGCCGGTAAGCCCGTGCAGGCGCAGCTCATGATCCGGCATCCGAACTTCAACGGGATGCAGATGAATCAGCTCACCCGTTTCTACACGCCCGCGCGCTTCATCAGGACCATCGATGCAAGCTACGAGGGCGGCTCGGTGTTTCATCTGGAATCGGACATCTCGCTGAGCACCGACCCGGTGATCACGTTCGGTTTCGTCCCGCAGCAGAAAGGCCAGATAAAAATAGTGGCCCGCGACAGCTCGAACGCGACGTTCGATCGCAGCTTCGACGTACCGGGTGCCGGTGGCTGACATGATCCGCCACCGACGTTAGGGTGGCGCAGGGGGTTTTGACATGACGCGGTTCATACCGAGGGTCGTCGTTTGTTTCGCATTCTCGCTGTCTGCGGCGCTTGCCGCAGGTCCGCCTGCGGGTTCGGCCGCCGCTCCGGCCGCGCACGCCGCAGCGCGCCCCGCGGCGCATCCGGCAGCGGGGGTATCCGAGCCCGAGGGTTACTGGAGCGGCGACATCAACGCACCCGTACCCGCGAGCATCCACGGCGGCAAAGTCATTCACGCCGAGCAGCTCGGCAACCTGGTCGTGGCCGGAACTGCGGTTATCGTGGACGTCTCGAACGCTCCGACACGGCCTGCGGATCTTGCTCCGGAGGCTCCCTGGATGCCGCCGTTTCACCGGGGAATTCCTGGCGCTCTTTGGATCCCCGGTGTCGGACTCGGCACGCTACCGGATGCCGCGGACGCCTACTTCCGCGACCGACTCGCGGCGCTCACGGGCAAGGACCTGTCGAAACCCATCGTGGTCTACTGCCACGAGCGCTGTTGGCTGAGCTGGAATGCGGCGAAGCGCGCGATCGGCTACGGCTATACGCACGTGTCGTGGTTTCCGGAAGGGATCGAAGGCTGGCGCAAGACGGGGATGGCGACCGGGGAACTGCAACCTGAAAAGGTTCCGCACGAATCGGCGCCCGCGCAGGAGGGGGCTTCAGGGACCGGTTAGCGCAACGCGCTAGCGCCGCGCCGCTGGCCGGCCGGCCGGCCGCCAGAGCCGCAGCCTCATGCCGCGCGCTGTGGCTGAGGCCTGCGATCGAGCGTGAACAGCGTCCCGATGACGAAGAGCAGCAGCGTCGCGCTCAGTGCCATCGACCAGTGAATCCCGATGAGACCGCCCAGCAGCCCGACGGTGATCCCGGCGAAGGTCCGCATGCCGCTCGCAGCCATCGAAAAGACGCCGATGACGCGGCCCCGCATTTCGACCGGCGCGTTGATCTGCACGAGCGCCTGCGCCATTGAATTGAACGCCAGCTCTAGGAATCCCGCGGCGAACAGGAGCGCAAGTGCGATCGGATAGTTCCTGCACAGCGCGAAGCCCCCGATGGAGCCGCACCACAGTACCGCGAGGATCAGGGCGGTGCGCGGCCTCGCTTTCAGAAACCCACCGCTTTCCAACGCGAATCCGGCCGTCAGGGCGCCGGCGGCATCGGCCGCGAGCAGCATGCTGTAGGTGACCCCCGGATCCCCGTGCCCCAGGTCCCGCGTGAATTCCGGCATCTGCGCCTGATACGAATTGCCGATGAAGAAGGCGGCGGCGGCGGCAAGCAACGTCATGCACAGCAGGATCGGGTTGGCACGAATGCTTCTGAACGCATCCAGAATGTCGCGCAGGCCACGCACGGCGCGTGCGGGAGCGGGCGCGCCCTTGCGAAAGCGGGGCCCGTACGGCGCCTTCCACAGCCACAGCAGCATCGGCAGGTAGATCAGCGCGTTGACGAAGATCCCGTTCGCCGGACCGAGCGCGAGCAGCAGGGCACTGCCGGCCGCCGGGCCGCAGAAGATTCCCAGGTAGCGCGCGGTAGCGTTGAGGCGCACGGCGCTCTGCAACTGCTCTGGACCTACGATGTCGTGGAGCAGGAGCTGCGCCGGCGGGTTCCACAGCACGCCGGCGAATCCATGGATGACGAGCAGCGTCATCGCCTCCCATTTCTGCAGGCTGTCGGTGAGGAACAGCACCCCCCAGCACAGCGACACGCCCATGAAGAGCAGCATGCCGAGCTGGATGATCCGCCGCGGGTCGAATCGCTCGGCCAGCGCGCCCGCATACACGGAGAAGAACAGGAAGGGCACCCAGTGCGAAATCACTGCGAAGCCGGCGAGCGCCTCGGAGTGAAACTTCTGGAACATCACCCAGTAGCTGATGACGTGCTCGATGTTGTCCGCCAGCATCGTCACGGCCATGCCGACGAAGAAGAACCGGAACCCCGCGTGGCGTAGGGCCTGAAACGACTGTCTGGCAGGCGCCGCGGCGCTCAACTCTGGAGCAGCTCGATCAGCGCCCGCGAAACCGCGCCCGGCTGCTCGAGCGTCGACAGGTGCCCACAGTCAGGCACTATCACGAGCCGCGAGCCCGGTATTCCGGCGGCGATCTCCGATGCACGATCTGGCGGCGTGATCGCGTCGGCGTCGCCTACCAGCACGAGCGTGGGACAGCGGATCCCCGCGAGGTTGGGACGTGCGTCCGGCCGGGTCATGATCGCGTGCTGCTGCCGCTGGAAAGCGTCGGAGCCCACTTCCTGTGCCATGAGCCGCACGGTCAGGCGAAGTCCGGCGTCGCTCTGGCGGCGGGGTGCCACCAGGCTGGGGAACAGCTTGTCAGCGATCTCACCGAAACCTCCGCTGCGCGCCAGCGCAATCAGGGCTCGGCGGTTTTCGCCCTGCTCGGAAGCGTCAGGACGAGCGCTCGTATCCAGCAGCGCCAGCTTCGCGACGCGTTGCGGCGCCTGGCGCATGATCTCCAGGCTGATGTAACCGCCCATGGACAAGCCGATCAGCGCGAACCGTGGCGGAGCCGATGCCAGAACCCGGTTGGCGATGGCGCCGATGCTGTCGTCCCGCGTGTGATCCGCAATCGTGACCGGGCCAAAGGGCCAGACTGCTGCGACCTGTTCCTCGTACAGCCGCGGGGTCGCGAGGAGCCCGGGAATGAATACACTCTGCAGCGGCTCGCTCATGCTCTAACCCAGTGCGCGGTCGAGCTCTGCGATCAGGTCCTCGACGTCCTCGACTCCGACGGAGAGCCTGATGAGCGTGTCGCTGATGCCCAGCGATGCGCGCATCGCGGCGGGAAGCGATGCGTGCGTCATGAGGGCGGGATGCTCAATGAGGCTCTCCACGCCACCGAGACTCTCGGCGAGTGAAAACAACTCACAGCGCTCCAGCATCCGGCGCGCGTCCTCGACCCCGCCGCGCAGCACGGCGGTCACGATGCCGCCGTAGCGCCCCGCCATCTGGCGCTTAGCGAGCGCATGCTGAGGATGGCTCTCCAGTCCCGGGTAGTGGACGCGCTCCACTTTCGGATGCTTCTCCAGGAATCGCGCGATCGCGAGCGCGCTCGCGCAGTGCCGGTCCATCCGCAGCGCCAGGGTCTTGATGCCGCGCAGCGTCAGGAACGAGTCGAACGGTGAGGACACGCTTCCCAGCGCATTCTGCAGATACTTCAGACGCTCCTGCAGCGACGGGTCGGCGCGCACGACGGCCGCGCCGCCCAGCGCATCCGAGTGCCCGTTCAGATACTTCGTCGTCGAGTGCACGACGATGTCGAAGCCGAACTCGAGAGGCCTCTGGATGAACGGGGTGGCGAAGGTGTTGTCACAGACCGTCAGCAGGCCGTGCCGCCGCGCGACCTCCGCGACGGCGCGCAGATCGACGAGCTTCAGCAGCGGATTGGTCGGGGTCTCCACCCAGACCAGGCGCGTATTCGGCCGGATCGCAGCCTCGAGCGCCTCCGGCTTCGTCAGATCGACGAACGAGACATCATGGCCGGCTGAGCGCTTGCGCACGATCTCCAGGATCCGGTAGCTGCCGCCATACAGGTCATGCATCGCAACCACGTGTGAGCCTGCGTCGAGCAGCTCGAGCACGGTTGCAGTCGCGGCCATGCCGGAGGCGAAGGTGAAGGCCTGGGCACCGCCTTCCAGATTCGCCATCGAGGCCTGCAGCGCATCGCGGGTCGGGTTTCGGGTGCGCGTGTAGTCGTAGCCCTTGTGCACGCCGGGGCTCGACTGAACGTAGGTGGACGTGGCGTAGATGGGAGGCATCACCGCCCCCGTGAGCGGGTCCGGCTGCTGGCCGCCGTGGATGACGCGGGTGCCGAACCGGTGACCGCCTGACTTTTCGCTCATTCAAGCCCCTTTGTTGTGAGCCCAGGCACGCACCTGGGTATGCGGTTGGCGCTGCAGCCTCCGTCAGGACCTGCGCCGCAGCCAGTTCAGAAGATCGATGCGCGTGATGAGGCCCTGGAACTCGTTGCCCTGCATGACGATCGCCACCATGCCGTGCTTGAAGATCTCCATCAGCTGGGACACCGGCGCATCCACGGGCACCGTGACGAGGTGCTTCTCCATCGCCTTCGTCACGGGCTCGTTGAAGTGCTGCGGATTCTCGAACACTTCCAGGAGAATGTCTTCCTCGTCGACGATGCCGATGATGCGCCCGTCCTGCATGACCGGAATCTGCGAGACATCGTACAGCTTCATGCGCCGGTACGCGGCGATCACCAGCTCGGTCGAGTTCACCGTCACCGCCGCATGCTCCCAGTGGCGGCGCGCGATGAAATCGCGCAGGTCGCCGAAGCGCTCGCGCTCGAGGAAGCCCTGGTCGAGCATCCAGTAGTCGTTGTAGACCTTGGAGAGGTACTTGTTGCCGCTGTCGCAGACGAAGGTGACGACCCGCTTGGCGGTCTTCTGCTCCCGGCAGTAGCGCAGCGCCGCCGCCAGCAGCGTGCCCGTGGATGTGCCGGCAATGATTCCTTCCTTCGCCAGCAGCTCGCGGCAGGTCCTGAACGCCTCGGCATCCGCAATCGTATAAGTCGACTTCACGCAGGAGAAGTCGGCCACGGGTGGAATGGAGTCGCCGCCGATGCCTTCGACGAGCCAGCCGCCGCGCTCCGTGCCGATCTTGCCGGTCTTTGCATAGCCGGCGAGCACCGATCCGGCAGGATCGGCGAGGATCATCTCCACGAGAGGCGCCTCGCGCGCGAAAAAGCGCGACAGCCCGGTCAGCGTGCCGCCCGTGCCCACGCCACACACCACTGCATCGACGTCGTGCCCCGTCTGCTCCCAGATCTCCGGAGCGGTGGTCTCCTCGTGCGCCTTCGGGTTCGCGGGGTTGCCGAATTGATTCACGAAATGCGAGTTGGGCGTCTCGCGCGCCAGGCGCTCTGCGACGTCGCGATAATACTCCGGATGGCCCTTGCTGACGTCCGAGCGCGTGAGCATGACGTCCGCGCCCATCGCCTTCAGGTGGAAGATCTTCTCCTGGCTCATCTTGTCCGGGATCACGAGCAGCAGCCGGTAGCCCTTCTGGGCCGCGACCAGGGCAAGTCCGAGCCCGGTGTTGCCGGCGGTGGCCTCGATGAGCGTGCCGCCCGGCTTGATGTGGCCGGCGCGCTCGGCCGCCTCGATCAGGTACAGCCCCACGCGGTCCTTGATGGAGCCGCCGGGATTCTGGTTCTCGAGCTTCAGGAACAGCTCGCAGGGACCGGTGTCGAGATGGCGCACGCTCACGAGCGGCGTGTGGCCGATCATTTCCAGCACGTTGCTGAAGGTCTGCAGGGATTGCGTTGACATGGGGCGCCTCGCTCGCGCGATTGTACCCCAAGGAGGTCACGCGTCAGTCTGAACGCCAGGCCTTGAAGCCGCGGGAATCCGCTCAGCCCGTCTGCATTCCCACGATCAAGCCCGACTGCAGCCATTCGCGCAGGTAACCTGCGGCGTGAGCCGGTGCTTCCGCCTCGCTGACCCAGCGGCACAGCAGCTCGCACACTGCACCGAAGGAGCTGCCGCCGCGCGCCGCATCGATCGCGGCGCTCTCCGGGGGCGAAAGGGAGCGGAAGAAAGTGTCCAGCTCGCGCCGCCACAGCAGCCACTGTCCAGGCTCAGCCGACAGCTCGGCCTCCGGTCTCTCGGTCTCGTTCGTGACCGACTTCCAGATCTGCGGCGCGTTCCAGGCGAATGCCAGCCGGCGGATAGACGGGTGCCAGGTGAAGCGCAGGTCAGACCATTGCTCGGGCGACACTTGGGCGAGCGCGCCCGCATCGATGACCTGCGCATCGGCGGCATCGAAGGTTTCCGTCATTGCCCATTCCCAGAGCGCCAACTCCTCCAGCACCGGGACGGCCGCGTAGGCTGGATCCTGAGCGAGAAATTTCGGCAGCGCGCCGCCGTAGTACCGGATCGAGGTGAAGGTGGAGTCGTTTGCGCGGATGTACGTGGCGCTCAGTGACTGAAAATCGTCCTCGCCCAGCAGCTGCGCCAGCACTGGGAAGTTCGCCTGCAACGCCTCGGTCAGCCGTGCTACGTACCCGCCACCATAGATGCCCAGACGCGTGGCAACCGGGACGCGGTCGGTGCCGATGACGTGACCTTCGATCGCGGTGTGGCCGCGCAGCATGAACTGCTGGAAGTCGTCCTGAAGTGTCGTGAGACGGGTCATTGCGCGTGCGCCGATGCGACTCAGGCGGCCTGGGCGAGAGCCTGTGCCGTGACGGTTCGGGCCTCCGCAAGCTCATCGCACAGCTCCTGCAGAGGCGGAATGTTGGCGTCACGCTCTATCATCGTCGAGACCGCTCCGAACCGCCGCACGGCCGCACCATATAGATCCCACACGGGATCCGGCACGGGATGGTCGTGCGTGTCGATGAGGTAATCGCCGTGGTTCTCGTGGCCGGCGAGATGAATCTGCTGTACCCGCTCGACAGGAATCGCATTCAGGTAGTCGTGCGGATCGAACTCGTGGTTGACACTGCTCACGTAGATGTTGTTGACGTCGAGCAGGATGAGGCAGTCGGCCTGCTCGGCGACGGCCTTGAGAAAGTCCCACTCCGTCAGCCTCGAATCGCGGAACGTGACATAGCTCGAGACGTTCTCGAGCAGGATCCGGCGACCGAGGATGTCCTGCACCGTGCGCACTCGCTCCACGATGTTCGCCAGCGCCTCGTCCGTGTACGGCAGCGGCATGAGGTCGTGCACGTTCCTGCCCGCGACCCCTGTCCAGCACAGGTGATCGGAGATCCATTCCGGCTCGATGCGCGCTGCCAGCGCCTTCACTTTTGAGAGGTAGTCGCGATCCAGGGGGTGCGTGCTGCCGATGGACATGGACACGCCGTGCAGGACCATCGGGTACCGCTCACGGATGCGGGTGAGGAAATGCAGTGGCTTGCCGCCGGGGACGAGGTAGTTCTCGGTGAGCGCCTCGAGCCAGTCGACCTGCGGGACTCGCGCAGACTGCGACAGGATGGCGTCGTAGTGTTCGACTCTGAGCCCGAGGCCGAAGCCCAGGGAAGGACGGGTGAGCATGGAGGAGTGGCTGCAAATTTCGTGGCCGGACGCCGCGCGGACGCCCGGCCACGGTTCAAGCGCTGCGGCGCGCTCAGGCGCCGCCGCTCGTCGGTCCTCGTCTTACTTGGCCGCCTTCGCCTTGGCGGCGTCGCACTGCGCCTGGGTCATTTCCATGAAGCCCTTGCCCTTGCAGGAGTTCAGGCCCTTGCAGGAGTTGTTGGCGGACTTGCAGGCCGAGTGCCCCTTGCAGGAGTTCACGCCCTCACACTTGACCTTGCCCTCATCGGCGGCGCTGGCCGTCGTGACGGCAGCCATCGAGAAGAGCATTGCGGCGGCAGCGGCGAGCGCGACACTGGACATCTTACGTGAGCTCATTCGAAGTCTCCTTGAACCGTTGGGAAGCTGACTCATTCCATAGACCGGGGGACCGGGAGCGTTATGGCAGGGAATGCGAAATTCCTCGGCCGCTTCCGGCCAACCTCACATCGGCCTGGAGCGACTGTGGGCCGTTCGGGGGCGGATTGTACGCCCACCCCTCGGGATGCCCACACGCGTCGCGCCAGAACGACATTCACGGGAGGCAATACGGGCCGAGCCGGCCGGCGGATGCAC
>FTDY01001276.1_pt1 | contig 26298 bp, 21 predicted proteins | sample 1640031 | NCBI WGS metagenome assembly FTDY01 (sample SAMEA3914816, study PRJEB12502) | metagenome | biome: forest; material: soil | place: USA | collected 2011-09-16 | depth 0.3 m
ATGAGCAACCCGGCGGTCGATACTCCGATGGCCGAGCTGTGCCAGCCGGAACTGCGGGGCGCGAGCGTCCGCCTGGTCGAGGACATCGTTGCAACCGTGCCGGCGGAGGTGGACGAGGACGTTCCGCCCCGTGCTCCGATGCGCATGGAAGCTGCGGCGCCCGTATACGTGCGCCCCCGGGACGCCCTGAACTCACTGCAACGCATGCTCGGCGCTGCGTCGAGCGCCGCCTCCTGAAGTGGGCGGTCTCGTGACCTCGATGTAGCTGGACATGCTCGGGCGGCGCATCGTCGACTCTGACGTGCCCGCGCGCCTTGATCGCCTCGAGTGGAGTCGCTTCCACTGGCTGGTGGTCATGGCACTCGGCATCACCTGGATCCTGGACGGCCTGGAAGTCACGCTTGCCGGCGCGGTAGCGCCGGCCTTGAAGGCGAGTCCTGCGCTGCATCTCACCGACGCCCAGGTCGGCGCCGCCGCAAGCGCGTATCTGGCGGGCGCGGTCATGGGTGCCCTGTTCTTCGGCTGGCTCACCGATGTCCTGGGACGCAAACGGCTGTTCTTCATCACCCTGGGCGTCTATCTGGTTTTCACGGCCGCCACGGCGTTTGCGGCCGACTTCGGCACCTATGCCCTGTTTCGCATCCTCACCGGTGCCGGCATAGGAGGCGAATACGCTGCGATCAACTCCGCGATTCAGGAGCTCATTCCAGCGCGCTACCGCGGACGCACGGATCTGGCTATCAACGGCAGCTTCTGGGTCGGTGCAGCGCTGGGCTCGGTGGGCTCGAGCGTATTGCTGACTCCCGGACTGTTGCCGCCCGACCTGGGCTGGCGGCTCGCGTTCGGGATAGGCGCGGCGATCGGGCTAGTGGTGCTGTTCTTCCGCCGGACGCTGCCGGAAAGCCCGCGCTGGTTGCTGCTGCACGGCCGCAGCGCCGAAGCGGATCGGATCGTAGCAACGATCGAGCAGAAGGCGCGGGTGCATCCGCAGGCGACAGGCATTCCCGTCCGGCTGCAGCTCTTCGTCAGAGAGCGCGGGACCAACCTCGTGGATCTCGGCATGAGTCTGTTCCGCCACTACCCGCGCCGCGCCGTGCTCGGCCTGGTGCTCATGGCGAGCCAGGCGTTCTGCTACAACGCGATCTTCTTCACCTACGCGCTCGTGCTGGATCGATTCTTCCAGGTGCCTTCGCAGCGCGTCGGGCTGTATCTGCTGCCGTTCTCCGTCACGAATTTTCTCGGACCGCTGGCCCTCGGGTGGCTGTTCGACCGCTGGGGGAGGCGGCAGATGATTACGGGGACCTATGCAGTTACCGGCATCCTGCTCGCGGCCACCGCTGTGCTGTTCGAGAGAGGCTCGCTCACCGCGGAGTCGATGACGATCGCATTCTCGTGCGTGTTCTTCTTCGCCTCGGCGGCGGCGAGCTCCGCGTACCTCACGGTGAGCGAATCGTTTCCTGTGGAGGTACGGGCGCTGGCCATTGCCGTGTTCTACGCATTCGGCACCGCGCTTGGGGGAATCGCCGCGCCGTGGGTGTTCGGGACGCTGATCGGCACTGGCGATCCGGCAGCTATCGGCGACGGCTATATGTTTGGGGCGGGACTCATGGTGGTTGCCGCGCTCACCGAGTCCTGGCTGGGGATCGCAGCCGAGCGCCGCTCCCTTGAAGAGGTGGCGCGGCCGCTCTCGAGCGCCTGAATTTTTCCGAAGGCCCAGTACTGCAGCAGCAGCACCAACGATGCTCTGAGCACCCACATCGGGGTCAACGCTCGGAGTGTTTCCCAGATCATGGTGCGCGGTCCCCCGGACCGTTCATTGCGCAAAGTCCGCGTTGTGCAAAGTACGCGGTGCGTACCCGCCGCGAGGGGGTCACGGCGAGTACGCACCACGTCGCTAGCAACAGGATCAATAGGTTCACGGACTGGAGTAAAGCAAAAGGGATGCCAACCGGAGCAACGGCGCGGCGCGGTCGTAAGTTATTGATTGTCCGTAGTGGGAGACCGTTACCGAAGCGGCACCGCGGCCGTCGTGCACTGTCATCGATCAGCCGAAGCGCGCAAAGAGCCGAAACGGAGCGTCGGCCCGGACTCACATGCTACCTTGCGCGCCTTTGCTCCTTCCGCGAGAGGAATACCCCGTGATCTCAAGTCTCATTCGCCGCTGCGCCCTAGTGTGCGGATGCGCCGCTCTGACGACGGTCGTCTCGGCCCAGCAATCCGCGGTTCCCCCAGAGGTTGAGGCCGCAGCGAAAAGCTACATCACGCGCAATGCTCTGGAGTCTCCCATCCGATTCCTGGCTTCGGATGAGCTCGAAGGGCGCGGACCCGCCACGCGCGGTGACGATCTCGCGCGTCTGTATCTCGCCACGCAGCTCGAATCGCTCGGGTATCAGCCGGGGGGACCCAACGGGAAATGGCAGCAGCCGTTCGACGTCGTGGGCGTCAAGGCGGCCTTCCCAGATACATGGTCGTTCCAGGCGAAGGGCAAGCCCGTCGATCTGAAGTGGTGGGACGACTACATCGCCGGCAGCGGCGTGCTGGCGGCGCAGGGCAACATCGACGGGGCGGAGCTCGTGTTCGTCGGCTACGGCATCGAGGCACCGGAGTTCAAGTGGAACGACTTCAAGGGAGTGAATCTCAAGGGCAAGGTGCTCGTGATGCTCAACAACGATCCCGACTGGGATCCCAACCTGTTCGCGGGCAAGCGGCGCCTGTACTACGGGCGCTGGATGTACAAGTACGAGAGTGCCGCGCGACAGGGGGCCGCCGGCGCAATCATCATCCACACGACTGCCTCCGCGGGGTACCCATGGCAGGTCGTGCAGTCGTCCTGGAGCGGCACGCAGTTTTCGCTGCCCGATGAGGGCGAGCCGCGCATCCAGGTGAAGGGTTGGGCGACGGAGGATGCGGCGCGCAGGCTGCTGAAGGCCGGCGGCCAGGACCTGGACAAGCTCGTGGCGGCCGCCAGGTCACGCAACTTCCAGCCGGTGCCGCTGGGAATCCGCACCTCGATAGCCTTCACCAATCAGGTTTCCCATGTGCAGACCGCGAATGTGGCGGGCCTGCTGCCGGGCAGCGATCCGAAGCTGAAGAGCGAGGTCGTCGTCTACTCGGCGCACCACGATCACTTCGGCATCGGTAAGCCCGACGCGAGCGGCGATAAGATCTATCACGGGGCGGTCGACAACGCCTCCGGCTGCGCTCAGGTGCTGGCGATTGCGCGGGCGTTCGTCTCCCTTCCGCAGAAGCCACGGCGATCCATCCTCATTCTGTTCGTAGCCGGGGAAGAGCAGGGTCTGCTCGGCTCGCTCTACTACGCGCTGCATCCGACGCTGCCGGCCGGCAGGATCGCCGCGGACATCAACTACGACGGCGGCAACATCTTCGGGCGGACTCGCGACGTCACCCTCGTCAGCTCGGGAAAATCCTCACTCGACCAGGCCGTCGACGCCGTCGCCCGCGCGCAGAACCGGGTTGTGAAGCCGGATCAGTTTCCCGACAGGGGGTACTACTACCGCTCCGACCAGTTCTCGTTCGCCAAGGTGGGCGTCCCCGGCATCTACCTCGACTATGGAACAGACTTCATCGGCCGGCCGCCGGAATGGGGCCGGCAGCAGAAGGAGCATTGGGAGGAGACGAAGTATCACCAGCCCGGCGACCGGCTCGACGGCACCTGGAACTTCGACGGCATGATCGAGGATGCGCAGCTCGGCTTGCTCGCGGGCTGGCTCGTGGCTCAGGCCGATGCGATGCCGGCGTGGAACCACGGCGATGAGTTCGAGGCTGCCCGAATCAAGGCGCTTGCGGCGGCCGCGCAGTGAGCTGAGGAGCCGGTGCTGCGCTATCGGGAGCACCGGAACCTGCAGCACCGGAGTCGGGAGCCGAAGCGGCGGCATCCGGAGGACCGACCGTCGCGGCGTCGGTCTTCAGGGCATCTTCCTCGGCCTGCCTCGTCATGACGACGATGCTGATGCGGCGGTTGATCGGGTTGTCAGGGTGCGCCTTGTCGAACAGAACGGATGAGGCGAGCCCCACGACTCTCGCGATCTTCTCATCGGGCATTCCGCCGGCGATCAATGCGCGCCGCGCCGCGTTCGCGCGGTCGGCAGACAGCTCCCAGTTGGAATAGCCACCGCTGCCGGGATATGGCCGCACGTCCGTGTGGCCGGTGAGGCTGATCCGGTTCGAGACCGAGGTCAGGTACTTGGCCAGCTCCTTCAGTATCAACACCGTGTAGTCGCGCAGCCTGGCGCTACCAACATCGAACATGGGCCGATTCTGGGCATCCACGATCTGGATGCGCACGCCCTCGGGCGTGATGTCGAGCAGCAGCTGATCCTTGAAGGGCTCCAGCGCCTGGCTCTTGTCCACCGCTTCGCGCAGCTCCTGCATGAGGGACTCGAGCTTCTTGTGCTCCGCTTCCTGCTGGGCCTGCAGCTTCAGCTGCTCGATCCTCTTCTTTTCCTCCGGCGTGGTCGGTTGCGCGTTCGCGCCGTCCTTCGTCTGCTCTCCACGCTGAGGCGCGACTGCGGCCGTGGCACCCATGTCCCTGACGGGAGTGATTCGCGTGCGCATGGCATCGAGGCCGCCGCGCAGATCGATGGGGCTGGTGCTGGCGCCGCCGGGCCCCATCTGGCCGGGCGCCGGCTTGGCGCTCTTGCCCGGCTCCATGCTGGGGTTCTTGAAGTAGTCGAAGATCGCGGCGCGCTGTTCCTTGGAAACGGCCGTGACCAGCCACATCACCAGGAAGAACGCCATCATCGCGGTGACGAAATCGGCGTAGGCCACTTTCCAGGCGCCGCCATGATGAGCGTGCGTGCCGCGCTTGCGGCGCTTGACGATGATGATCGGCCGCTCGTTGGGCGAGGGAGGACTCATGCGGCCGCGCGCTCCTCCTGAGCTTTGTCCGGCTTGGGCTTGCCCTTGAGCTCGGCTTCCAGGTCACCGAACGTGGGCCGCACATCGCTATGCAGGAGCTTGCGCGCGAATTCGATGGAGACCGCCGGGACGTAGCCGCGCACGCTCGACACAAGGGCCATCTTCACGACCTCAAATGCCTTGCCCCTCGCGTTTGCGGCGTGCTCCATCGCCGCCGCGATCGGTCCGATGAAGCCGTAAGAGACGAGAATGCCGAGGAACGTGCCGACCAGAGCGGCTCCGACCTTGTGTCCGATCGTGGCCGTGTCGGCTCCCTCGAGCGTTGCCATCGTGTTCACGATGCCCAGCACGGCCGCCACGATGCCGAAGCCCGGGAGCGCGTCCGCCACTTTCTGCACCGCGATCGCCGGCTCGTGAGCTTCCTGGTGATGGGTCTCGAGCTCCTGTTCGAGAAGACTCTCGAGCTCGTGTGGATTGAGGTTGCCTCCCACCATGAGCCGCAGGCAATCGGTGATGAATTCCCTCAGGTGATGGTCGTCCCGCAGCTGGGGATAGTCCTTGAACAACGCACCGCCATCCTTCGCGTCGAGGTCCGACTCGATCGCCATCAGGCCTTCCTTGCGGATCTTCCCGAACACGCGGTACATGAACTTCAGCAGGGTGACGTAGTTCTCACGCCCGTAGCGCGGACCCTTGACGACGGCAATGGCCTCCGAGAAGGAGGCCTTGATGACCTTCATGGGATTGCTGGTGAAGAACGCTCCCAGCGCGGCGCCCACGATGATGAGCACTTCGGTCGGGTGCCAGAGCGCGAGCAGCTTCCCGCCCTCGAGCATGAAGCCACCGACGACGCACAGCACCACCACTACAGAGCCGACGATTTGGATCACTTTGCATTCACCCGAGTCACAGGCACGTTCGGCGGGGCGGAGGCCCACGTACCCGATATCGGCCAAAGTCTCGGCGCCTTGAAGAGCTCAGTCGCGGCGCGCGCGCACAGAATCGAGGGCGTGGCGGCTGCGATGGGGCCTCCGCTTCCCGGTAGCTCATAGCGATATCAGCGATTCAGTGATCCGGGTCACAGACCGAGACGTCTGAGGCGCAGGGTGGCGGGCACGCGTGTTACGGGAGGGCCGAGGCCATGGGTACCTCTTCGGCAGGTAAGTGAACGCCGTTCAATTTTGCGCGGCCTCAAAATCTATACGGCGTTCAGTTGCCCGCGAAGTACCCCCCCCGGCCCCTGCACTGCATCGGGGCACAGCCGTGGACTCTGCACTGCGTGCGCGCCGGGACGGCGGCAAAACTGTTTATAAAGTCCACTACAATCAAATACTTACAGTTGGCATGCACGTTGCTTGTGCAAGCGGGCGGAGGAATTACATGGCAACCCCAAACCGGCTCCCTCTCTCCAGAAGCTCAGTAATCGACGCGGCGACGCGGGTCGTGGCCCGCTGCGGGGATCACCGCATGCTTTGGCCCGCCATTGCGCGGGAGACGGGGGACGCACAAGCCGAGCTGGACCCCTCGTGGTTCGGGGATGTCGCCGAGCTCATCGATGCCTGCTATGCGCGGACGGCGCAGGCATTCATGGACAGCCTGCTGCAGGCCGAGACTGCGCCCGGGACGGCTCTCGACCAGGTTGCGACATTTCTGGTCGCCGTACTGGAGATGCGCCGTCAGCGCGGCACGTTGCTCTCGTTCCGCAGGGGCCGGGATCTGCCCACGAGCCTGCAGAGGCGCCTGCACGAGCGCGACATGATGGTTCGCATGCGGCTCAAGCGAATACTGAACAAGGGACGTCGGGACGGCTCTCTGGCGCTGCGCAACCTCGACAGCGCCTGCGAGCTCATCCTGGCGAGCATCCAGGTGGCCGACATCGCTGCAGAGGAGCCGGAACAGAGGATGTGGGACAGCGAGCTCGTCGAGTTTCTGCTGGCGGCGCTGTCGCCGATGCACGAGACGCGCACTTTCTGCAGCCGTTGCGGCTATGTGACTTCCGTCGGGGAATCCGCTGCGGGGTCGCTTCGACGACACGAGCACGAAGAAGCCTGACGCTGGCGCGCCCGATCAGTGAGTGCCGGGTAGACTATTCTCCCCCGCGCGTCGGCGCGGTGCCGGAGGATTGCGATGCTCGAGCGGCTGGAACGCTTACCCGTCGACCCGATCCTGGGCCTCATGGCCGCATTCCGGGGTGATCCAGACCCCCGCAAGGTCGACCTGGGCGTAGGGGTGTATCGGGACGATCGAGGCGAGACGCCCGTCCTGAGGGCCGTGAAGCAGGCCGAGCAGGCCGTGCTGGAGCGCCAGACCACGAAGGCGTACGTCGCGCCGGCTGGAAATCCGGGCTTCAACCAGGCGATCGAGCGGCTCGTGCTCGGGGATGAGCATCCCGCGCTGACTTCCGGGCGCGTCCGCTCAATCCAGGCACCCGGCGGATGCGGCGCGTTGAGGCTGGGCGCGCAGCTGATCCAGACAGCCTCGCCGCAGTCCGTCGTGCATGTGAGTACTCCGTCCTGGGCAAACCACGTACCGCTGCTCTCCGGGAGCGGTCTGGAGTTGGCGCGCTACCCGTACTTCGACGCGGCCTCCGGGGCGGTCAACTTCGCCGCGATGCTGGGCGCGCTCGACAAGCTTCCCGCGCGCTCGGTGGTGCTGCTCCACGCGTCGTGCCACAACCCCACGGGCGCCGATCTTTCAGAAGCCCAGTGGCGCGAGTTGCTGCCCGTGATCGGGCAGCGCGGGCTGCTCCCGTTCATCGATATCGCTTACCAGGGTCTGGGCGCGGGCATCGCCGGGGATGCTTTCGGCATTCGTCTGTTCGGCGCTCATCTGCCGGAAGTCCTGATCGCCGTATCGTGCTCGAAGAATTTCGGGCTGTATCGCGAGCGCACCGGCTCCCTGATCGTCATCGGCGAGACGGCGTCCGCCGCGGATGCGGACCTTAGCCAACTCGTGCGCATCGCGCGTACCCTGTACTCGATGCCGCCCGATCACGGCGCGGCGATCGTGCACGAGATTCTGGCCAACGAGGGGCTCAGGAGCTCGTGGACGGACGAGCTGTCCGGCATGCGCACGCGGATCCAGGACCTGCGAACTGAGGTCGTGAGGCGGCTCGCTGCGGCGTGTCCACACAGAAACTTCGGGTTCATCGCCGCGCAGCGCCGCATGTTTTCGTACCTCGGAATCGACACGAATCAGGTGCGGGAGCTACGCGACAGGCACCACATCTATATGACGGATGACAGCCGGGCCAACGTTGCCGGACTGCGGGTGGACAACATTCCTTATTTCGCCGAGTCGCTGGCACAAGTGCTGCGCAAGTAGCTCGACGCTCACACGCTGCGCAACGCTCGGCGCCGCCGCGCTCAATCAGGGACGACGATCACGTGCGTCGACTTCACTTCTTCCATGACGAAGTAGGTGTGGGTCTGCTGCACGCCGCGGACGGATGCAATGCGGTCGCCGAGAAAGCGGCGATAGCTCTCCATGTCCGTGACCCTCACCTTGAGCAGATAGTCGAAGCCCCCGGCCACCATGTGGCACTCCATCACCTCATCGTGCGCGAGCATGACCTGTTTGAAGCGCTCGAAGGCATCGGTGGTCGTGCGGTCCAGCGACACTTCCACATACGCCAGCAGGCCGAGACCGAGCTTGCCAGGGCTCAGTCGGGCAAAGTATCCCTCGATATAGCCGGCAGCCTCGAGTCGCCGGACGCGCTCGAGCACGGGCGTGACAGTGAGATTCACTTCCCGTGCGAGCTGTGACACGGACGTGCGCCCGTCCTGCTGCAGCCGCGCCAGCAACTTGCGGTCGATACGGTCCAGCCGTGGGTCCCGGCCGGGATGAGCTTCCGAGGATGCAGATTTTCGGGGTGGCATAGTTCATTCGACTGCTATTAGTCCAAAAACGCGAAAATACTCTCTGCAATTGCCTCTATTATAAGAATAATTAACTATCTTGGCGAGCCCCTCAGGCTCGAAGGCAGACGCATGGGAGCATCGGGAGCCGCAGAACGGATCGGACCGGACAGGCTGGGGGATCTGCGCCGCGAGGTCCGCAGGGCAACGCTGCGGGATGAAGCGGTCGCCATCGACGATCTGCTGGCTTCTCTGCGTCCGGTTGAGCGGAAGCTGGGCGCCGCCGGGAGTCGGGCCGCGCGTTGGGTGCACTCCGCCAGATCCCAGGCGCAGGCGCGTCCGCTTGTCGACACCGTACTCGAGGAGTTCCCGCTGGACAGCGTCCAGGGAAGGGCCCTCATGAGCCTTGCGGAGGCGCTGCTGCGCACTACGGATCCGGCGCGTGCCGACCAGCTCATTGCGGAGCGCCTCACCTCCCTGCGCGAGGGCACTGCGTCGAGCGCGGAGCCCGGCAACGCCTATCGCGGGCGCAGCGTGTTGCTGCGCGCGGGCCTTGGAATTCTGGGCGCGGTCGGACGACTGCTCCCGACCGTATCCCGGGAGCTCGCGGGACGCTTCTCCGCAACGTCCCTGACGAAGCCGCTGGTCGCGCCCATGCTGCGTGCCTCGCTGCGGCAGACGGTGCAGAAGGTAGGGCACGCCTTCATCGTCGGCGACACGATCGAATCGGCCCTCGAGCGCGGCAGCTCCGATGCCGCCCTGGCGCTTTGCTCGTACGACGTGTTGGGTGAAGGTGCGCGCACCGAGGCCGATGCGGCGCGCTATCTGGACTCCTATGATCGGGCCATTGCAGCACTGCGCGCCCAGCCCGCAGGATCGGTGCAGCAGCGCTCGGGAATCTCGGTGAAGCTGTCGGCGCTGGAGCCCCGCTACAGCCTTTTGCAGAGCAAGCGGGTTCACGAACGGCTCATACCGCGTGCGCGGCAGTTGGCGCGCAATGCCGCGCAGGCCGGCATCGGTCTCACGATCGACGCCGAGGAAGCGGACCGACTGGATCTGTCGCTGGACGTGCTTGAGGCGCTCGCGCGGGATCCGGTCACGCGCGCCTGGAGCGGCCTGGGCGTCGCCGTCCAGGCCTACGGCCGCCGCTCCGCGCTCGTGATCGACTGGGTGGCCGAGTTGGCGCGCGACACGGGACGGCGAATGAGCGTCCGGCTCGTGAAGGGTGCGTATTGGGACAGTGAGATCAAGCGGGCGCAGGAGCGGGGCCTGGCGAGTTTTCCCGTCTACACCTCCAAGCAAGCCACCGACGCGAATTACCTCGTCTGCGCGCAGCGGCTGCTGGCGGCCGTGGACGTCATCTACCCGCAATTCGCCACTCACAACGCGCTGACGATCGCCGCGGTGATCGGATTTGCGCCACCGGGCGCGCAGTACGAGTTTCAGCGCCTGCATGGCATGGGCGAGGCGCTCTACGCGACGGTGAGGGCCGATGTTCCCGATCTGGCCCCTGTGCGCGTGTATGCGCCGGTTGGTACGCACGAGGAACTGCTGCCCTACCTCGTGCGGCGCCTGCTGGAGAACGGCGCGAATTCCTCGTTCGTCCACCAGTTTCTCAATCCACAGATTCCCGTGGATGAGGTCGTGAAGGATCCGGTCGTGGCGCTGCTGAAGAGCCGCGCCACGACGCAGCCGCGTATCCGCGAGCCCGTGGATCTGTTCCGCACGCGCGCTGCGGATCAGACCGATCGGGCCAATTCACGCGGGATGGATTGGGGCGATCCTGCGCAGCTCGAGACACTGCAGTCCGGACTGCGCAGCATTGCGGCGCGTCTGGCCTCGGGCGGGCCGATTCTGACCGGTCGAGCTGCGCAGAACGCCACGGTCCCGGTCATTTCGCCCAGTAATTCAAGCGATATCGTTGGGCACACGCGCGCTGCGACGGCGGATGAGATCAACGGCGCGATGGATGCCGCGAGCCGTGCACAGCCTGCGTGGAATGCGACCCCTGCTGCCGAACGGGCCGCCTGCCTCGAGCGGGCCGCAGATCTCCTGGAGCGGCGCCGCATCGACTTCGTCGGTCTGCTGGTGCGGGAAGGCGGCAAGACGCTGCCGGACGCCGATTCCGAAGTGCGCGAGGCCGCGGATTTCTGCCGCTACTACGCTGCGCGCGGCCGCGGGCAATTCGGTGCAGGCCACGTTCTGCAGGGACCGACTGGAGAACGGAACGTCCTCTCGCTGCATGGGCGTGGCGTGTTCGTTTGCATCAGCCCCTGGAATTTCCCGCTTGCGATATTCACAGGCCAGATCACCGCGGCTCTAATGGCAGGCAATTCGGTTGTCGCCAAGCCTGCGCCGGCCACACCGTTGGTCGCGCACGCCATGACACTGTTGCTGCACGAGGCGGGCATTCCGCAGGACGTTCTGCAGCTCACTCCGGCAGACGGTCCCGCATTCGGTGCCGTTGCGCTGGTCCATCGGGCCCTCGCGGGAGTGGCTTTCACGGGGTCGACTGCTACGGCCGCGACGATCAACCGCACGCTCGCCAACCGAGAAGGGCCGATCGTCCCCCTCATCGCTGAGACGGGGGGCGTCAATGCAATGATCGTCGACGCCACCGCGCTACCCGAGCAGGTCGTCGATGACGTCATCACGTCGGCCTTCGCGAGCGCCGGTCAGCGGTGTTCGGCGCTGCGAGTGCTGTATCTGCAGGATGAGATTGCCGATCGGGTCATAGAGATGCTCGTGGGTGCCATGAAGTGCCTGGTGATCGGCGATCCGGCGGATGTGGCGACCGACGTAGGGCCCGTGATATCGCAGACGGCCGCGGATCGCCTGCGCGCGCATGCGTCCCGAATGGACGTTGAGGCGAAGCTGCTGCATGCATGCTCGCTGGATGCAACGCATGCAGCCGGACACTTCTTCCCGCCGCACCTGTTCGAGCTGCGCGCCCTCGATCAACTGCGCAGCGAGCAATTCGGACCGATCCTGCACGTGGCCCGTTTCCGCTCGGAAGAGCTTCCGCGAGTCGTGGAGGCGATCGGGGCGACGGGCTTTGGACTGACGCTGGGCGTGCACAGCCGGATTGAAGGGGTTGCCGAGCACGTATTTAATGCGGTGCCGGCCGGCAACACATACGTGAACCGCAACATGATCGGCGCGGTGGTGGGTGTGCAGCCCTTCGGTGGACAGGGCCTTTCGGGGACGGGACCGAAGGCGGGGGGGCCGCACTACCTGCCGCGCTTCGCAATCGAGCGGACGCTGACCGTCAACACTGTTGCGATCGGTGGCAACGTCGAGTTGCTGTCCTAGCGATCCGCTACCAGTCTCTGCGCTGTCGTGGGCGAACTCATCGCTCACGCAGCCGCTTCACTAACTCGCCGAGGTCTTCGATCGGAGTCGAGCACGTGCTGCCCTGGCACAGGTACGCCACAGCCGCGCCGCGGGGCGCCTTATCGACGAATGCTGACGGCAGCCCGGAGGCATCCGCCGGGACCGCAATGATCATGCGGCGCGGCGCATAGAGCTTCGCAAGTTCCCGCCTCCACACCTCGATCGCACCCGCCTCGCCGCGCAGGATGATCGACTCCGGCGGATGAAGATGCTCCTCGAGTGCGGTGAGGAGGCTCGTATGGGCATGCGGGAACTTCTCGACCGCTGCCCACGCGGCGCGCAACGTGTGTTCCGCGGCTTGCAGATACCGGGGCTCGCCGAGCAGATATCCCATCCGCTGCAGCACGAAAGCGGCGATTCCGTTGCCCGCAGGGGTCGCATCGTCGCTGAACGTCTTCGAGCGGTGCATCAGCGTCTCATGATCGTCGGAGGTGAAAAAGAACCCTCCATTGGCGGTGTCGGTGAAGTGATCCAACACGGCATCGAGCAACTCGCGCGCGAACTGCAGCTCATCGGCCCGGAAGCGGGTCTGCTGCAGCTCGAGAATGGCGTCGGCCAGAAACACGTAGTCGTCGAGGTACGCGTTCAGGTGCGCTTTGCCGTCCTTGTAGGTGGCGAGCAGCCGCCCATTGCGCCAGAGCGTACCGCGGATCAACTCCAGGGAGCGCGTTGCGGAGCGCGCCAGGTCGTCCCGCTCCAGGGCACGCGCCGCGCTGGCCATGCCGCGAATCATCAACGCATTCCAGGATGTCAGGATCTTCTCGTCACGCCCCGGCCAGATGCGCCGGCCGCGGATCTGCAGCAGCTCGCCGCAGGCACAGGCCAGCAGGGTCTCGACTGCGGCAGCCGAGCATCCTTGCCGTTGGGCGATATCATCGATGGCCTGCGCGATGAACAGGTGCCAGCGGCCTTCGAAGTTCGGCTCCAGGTCGAGGCCGAAGCGTGGGGCGAACACTTCCCACTGCGCTTCACTCAGCGCAGCACGCACCTCGGCGCGGTCCCACACATGGAATTACCCCTCGTGGCCCTCGGAGTCCGCATCCAGGCTCGAGTAGTAGCCGCCCTCCGGGGACTGCATCTCCCGCATCGTCCAGTCGGCTATGCGTGCCGCGATGCCGGCGTAGAAAGCGTCTCCCGTCGCGGTCGCGGCATCCGCATAGACGCCGAGCAGGGCGCCGTTGTCGTACAGCATTTTCTCGAAGTGCGGAATGGTCCAGGTGGCATCTACCGAGTAGCGGCAGAAGCCGCCGCCGAGCTGATCGTCGATGCCGCCCTCGCCCATGCGACGCAAGGTGAGCGTCGCCATGTACAAAGCATGCAGATCGGGCTCGGCGTCATTGGCGCTCGCGTGCCAGTCGCGCAGCAGGCGCTGGAGCGACTGCGGATGGGGAAACTTCGGTGCGGCACCGAAGCCTCCATAGCGGCCATCGAAGCTGCGGGCCAGCTGTTGCCGCCCTGCCTTCAGGGGCGCGGCAGTGATCTGCAGATCGGCGGGCGCAGGCGGGGGAATGAGCTGCGCGAAGGCATCCAGCAGCGCGTCATTCTGGCGGCGCAGCTCCACCTCGTGCTCGCGATGATACTCGGCCACGCGCGTGAGCAGATCCTTGAACGCGGGCAGGCCGAAGCGCGCTTCCTTCGGGAAGTACGTTCCGCCAAAGAAGGGGCGCTGGTCTTCGGGACTCAGGAACATCGTGAGCGGCCAGCCGCCGGAGCGCTGCGTCAGCATCTGCTGCGCGATCTGGTAGATCCGGTCGATGTCGGGACGCTCCTCGCGGTCGACCTTGATATTGACGAACAGCCGATTCAACACCGCGGCGGTCGCCTCATCCTCGAAGCTCTCGTCCGCGAGCACGTGGCACCAATGGCACGCCGCGTAGCCGATGCTGAGGTGGACGGGCTTGTTTTCCGCGCGTGCGCGCGCGAAGGCTTCGGGGCCCCAGGCGTACCAATCCACGGGATTGTGCGCATGCTGCTGCAGGTAGGGGCTGGTTTCCGCGCTGAGCCGGTTCGTGTAGCGGGGCGTACCGTCCGCGTTGACGTGTCTGCTGTTCATGGTCGCGCTCTCGTGCCAGCCGGCCATTCGGGACTATAGCGTGCGATACGTCTTCGGACCGGCATCAATTCGGTATACTTCCCGCTGCTTCCTTTCGCATCGGGTCCGATGTGATCCCCAATCCCGCGCCATCCGCCCCAGAAGTCGATTCGCTGCCCGTGCTGCGCCTGAAGCGTGGCGAGGAACGCCGCCTGATGTCCGGGCACCTGTGGGTGTTCAGCAACGAGATCGACATTGCGAGCACTCCGCTGACGGGATTTACCCCGGGAGACCTGGCGCAGCTGCAGGCGCACAACGGTCGCTTCCTCGGCTATGCGTACGTCAATCCGCACGCACTGATCTGCGCGCGCATCGTCGGCCGCAAACCTGAGCAGACCGTCGACCGGGGTCTCATCGAGCACCGCTTGAGAGTCGCCCTCGCGTTGCGCGAGCGGGTCAGCCGCGAGCCCTACTATCGCTGGGTGTTCGGAGAATCCGACGGGCTGCCGGGCCTGGTTCTCGATCGTTATGGCAGTCTCGTCGTCGGGCAGATCTCCACTGCGGGCATGGAGGCGCTGAAGCCCGAAGTCGAGGCTGCGGTTCGCACGGTGACGAGCCCCTCGGGGCTGTTCTGGAAGAACGACTCCGCGTCGCGCGATCTGGAGCACCTGCGGCAGATCGCCGAGGTTGCCTTTGGCGAGGTGCCTGCGGAGGTAGAAGTGGTCGAGTCCGCAATTCGATTCGCGGCCCCCCTGGCTCAGGGACAGAAGACCGGTTGGTTTTACGACCAGACGGCCAATCGTCAACGCCTGGTGCGCTACCTGCTGCCGGGCGCGCGCGTGCTCGATGTCTGCAGCTACGTTGGCGCATGGTCGGTCACCGCGCTGAAGAACGGCGCAGCGTTTGCGCGTTGCGTCGATTCGTCGGAGAGCGCGCTTGCGTTTGCGCAGCGCAATGCCCAGGCCAACGGCGTCGCGGTGGAGCCCATGCGCGCCGACGCGTTCGATGCCCTGCGCGCCATTCAGGAACGCGGCGAGCGTTTCGATGTCGTGATCCTGGACCCGCCGGCATTCATCAAGAGGAAGAAGGACATCCCGCAGGGCCAGGCCGCCTACCGAAAGCTGAACCAGCTCGCCCTCGGACTGGTCGCGCGCGATGGCCTGCTGGTGTCGTGCTCGTGCTCGTATCATCTGGCCGCGGAGGAGCTCGTGAACGCCATCCAGGCGGCCTCCCGGCATGCGGACTGCACGGTCCAGATCCTCGAGGCGGCCGGTCAGTCGCCCGACCATCCGGTGCATCCGGCCATCCCGGAAACGCGTTACCTGAAGGCGTTCTTCTGCCGGGTCACGCGCGAGCTTTAGCAGGCAAAAACCACGCTTTTTGCACGCGGGCAGACAGCGTCGAAGGCGACTTTCCGCAATCGGATCAGTACACTTCCCGCCCCATGCTGCAATACCCCGGCTTCGACCCGATCGCCTTCAGGATAGGCCCGCTCTTCGGCTACGGCCCGCTCAGAGTGCATTGGTACGGGATCATGTACCTCATCGGCTTCGCGGGCGCCTGGTGGCTTGCCCGGCGGCGCGCGGCCCGGCCCGCCTCGACGTGGAAGGCGAACGACGTCGACGACCTGATCTTCTTCTGCATGCTCGGCGTCATTCTCGGCGGCCGCATCGGGTACGTGCTGTTCTACGGGCTGGGATTCTGGGCCAGGGATCCCTGGTACCCGCTGAAGATCACCGAGGGGGGCATGTCCTTTCACGGCGGCCTGTTGGGAGTGCTCGCCGCGCTGGCACTGTTCGCGTGGCTGCGCCGCCGCAGCGTCGCCGACGTCTTCGATTTCACCGCGCCGCTGCCGGGCTGCGGCATCTTTGCCGGCCGCATCGGCAACTTCATCAACGGCGAGTTGTGGGGCAAGCCCACGACCGAGCCGTGGGGATTCAACGTCAACGGGCAGGTTCTGCATGCCTCGCAGCTCTACGAGGCCGCTCTCGAGGGCCTGCTGCTGTTTTCGATACTGTGGTGGTACACGTCCCGGCCGCGGCCGCGTCTGGCCCCATCCGGCCTGTTCCTGATCATCTACGGCGTGTCGCGCTTTCTCATCGAATTCGTGCGTGTGCCGGATGCGCAGATCGGCTATCTGGCGGGCGGCTGGTTCACGATGGGCCAGCTGCTGTCGCTGCCCATGATCCTCGGCGGCGTTGCGCTGCTGTGGTGGGCTCTGCGGGCGCGGGTGCCCTCGGGCAATCTCGCGGTGGCGCAATGAAGGCATACCTCGACCTGCTGCGCCGCATCCGCGACACCGGCGTCGCCAAGGACGATCGCACCGGCACCGGCACGCTGTCCCTGTTCGGGCAGCAGATGCGATTCGACCTGGCTGCGGGATTTCCGCTGGTCACGACGAAGAAGATCCATCTGCGTTCCGTCGTCTACGAGCTCCTGTGGTTCCTGCGTGGCGACACGAATGTCGGCTGGCTCAGGGAGCATGGCGTCAGCATCTGGGACGAGTGGGCCGATGAGCACGGGGAGCTCGGGCCGATCTACGGGAAGCAGTGGCGCGCATGGGCCGCGGCCGATGGGCACAGCGTCGATCAGATCGCTCAGGCCGTCGAGCTGCTGCGGCGCAATCCGGACTCGCGACGCATCATCGTCAATGCCTGGAACGTGGGCGAGCTCGGCCGCATGCGCCTGATGCCCTGCCATGCCTTTTTCCAGCTGTACGTGGCGGCCGGCCGGCTCTCGTGCCAATTGTACCAGCGCAGCGCGGACTTCTTCCTGGGCGTGCCTTTCAACATTGCCAGCTACGCGCTCCTGACACACCTGTTCGCGCAGCAATGCGACCTCGAGCCGGGTGAATTCATCTGGACCGGCGGCGACTGCCATCTGTACCGCAATCACCAGGCGCAGGCGGACGAGCAGCTCGGCCGTACGCCCTTCCCGCCGCCGACCCTGCGGATCCGCCGCCGGCCGGCAACCATTTTCGACTACGACTACGAGGACTTCGAGTTCGTGAACTACCAGCATCATGCGGCGATCAAAGCGCCGGTGGCGGTCTGAAGATGCCGCAGGACCGCACCATACGGCAGGATCTGATCGCGGTGCGCCGCTCCCGGGTGCACGGCAGGGGCGTGTTCGCCGCCGCTCCGATACCCACGGGCGTGCGGCTCATCGAATATGTGGGCGAGCGCGTCTCGCATAAGGAAGCGGATCGGCGCTATGAGGTGAAGGACGCCAACGACAATCATACGTTCCTGTTCATCGTCGACTCGCGGACCGTCATCGACGCCGGCGTCGACGGCAACGAGGCGCGCTTCTTCAATCACTCCTGCGACCCCAACTGCGAATCCGTCATCGAGCGCAGCCGCGTGTACATCGAGTCCATCCGCGCAGTCCAGCCGGGCGAGGAGCTGACGTACGACTACCAGATCCAGCGCGAGAAGGGCGATCCGCCCGATATCGACGAGGTATTCGCGTGCCGCTGCGGGGCGCCTGCATGCCGGGGAACGATGCTGTGGCCCACCAAGCGCCGCACGGTCGCCGCACGCAAGGCGAAGCCGCCGCGCAAGGCGAAGCCGCCGCGCAAGCGGGCCAAGTCAGGCAAGACCGCGAAATCCACCGCAAGCAAAGGCGGCCGGCGGCGCTGAGGCGCTGCCCCTGTCATGCACCCGCCGCGCCGCTGGAGCACCACCGCAATCATCGGGGCGACCGGGATCGTCTACGGCGACATCGGCACGAGCCCGCTGTACGCGATGGAAGGCTCCATCAATGCCACGGGAGAATTCAACGCGGAAGTGGTGTTGGGAGTGCTGTCGCTGATCTTCTGGTCCCTGACGCTGTCGGTGACGATCAAGTACATCACGATCATGATGCGGGCGGACAACGAGGGGGAGGGCGGCATCCTCGCGCTGTTCGCGCTGGCCCAGCGCCGCCTGGTGACCGGGAGCGCCTGGTCGAAGATCGTCATCAGCCTGGCGTTGGCGGGCACGGGGTTCTTCTTCTGTGACGCGCTCATCACGCCTGCCATTTCGGTGCTGAGCGCCATCGAGCCGCTCGAGCTGCTCAATCCCCGGTTCGAGCGGGATGTCGTGCCGGCCACGCTCGCAGTGCTGGCCCTTCTGTTCCTGATCCAGAAACGGGGACCCGCCAAGGTCGGCGGCCTGTTCGGTCCGGTGATGATCCTCTGGTTCCTGGTCATCGGGATCGGGGGCCTGAAGGCCATCCTGCGCAACCCCCAGGTTCTGGCGGCGATCGATCCGCTGCACGGCATCACGCTGCTCAGGACTCACTGGGCGATGGCCCTGACCATCATCGGTGCCGTGTTTCTCGCGCTTACCGGCGGCGAAGCACTGTATGCGGACATGGGCCACTTCGGCGCGGCGCCGGTCAGGATCGCCTGGTTTGCCCTCGTCTGGCCGGCACTCGTGCTGAACTACTTCGGCCAGGGCGCGATGCTGCTCAAGGTCGGGCACATGGTCGAGCATCCGCTGTTCAGCCTGTTCCCCCAGTCAGCCCTCCCGTGGATGATCGTGCTGGCGAGCGCCGCGACGGTCATCGCTTCACAGGCCGTCATCTCAGGCGCCTTCTCGGTCGCCCGTCAGGCGGTGCAGCTCGATCTGCTGCCGCGGATACGGGTGCTGCAGACCTCGGCGCTGGAGCAGGGCCAGATCTATGTCCCGATCGTCAACTTCGTCCTGTTCGTCGCCGTGGTGGCCTTTGTCATCGGCTTTGGCTCCTCGAACGCCCTGTCGGGTGCGTACGGCGCCGCAGTGGTCGGCACCATGCTGATCACGAGTATCCTCGGGGCATTCGTCGCGAGCACACAATGGAACTGGAAGCCCGTCGCCGTGGCTGCCGTCTTCATCCCGATGATTGCCATGGACAGCGTGTTCGTCGCAGGCAATCTCACCAAGGTCGCCACCGGCGGCTGGATTCCTCTCACACTCGGCGCCGTCCTGTTCGTCGTGTTCTGGACGTGGCACAGCGGGCGCATCGAGCTGCGGGCCGCCTTGGCGAAGCTCGCCGTTCCGAAGAGCGAGCTCGCGACGCTGATCGCAGGGGCTCACCGCGTCGCTGGAACCGGTGTGTTCCTGGCAAGCCATCCGGGCCTCGTACCGTCCGCTCTGATCCGCAACATCGAGCACAACCGCGTAGTGCACGAGCGTGTGATCATCCTCAATGTGGAATTCACGGATACGCCGCGCGTCGATCCCGTCCGCCGCGTGCGGATCGAGGAGATGCTGCCGGGCGTCTACTCCGTGACCGCGCGCTTCGGGTTCATGGAGACCCCTGACGTCGGGCAGGCGCTCAAGGCCTGCCGGACACGCGGGCTACGGGTGTTTACAGAAGACAGCTCGTTCTTCGTCGGCCGCCACGTGGTGCGCGCACGGCCGCTTCCCGGCTGGAAGGGTCTGCAGAGGAAGCTTTTTGCGCGCATGCAGCGTCACAGCACGCAGGCAGCGGAGTTCTTCAGGATGCCGTTCCGCGGGGTGATCGTGCTCAATACGGCTGTGGAAATCTGACGACAGTTGCATAGAGTCCCAAGAATCGGCATAGATAGCTCACGCGTTCAGGGAGAGTCCTGTGAAGGACATGCTGATTGGCGTAGCGCTGGCTCTCGCGCTCGCCGCACCGGCCCACGCCGACCCAGCCCGCGCCGCCCCCAGAAGCTCCACCGCCGACCGGGCCGCCGCGTTCAATCGGCTCCTGGCCGAGGCCAAGTCCGGACCGGGCTCGAAGCTCGGCCCTCAGCTGATCACGCTGCAGGACGCACCCTTGTCCGCGCGCGATGGAGCCCTGCGCCGCAAGCTGCCACCCCTGCGCGTCCAGGGCGGCTACGTCCGCGTCAGCGCATACGGCGACGATCCATCGTCCCTGCTGACGCAGCTCGTCGCGAAGGGGATGCTCGAAGCGAAGGTCTATGACCACGCGGTCTCGGGCCGCGTTCCCGTAACGGCGCTCGGTGACATCGCGACAACGAGCGGCCTGCGATTCATCAAGCCGGTTCTCGCGGCCACCCGTGCGGGGCTCACCACGACCCAGGGCGATCACTCGATGCGCAGCGACCTGGCACGTGTGCAATTTGGAGTGGATGGAACCGGAGTGCACGTTGGAGTCCTCTCGGACAGTTTCGACTGCGCCGCCGGGCCCTTTGCGCAGGGACAAAGCTTCACACGGGCCGGCCAGGACTTCGCCAACGGCGACCTGCCGCTCGGCGTGCGCGTCCTGAAGGACCTGCACACCGTGGCGGACGCCGAATGCACCGACGAAGGCCGTGCGATGAGCCAGATCATTCACGACGTCGCCCCCGCGGCGGCCATTTCCTTCAGCACCGCCTTCACCGGCGAGGAGGACTTTGCCGCGGGCATCGTTGCGCTGGCGAACGATGGTGCGAACGTCATCGTCGATGACGTCGGGTACTTCGATGAGCCGATGTTCGAGGACGGCGTCGTAGCAAAGGCCATCGACGCAGTCGTCGCACGCGGCGTGGCGTACTTCTCCGCGGCGGGCAACGAGGCGCGCCAGTCCTACCAGGGCCGCTTCCGCGCTTCCGGCCGCAAGGGGCTCGTGGGACTGCGGCATGATTTTGCCTCCGGCAACGGGATCGCGGATCTGCAGCGCATGACGGCGCCACCCGGCACGATCACCCTGCTCGCCGTCGATTGGGACCAACCCTCGTTCTCCGCAAACGGGGTGCACGGCTCGCAGAGCGACGTCGATGCGATCTTCTACAACACCGACGGATCGCCGGTCGAACCCTGTACCGACGATGCCGCGCAGCTGATCTGCCAGGAGCCGGGAATCTCGAACAACATCGATGGCGATGCGGTGGAATTGCCCGTGATCGTCAATCTGTCGGATCACGACCTGCACGTGCGCCTCGGAATCGAGCTGGCATCCGGGCCGGCCCCTGGCGCGCTCAAGTACGTCTGGTACGACCTGGGGTCGGCGCCGCTCAGTGTCGATGAGTTCGACACGGCAAGCGGAAGCATCGCAGGCCATCCGAACGCTGCCGGCGCGGAGGCCGTGGGCGCATCGGCGTGGTACCAGACCAAGGCCTGGGGCAGCCCGCTGCGCCCTACCTGCACGCCGGCGTGCCTGGACAGTTTCTCATCCGCCGGCGGCACCCCGATCCTGTTCGACGGCGAAGGCCGCCCGCTTGCGAGCGCCGTGGTGCGCGTGAAGCCGGGGTTGATAGGTCCCGACGGGGGCAACACGACTTTCTACCAGGCCACGCTCGGCTTCAATGTGCCCGGCACGTCCGAGGATGACGCGTTTCCGAATTTCTTCGGTACGTCCGCCGCGGCCCCGCACGTTGCCGCCGTGGCGGCGCTGCTCATCGACAAGCGCTCGCGGGACATTGCAGGCCGCCGGCGGAACCCGGCGCCACGCGTTCTCACGCCGGAGGCGATCTACAATGTTCTGCGCCAGACGGCCGGCGAAGTGCGTCTTCGCAACGAGGGTGGCAGCCTCGGTCCGCAGCCGCTGCGTATGACGGCGAGCGATGCTGCGGGCGGCCAGTCTGTGAAGAGCTTCAGCTCCGATGGCGGCTTCGGCCTGGTCGACGCGGTGCGTGCGCTGCAAGCGGTGAGCACCGGGCAGTGAAGCGGGGATTGCCGCTGATTTCCCTCGTCGTTGCGATGGCGCGCAACCGCATCATTGGACGCGACAATGCGCTGCCCTGGCGGCTGTCGGAGGATCTCAAGCGCTTCAAGTCCATCACGATGGGTAAGCCCATCCTGATGGGTCGCAAGACGTTCGAGTCGATCGGCAAGCCCCTCCCGGGGCGCCGCAACATCGTGCTGACGCGAGACCGGGGTTGGCATGCCGATGGCGCGGATGCCGTAGGTTGCGTGCAAGAGGCGATCGACATCGCGAGCGGCGCGACGGAGCTTGCGGTCATCGGCGGCGCGGAAATCTACCGCCTCGCGTTGCCACAGGCCGCCCTCATACACCTGACGCGTGTCGAAGCCGAAGTGGTCGGGGACACCGTCTTTCCCGAGCTGGAGCGTGGTGAGTGGGAAGAGACGCCAGCGGGGGCGCATCCCGCCGACGAGCGCAATCAATATCCCATGACCTTCCTGACGCTCTCCAGATCGCATCAGGCCGCGCGTTAGATCACAGAAAGCCGCGCGTTGATCAGGCGCTCCGCAGCCGCCAGGTCCAGTTGGCCGGTGGCGTGGGCCACGGCGTCCAGCTCATCGAGAATCCTTGCCTGGACGGCACCGCGGCGCAGCGCTTCGCTGTAGGCGATCTCAGGATGAAACATCACCATGGCGTAGCGGGGAATGAAGCGCCGCGGAAAGCGCTGCTCCAGCTCGACCGCGAGCTGCTTCTGACGCACGAACTTCATGTCCAGTACGGTGTGCCGCATCTCGGTGTAGTTCTCCAGCGCCATTTGCGCGATGGCGGCCGTATCCGGGATCCGCTCGCGGCTGAACTGGGCAAACAACGGCTCCCAGTCGTCGTGCGCATCAAGCAGCGATTCCAGCACTGAGCAGTCCTCAAAGGCGGCATTCATTCCCTGACCGTGAAACGGAACGATTGCGTGAGCCGCGTCCCCCAGCAGCAGCACCTGCCCGTCAGCGTGGAACGGGGCCGTGCGGACAGTGCCGAGCTGTCCCTGGGGATGGCTGCGGAACTGCGCGAGGAGATTCGGAATGAGGGCCAGCGCGTCCGGAAACTCCCGCTCGAAGAACTCCCGTGCGCCGTCCGATGCGGCCAGGGAAGCGAAGCTGCTTTCCCCTTTGCGCGCGAGGAACAGCGTCGCAGTGAAGCTCCCGTCGGTGTTGGGCAGCGCGATGAGCATGAAGCCGCCGCGAGGCCAGATGTGCAGCGCATGCGGGTCGAGCGCGTGCTTCGCCGCAACCGCGGGAATCGTGAGTTCCTTGTAGTCGTGATCGAGGAACTCCTCGTGCGCAAGGACGTGAGCGCCGAAGGCGAGACTCGAGCGCACGGCGGACCCGGCGCCATCCGCCGCAATGGTCGGTGTCAGCGGCTCCTCATATTCCGCATTCGCCACTCCGTCACGAAACCGGAGCACATTGCGCGAGGGATCGGCGCCGAGACAGACCTGGCCGAATCGGACGGTCAGTGCGGGTCGGCGCCCCGCTTCATCGATCAGCAACCGGTTGAGCGCGGCACGGCCCACGGAGTAGATCACTTCGTCGTCGCGCTGCCCGTAGGGCTGCAGCGAGGTGCTCCCGGACCGCTCGTGAACCATGCGCCCACGCATTGGGATCAGGAGCGGGCGAACGCTATCCATCACTCCCGCCCGTTCCAGGGCGCGGATCCCGCGGGCGGCCAGGGCGAGATTGATGGACCGGCCGTGCTCGGCCTCGGATCCTCGAGGGTCAGGGCGCCGCTCGAAGACCCTCACAGTGAAGCCGCGCTTCGACAGCACGATGGCGAGCAGTGCTCCGGCCAGCCCTGCACCGACGATATTGACTGGCTGATCTGGATTTGCTTTCACTGGGCGCCTTCAGCGGGTTTCCTGAAGCGCGCGGCCGAGCTGCTCGCTGAATGCAAAGACGTCTGCGAATGCGTTGTACAGAGGCACCGGTGCGGCACGGATGACGTTGGGCTCGCGCCAGTCGCAAACGACACCGCGGTCGCACAACAGGTCGAACACGCGCTTCCCGCGCTCGGGAACGCCGGTCACGCGGATCGAGAGCTGGCAGCCTCGTGCAGCGGAGTCGCGCGGCGTGATCACCCGTACCTCGGGGGCCAGCCGGGAAAGGAGGAATTCCAGGAACCCCGTCAGCGCCACCGATTTCTCCCGCAGCCGCTCGATGCGCGCGGCGGTGAAAATCGAGAGTGAAGCGAGCAGCGGTGCGGCCGCCAGGATTGGAGGATTGCTCACGGCCCAACCCGCAGCGCCTCGTTCGGCCCGGAATCCCGGCTCCATCTGAAATCGCGTCGCGAGCTCGTGGCCCCACCAGCCTGAGAGCCGCCGCGCCTCCCCATCGTGGCGCTCGTGCACGAAGCAGCCCCCGATCGCTCCGGGGCCTCCGTTCAGGTACTTGTAGCCGCACCACACGGCGAAGTCGACGCCGTCGTCGTGCAGCGTCAGGGGCATGTTGCCGATGGAGTGCGCCAGATCGAAACCGACCCCGCAACCGGCTTTGCGCGCGGCTCGCGCGATGCGCGCAAGATCGAACGCCTGGCCCGTTCTGAACTGCACGCCGGGCCAGAGCACAAGCGCAATCTCACTGCCGAGTTGTTCCAGACAGGCTTCGACGGCCTCTTCCGTCACCAGGTCCTGGCTGGGGTGAGGCGCGAGCTCGATGAGGTCATCGGCACCGAGACCGTGCCATGAGAGTTGCGACGCGACGGCAAGCCGATCGGAGGAGAACGCTCCCGCTTCGATCAGTATTTTCGTGCGCTTGCCGGCAGGCCGGAAGAAGGTCGCCAACATCAGGTGAAGATTGATCGTGAGCGAATTCATTGCGACGACCTCGCTGGCATGAGCGCCTGTGAGGTATGCCAATCCCGCTGCGAGGTTCTCGTGGTACCCGATCCACGGCCGCCGCGAGCCTTCGTGCCCGCGGACCGCAAGCGCCGCCCAATCGTCGAGCTCCTCGGCGACCAGCGATCTTGCGGCAAGGGGCATCAGCCCCAACGAGTGCCCGCACAGGTAGACCAGCGGTTCACCGCGCTTGTTTCGAGGCAGTACGAAGCTATCGCGGCAGGCCCGCAGCGGGTCCGCTTCATCGCGCTGGCGCGAATACTCGAGTGTGGGCTCGTAGGTCATGTCTTGAGAGAATAAAGCACCGGCCGGCTCGGAACCGCATCGCCACGCAGGGCCGGCATCTGCAGCTGCAGCAGGCAGGGGCCGTCCCCGAGGACGCTTGGAATGTGAGCCAGCTCGGTGACCGTCGCCCCGGGCCGGCGCGCCTGAGCGAGCGAATGCTCCCCCGGCGGCAGGCCAAAAAACAATCGGTGAGCGCACAGCCGGCCTTCGTCGTGCTCCCGGTCGATGGATGGCACGTCGATCACGAGATGCTGGATGCCGCGTTCCACCAGCAGACGGGCCGCCTCGCGACTCATATAGGGGGGCGGAGGACCGTCACCGGAGGCCGACGTCGTCGAGGCGGCGGCAGCGGCGGTCCCGCCGGTGCGGATGATCAATGCCTGGGGATCGAAGGCGAGAGTGCGGGGCCAACGCCTTTCGATGTCGCTTCGGGTCACGAGTCGATCGCCCGCCCTGGGGGGCGGCTCCGACGTCTCGCTGGTGCCGCTGCGCAAAACGGGCGTTACGGTGATCAGCAGGGCCGGTACGAATCCAGCGGGCGCCACTCGATGGACGTCGAGCGGCTCCAGGGTGAGATGGCCGGCGCTCTCGGTGTGGGTGCCGTTGCAGTGCGGGATCAGAGTGACGACCGCGCAATTGCAACTCGCACCGGATGCAACGGAGCCGGAGAACCCCGGCACGGCATACGGCCGCGACGTAGCGAGTGGCGCGCCGAAGTGCCGAGGCTGCGGACCGTCGAAATCCAGCTCCAGTGCCAGGCTGACGGGGCTCGATAGATCGACTTCGACGTCCGCATCGCCAACGTGCAGCAATGCGTTCAAGCCTTGCGCTCCATCACGGTGCCGCAACGTGAGCACGTGCGCCGCTCGGGGCTTGCGAAGAAGCGATCGAAGATGGCGGGAAACTGCGTCTCGATGTTGGTGAGCTCGAAGAACTCCTCGTACAGCAGGTGATTGCAGTTCTCGCAGTACCACTGGAACCCGTCGCGCTCTGCGCTCCGGCGCCGCCGCTCGATCACGAGGCCGACTGTGTTGGCTTGCCGCTGCGGAGAATGGGGCACTTCGGAGGGCAGCAACAGGATCTCGCCCTGGCGGATCGGCAGATCGACAGGACGGCCGTTCTGCATGGTCCTGAGCACCATGTCGCCCTCGAGCTGGTGGAAGAACTCCTCGCCTGGATCGACGTGGTAGTCCTTGCGGGCGTTGGGACCGCCCACCGCCATGACGATGAAGTCGCCGTCCTGGAACAGGCACTTGTTGCCGACCGGGGGCTTCAGGAGGTGCCGGTTCTCATCGATCCAGCGCTGCAGGTTGAACGCAAGCAGGGGTTGCATGTCGTGTGTCCTCGGCCTGTTTCGCGTATGTTACGCGGGGATGTGGGTGAGGAAAGCG
>FTDY01001475.1_pt1 | contig 26016 bp, 26 predicted proteins | sample 1640031 | NCBI WGS metagenome assembly FTDY01 (sample SAMEA3914816, study PRJEB12502) | metagenome | biome: forest; material: soil | place: USA | collected 2011-09-16 | depth 0.3 m
ACGGTCGCGGCGGCGAACGGCGCCGGCTGCGGCGCTTGCCACTTCGTCGGCGGAGCGGATCGCCGCATTCCGGATCAGTCCGCGAATCCGCTGGAGCCGCGCCGCGTGAGTGCCCAGGGGCAGGCATCGCAGCGTGAGGCATCGCAACGTGAGGCATCGCAGCGTGAGGCATCGCAGCGTGAGGCATCGCAGGATGTGGCGCTCGATCGTTTCAGTCTTGACGGCGGCACGCGGGCCGTCATCGACGTGTGCTCGAGACGCGTCAGCCTCTTGCCGAGGGAGATCGCGGATTCCGGGCCGGTCGGCATCGCTGACGTCCGTACCGTTGGCAATGCCGACCCGTCGTGCGGGCAGGACACCTCCATACGGCTCGCACACGCGATTCTCGAGCACCGGCCGCTCGGTGGGCGCTCCATCGGCCCGGACGATGGCACATTCGGTCGCTCGGGTCCGCACGGCAATCTGATCTCGCCCACGGGCCGTGGTCTTGACCGCTCTTATCAGTGGATGATTCAACAGGCGTTCGACGACTCTCTGTGGAGTGCCGCCAGCGCCGCCAGTCCCGCGGGCAGCGCCCCCAGCTCCGCGGGCAGCGCCGCCAGCAGCGATGACCGCGCCTCGAGCTCTGCCGCGACCGGCAGGATCGAGAAGAACTTTCCGCTGTTCCGGGGCATTGCGCTCATCGTCTACGAGTCCACGCTCGACCCAAACTGGAGCCACTCACAGGAACACGGCCAGAGGACCGACTCTCCGGTGCCTCTGCAACCCCGCTTCCTGTGGGAATAAACCTCGCGGGTTAGCCCGCCATGCTGGGCCGCGCTTCGCGGCGCGGACGGGGGACTGGGGCGGACATGAGCTGCCGCTTGCGCTCCTGCAGCAGTTCGCCCAGCGCCTTCAGATCCATGCCGGACTTGCGCGCCTCCGCGAACATACCGGCCGCCTGCTCCTCTTCGTTCACGTGATGCTTGATCATCTCCGACAGCACCTTCACGCGCGAATCGTAGTAGTCGTCGTCGGGACCGGAGGCTTCGATTTCGGCAATGGCGGTCTTCGCAGCGGCGTGCTCGATCTGCGCTTCGTGATGCATGTCCTTGTCGCCGGTCGCCTCGAGGAAGGCAGGATAGAAGATCTCCTCCTCGATCGAGGTGTGCACCTTGAGGGCCTTGCAGATGTTGCCGGCGAGCTCGAGCTTGCGTTGCGACGAGCGGGCTTTCTCAAACTCGGCGAACCATTCCTTCACCTGCCGGTGATCGGCCTTCAGCAGGGCGATGGCGTCCGGGCGGCTTCCCGAGCTTCGCTTGCCGCCTGAGCGGCCGGGACGACTGCGGCTTTGCAACGATCCTGTCTTGGCGCGGGCCATGTTTCTCTCCCCACTGGTATCTAAGCGGTGTTGAGAGTACGCGCCTCGCTATGGACGGACCGTCGTCGCTTGTCCTGTACGAATGTAGGAATCCACCCGGTCTGCTAGGACGGTCGGTGCGGCAGGTTGTACATCACCTTGCCGTCGGAAAACGTAACGGTGGCGCAGAAACCGCCCTTGCGCCCGTCCTTCAACGCATGGATCTCCATGCCGATCTGGTCGCCCGGCTTGAGCGTGTGGCGCGTCCAGCCGTTGCGGCTCAGGTAGTTCGGGCTCATCCCTTCGATGCCCCACTGCTCGTTCGCGCCAGCCGCGTTGGGCACGTCCAGAAAGATGAACGTGTGCGGATTCGTCCAGTCGAATTGCGTCACCGTGCCCTTGATCGTGACCGTGTGCTGCATGTCGAACATCGCGGTCGAGTGATGCCCGAGCGCGGTGCCCGCGACGAGTGCCAGCACAGTGGCCAGGGCCGTGCGCAGGTTGCGGATGGGTGCTTTCACTTTAACCTCTACTTCTCGATCTTGAGCCCAGCGCGGCCTTGAGGATCGGCGCTGTCGCGGTTGTTCTGGTCGCAGATGTACTCTTTGAGGTCCCAGTCCGTGTGGCGCTTGTAGCGCTTGGTGCTCGTCCAGGGCTCGAGGAGTACTTTCGGGTCTTGGATCGTCATCTGGATCTCCATCACGTCGCTGGAGATCCGATGGATTCTCTCGGTGATGTGCATGTCATCGCTGTGGCCCACGCCGGGTGCGATCACGGTCGTCGGCTCGAACGCAATCGAATCCACCACCAGGGTATCCCCCTCCCAGTGCCCGATCGAATTCCCCTGGTAAGACGGATCCGGATCGTCCGGATGCTTGCGTCCGTCGGTGTAGATGCGGCGCATCTGGCTGTACGCCTCGATGGCGACGGTGACCTTGCCGGGGGTGAACAGAAACTCGACCGGATAGGGCTGCGCCATGATCTGCGGCATGCCCGGCGGAACGCAGTTGGCCGTCGTCGTCTGCTCCTCTTCGCCCCGTTTCTGCCTCTCCTTGTACGCGGCAAACCTGGCGGCGGATTCCGGGGTCATGTGCGGCGGAGCCGGCCTGGCCAGCCCCCCGCCCGACCAGTCGAGGTCCCACACACCGCTCCAGTCCGGCAGCTTCGCGATGGAGGCCCACGTATCGCCCTGCGCAGAAGCCTTCGCAGGCGGCTTGTCCGCGGCAACAGCAACGTTGAATACGAGCAAATTCAGCAGGACGCCGACGGCACCGCGCATCTGTCCCCCTCCTCAAACACACCTACGCAGCCCATGGTAGCCAGTCGAGGCGCGCATTGGCAGTGCTTGTCCTGTGTACCTGCAGATACGGGTTGGCTGCCCGCTGGTCGGACGCGCGGCCGCCCACCGAATGAGGGCCCAGCCGCATGCGCAACGCCCTCGCCGTCACGAGAAGGGCCTTGAGGCTCTGCAGGGGGAGGGAAATTCCCCCGGACCGCGACTAGGATCGCTCCATGAAGACCAGGAATCGCAGAGGCCGGCCGCCGCACGATGACTTGCTGACTCCGGCGGAGTGGCGAGTCGTGCACGCGGTTCAGCACGGAATGTCCAATCGCGAAATCGCCCGGCGCCGCGGCATCAGCATGGACGGCGTGAAGTATCACGTGACCAATGCGCTCGCGAAACTAGGCCTGGATAGCCGCCAAGCCCTGCGACATTGGTTTCGAGCACCCCGACAGAGCGCGCTGAGCCAACAGGAGAACGCAATGACGTCCAGTCTGCAGATCGGACCGATCGGTCAGGTTTCGAGGTCCGTCAAGAGCATCGAGCACGCGGTGGACTGGTACGGCAACGTCCTCGGGCTCAAGCATCTGTACACCTACGGCAAGCTCGCGTTCTTCGATTGCGGCGGCATGCGCCTGTATCTGACCGAAGATGAGGCGCAGCAAGAATCGATTCTGTATTTTCGCGTCGCGGACATCCGCGCCGCGCATCAGAGCCTGATGGAGCGTGGAGTCGTGTTCAAGGGAAGCCCGCACCTGATCCACAGGCACCCGGACGGGACCGAGGAATGGATGGCGTTCTTCGAGGATCCGGAGGGACGCCCGCTGGGACTGATGGCGCAAGTCGCGCCGACGGCGCCCTAGAAGAGGGAAGCCTGCAGCGCAGTTAGTTGCCGCGCGCGCAGGCCTCCCGCAGGGGTTGCGCCGACTACCGGTGGTAGCCCGGCTCGTATTCCGCCGAGCGGATGAAGTAAACAGGACGGTTGCAGGCGCGGTACTCATGACAGTACTTGCGCCAATGCCGTGCATGCGCGGGCGGAACATGCAGATAGATCGGCTCGACGACAGGACCCGGCGCGCGCTCGATGACCATCGGCTTCGCGTAGACGAGGCGCGGTGGCGGACGACCGCCAAGGTCCACGCGTCCGTACACGCCGGGCGCGACTTCGCCCTTGATCGCCACATCGATGTCGACCCCGGCCATCGCCAAAGGCGCACCCGCGCCGAGCGCCAGAGCCACGAGCATCGCCTTACCAACGACTTTCTTCATGAGCAACTCCTTTCAATCACGTGCAGGTCCAAAGATGTTGCACGCTTCAGATCCAGCATGATCTGCAGCGGCTGACTGAATCATGAACGGCGCACGATAAGTCATACCTCGCGCTGCCTGACGTGAAGTGAGTCCACATTCCATGTGGCTGCAGCATTGCGCGTTCGCAACCACCTCGACATAGCCACCGCTGTCGACTACCGCGAATTCATAGACATCCAGGACCGCAACGAGATCGCCGTAGCTGACATTCCGTTCTTCCGACTATCACAGGCGGGACCGCAAATTCCGCACACGGGAAAAACACCGTTAGCACGCCGCTGGCGGGGCATGCAGGTGTAGTTTGGATCCGCTCGCGTTTCAGCCGCGCAGGGGCGCTCGAGCGCTCAAGCTTTGTGCGAACTAACCGATTGATTTGATGATGGTTTAGGGGCCTCTGCGCCGGAGGCGCAGAGATATCTTCACATTGCTCGCGGAGCGCACTCACGGCATCGTCCTACTGACGGTCGCCGGTGTTCTGCGCGCGCGTTTTTCCCTTAGAGTCAATCTATACTTCGTGCCGCCCACCGGGCGCCGGAATACGCCGGTCGCCCATTCAGTGCGAGGAGCGGTGCGATGAACGTTGCCCAAGCTGCGGCGGAGATTTTCAAACGCGAGGGCGTCGAGTTCCTCCTCGCCTATCCGCTCAATCCGCTGACCGAGTCCTGCGCGGCGGCGGGCATCCGCCCGATCATCGTCAGGCAGGAGCGTGTCGGGCTGCACATGGCGGATGCCATCAGCCGCATGACCTCCGGTGAGAAGGTTGGAGTGTTCTGCTGCCAGGCGGGCCCCGGCGTCGAGAATGCGTTCGGCGCGGTCGCACAGGCGTGGTCGGAGGGCGTGCCCCTGATCTTCATGCCCGGCGCGTCGGGCCGCGGCCAGGCGTGGATCAAGCCGGGCTTCAACGCCGTGCTCAACTATCAGCACATCACCAAGCATGCCGAACAGATCAACACGCCGGACATGATCGTGCCGGCGCTGCGGCGCGCGTTCACGATTGCGCGCAATGGGCGGCCCGGTCCGGTGCTCCTGGAGGTGCCCGGCGACATGTGGAACATCGAAGTTCCCGGCACGCTCGAGTACAAGGCGACGCGGCGTGTACTGTCCGCGCCTAGCCACGCCGACGTCGACGCCGCCGCCGAAGTGCTCATCAACGCCAAGCGGCCACTCATCTACGCCGGTCAGGGCGTGCACTACGCAAAAGCGTGGCCCGAGCTGAAGCAGGTCGTCGAGCTCCTCGAGGCTCCCATCACCACCAGCCTCGAGGGCAAGAGCGCGTTCCCGGAAACTCATCCGCTGTCGCTGGGCTCCGGGGGCGTGGCGATGCCCAAGGCCGTGTTCCAGCACGTGCAGGACGCCGACGTGGTCTTCGGGGCGGGAGCCAGCTTCACCGCGACGGGATTCGGCATCCGCTTCCCGACGAACGACAAGAACAAGGTGTTCGTGCACAACACGATCGATGCGCACGACATCAACAAGAACATCCCGACCGACTATCCGATCGTCGGTGACTCCAAGCTCGCGCTCGGCATGCTGGCCGCTGCACTCAAGGAGCGGCTGAAGAAGCCGCGCGGCCTCGCCGCGGACGTGCACAAGCGCATCCGCTCGCAGAACGATCCGTGGCTGGCTGAGTGGATGCCGCGGCTGACGAGCGAATCCAAGCCGCTGTCTCCGTACCGCGTGATTCACGACCTGATGACCGTCGCCGACGTGCCCAACACGATCATCACGCACGACGCAGGCAGCCCGCGCGATGAGCTGTCGCCGTTCTGGCAGCCCGTCACCCCGCTGAGCTACATAGGCTGGGGTAAGTCAACGCAGCTCGGTTACGGCATCGGACTTGCGATGGGCGCCAAGCTGGCGCACCCCGACAGACTGTGCGTCAACATGTGGGGTGATGCGGCGATCGGCATGACCGGCATGGACTTCGAGACCGCCGTGCGCAACCGGATCCCGATCCTGTCCATCCTGTTCAACAACTACGCGATGGCGATGGAGTTCAAGGCGATGGCCGTGTCGCGCGAGAAGTACCACTCGACCGACATCTCCGGGAACTACGCCGACTGGGCCAAGGCGCTCGGCGGCTACAGCGAGCGGGTGACCGAGCCGGATCAGGTGATGCACGCCCTGCAGCAGGGCATCGCCGCCACGAAGGAAGGCAGGCCGGCGCTGCTGGAGTTCATCACGACCCAGGACAAGGTGTACTCGACGTTCCAGTACGGCTACCAGGGCTGAGCGCTAGCGCGCTTCTCCAGTGAATGTCCGTAATGCGGGATTGGTGCGGTCCGGCATCGCCAGTGCCGCCTTCACTCCCGGGCGAGCGCACACGCGCTCAACCCACTCGACCAGCCGTGGCGCCCGCGCCTGCACGTTCATCTCGGGAAACAGCCGTTGCACGGCCAACCCGCAATGGCTCAGAAAGTTGATGTCGGCCAGGGTGAATCGATCGCCCGCAAGGTAGGGCGTCTGTGCAAGTTGCCCCTCGACCTTGTCGACGGCGGCTTCCACCTTGCGCGTGGCGTTGGCGAGATCCGCCGGGCTGAAGCCTGAACGCGCCGTCCGCCACTTCTCGCGCTGCTCGCGCAATGGAATGCGCTCGAGCAGCTTCTCGAACTGACCCGCCTCGATCGAGCGCGCGATGACCCCGACCATCCGGTGCCAGCCGTGGATGGAGACGTAGTTCATCACGTGCTCGTCGACGAACTTGTTCCAGAATCTCATGCGCGCCTTGCCGGCGGGATCCGCAGGGCGCAGCGGCGGAGCATCCGGAAACGCATCCTCGAGATACTCGTTGATCACCGTCGTGTGCGTCACGATCGTGCCGTCGTGGTCGAGAACGGGAACCTGACCCTCCGGATTGATCGCCACGAACCACGGCTCGTGCTGCTCGAACTTGTGCAGGTCCACGTAGATGCTCTGGAACTGCAGACCCTTCTCCTCCAGGGGAATCAGCGACTTCAGCGAGTTGGCGATGGGTTCCGCGTGATACAGCTTGAGCATGGGTTCCTCCGCTTGCGCCTCAGCCTGCGGCGTCCGCTGGGCTCATGTCAACGACACACACCACCCCACCGACCTCCACCGTCTGCCCCTGCGGGACGAGTACTTCGAGCAGCTTCCCGTCTGCGGCCGCGGTGATCTCCTGCGTGACCTTCTCGGTCTCGATCTCGTACAGCACCTCGCCCGCGACGAACGGGTCTCCCGGTGCCTTATGCCACCTGGCGATGGTCGCCTCCTGCATGCTCATGCCTACACGGCTCAACTTCAGGTTGATGCGCAAACCCTCAGGCCCTCTTCAGCCGGCCGGCGCGGACCAGATCGGTCGCGACCTGGACGATGCGCTCATCGCCGGGCAGCACGCGACGCTCCGCGTTGGGCGCGTAGGGGATGCACACGTTCGGCACGGTAACCCGCTTGATCGGCGCCTCCAGCGCGGCGAACGCCTCGTCTGCCAGGATCGCGGCGATATGGCTGGCCACGCTGCAGCGGTCCCTTGCCTCATCCACCACGATTGCGCGCCCTGTCTTGCGCACCGAGCGCACCAGGGCCTCCTCGTCCAACGGCACGATGGTGCGCGGATCGACCACCTCGGCATCGATGCCCTGCGCGTGGAGCTTGTTGGCAGCACTGAGCGCGGGCTTGAGCATCGACCCCAGCGCTATGATCGTCAGGTCCTTGCCCTCCCGGGCAATGCTCGCCTTGCCGAACGGCACCGTGTACTCGCCATCGGGGACCTCGCCCTGCTCACCGCCCCTGCCGATCGCCTCCAGGAAGAAGGTCGGATCGTCACCGCGCACGGCCGTCTTCAACAGCCCCTTGGCGTCGGCAGGAGTTGCCGGCAACACGACGTTGATGCCACCCAGGTTGACGAGCGCCGGATAGCCGCTGTCGGAATGCTGCGCGGCGTTCGAGCCACCGCCGCCGTACGCGGCAATGACCGTAATCGGCATCACCGCCTGCCCACCGGACATGAGCCGCAGCTTCGCCATCTGGTTGGCGATCGCATCGAAGCCCGTGTAGATGAAGTTGGAGAACATCATGTGCAGGATCACGCGGTAGCCGGCGCAGGCGGCGCCGACGGCCATGCCGGTCAGGGTCGCCTCGCAGATCGGGGTGTTGCGGATCCGGTCGCGGCCGAACCTTTCGAGCAAGCCACGCGCATCTCCCATGATCGCCAGCTCGACGTCCTCGCCGAACAGGATGACCTTCGGATCGCGGGCCATCTCCTCGTGCAGCGCCTCGTTGATCGCCTGGATGTAGCGTTTGCGTGCCATCTTGAAGCAGATCCTTCAGGCCTTGCGGCCGACGAACATCAAATCGAAGGGGAGTTCCGCATCGGCCGGCTCCGAGCTCTCCGCGAATCTCACGGCCTCCTCCACCTGGGCGGCGACCCGCGCGCCGATCGCCTGCAGCTGCGGCGGCGTGGTGTGGCCCCCTGCGAGCACCGCGGCCCTGAGCCGCTCGATGGGATCCTTCGCCACCCAGCTCTCGACCTCGCTTTTTTCCCGATATTTGCCGCCGCCAAGCATCAGGTCCTCGGCCTCCAGGTGTCCCTGGATGCGGTAGGTATGGGCCTCGATGAATGCCGGACCCGCGCCGCGGCGCGCATGGGCGAGCGCCTGTGCTGCCGCATGCCACACCGCCAGCGCATCGTTGCCATCGACGATGTGGCAGGGAATCCCGAATGCCCGTGCGCGGTCGACGATCTCGCCGGACGTGACCATCGCCGCGGGGGTGAACTCGCTGAACTTGTTGTGCTCGCACACGAACACGAGCGGCAGTTTCCACAGGCTGCTCACGTTCAGGCACTCCATGAAGACGCCCTGGTTGGAGGCGCCATCGCCGAAGAAGGTCACGGCGACGCGTCCGCCCTTGTCGAGGCTGGCCGCAAACGCGGCACCCGTGGCGATCGCGAAGCCGCCCCCGACGATGCCGTTGGCGCCCAGTATTCCCTTGGAGTAGTCGGCGACGTGCATCGAGCCGCCCATGCCCTGGCAGATGCCGGTCCGCTTCGCCCAGATCTCCGCCATCATCGCCGCCGGGTCGCCGCCCTTGGCGAGGAAGTGCCCATGGCCCCGGTGCGTGCTGGTGATCCAGTCGGTCGTGGCGAGCTGCGCGCACACGGCCGCCGCAATCGCTTCCTGGCCGATGTACAGATGCACGGCACCGGGAAGCTTCCCGGCCGCTGCATCGGTCTTCAGTCTTTCCTCCATGCGCCGTATGAGCACCATCCGCTCGTACAGCGCAAGGATCTGGCCGGCGTCCGGCGCGAACTTCGCTTGCGACATCTTTCCCGTCCGGACGCCTACTTGGCCATGTTGATCACGCGCTGCTGCGTGAACTCCTCCAGGCCTTCCTGTCCCATCTCGATCCCGAGGCCCGACTGCTTGGCGCCCGCGAACGGAATGTCCGGCGGCAGGTCAAGGTGTTTGTTCACCCACACCGTGCCGGAGTCGATCCGGCCCGCCACCTCGTACGCGCGCTCCAGGTTGGAGGACCAGACCGTCGCTCCGAGCCCATATTCGGTGTCGTTGGCGCGCGCGATGGCATCGTCGAGGCTCGAGTAGCGCAGCACGGGTAGGATCGGCCCGAACTGCTCCTCCCGCACCAACGCCGCATCGTCCGGAATGTCCCGCACGATCGTCGGACGGACGAAGTACCCGCGTCCCTTGTGCGTGTCGCCGCCGGCAACGATCTTGCCGCGGCGGCGCGCGTCCTCGATATAGCCCTTGACCTTCTCGAACTGCGCCTTGTTCTGGATGGGGCCGAACTCCGTACCTTCCTCCAGCCCGTTGCCGACGATCGCCCGGTCCGCCAGCTTGCCGAGCTCGGTGCAGACCGCATCGTAGATCGCGTCCGGCACGTAGGCGCGCTTGATCGCCAGGCAGATCTGTCCGGAGTTGAGCATCGCACCCATGAAGAGCTTCGGCGCGATCTCCTTCGGATCGACGTCGTCGAGCACAATGGCGGCATCGTTCCCGCCGAGCTCCAGCGTCACATGCTTCAGGGTTGGAGCGGCGCTCGCCATCACCTTGCGGCCCGTGGCGGTCGAGCCGGTGAAGGCGACCTTTGCGACGTCGGGGTGGCTCGTCAGCGCGCCGCCGAGATCGTTTTGATCCACGATGATGTTCACGACCCCTGGCGGCAGCACTTCCGCGCAGATCTCACCGAAGCGCAGCGTGGTGAGAGGAGTCGTGGGAGCCGGCTTGATCACGACGGTATTCCCGGCGACGAGTGCGGGCGGAACCTTCAGCATCAACAGGACCATCGGGAAGTTCCACGGCGTGATCGCAGCCACCACTCCAAGGGGAGAGCGCTGCCGCACGATCCGGACCGTGTCCGACTCACGCAGCACTTCCACTTTCAGGTCCATCGCTGCGAAGGCGCGGATCATGGCGACCGTGCCACCGATCTCATGCATCGCATGCGGCAGGGGCTTACCCTGCTCCTGCGTCAGCAGGCGCGCGAACTCGGTCTTGCGGCTCTCGAGCGCATCGGCGAGCTTGGACACGAGCTGGCGACGCTTCTCGATGGGAACGTTCTTCCAGGTCGCGAACGCAGACTTCGCAGCGGCCACCGCTTGATTGAGCTGATTCAGGTCCGCGCGCGGACAGACCGCGACGATCTCCTCGGTGGCAGGATTGATGACGTTGAGCGTCGCGGCGCCTGCGACCAGTTTGCCGCCGATCAGCAGACTGAAGTCATCCGTTGATTGAGCGCGAAGTTCTGCGTTCATGACCGGGCTCCGAAAGATTGAAGAAGTGGGGTACCGCCGGCACGCGCTCGGCGCCACGCCCGATAACCCACCCTCGGGCGAGCGGTGATGGTATGCCCGAAACGCCCCCGGAGCCATGATCGCCGGGAGATCCGACCCACACGCGGCCGAATCGGTCTGCTGCGCGGACGTACGGATGATTATCGAGCGCGCTGTTTTCTGACGCTCATCTTGCCCTGATGAACAGCAGCCCGACCGCCGCTGCCGCGGCGGCCGCCGTTACCGGCAGAAGAGCCTCGAGCACATGCGTCTCGCTGGCACCCTGTCCGAGCAGGATGCCCGCGAGAAACGGGCCCACTGCAGAGCCCAGCCTGCTGGATGCGACGGCGGCACCGGTGCCGGTGCCCCGCACCGCCACTTCGTAGTAGTCGGGAGCGAGCCCGTAAAGGATGAACTGCGCACCCAGGAGGAACGCCCCCACCGCCGCTGCGGTGACCGCGGTCAGGACCAGGTCCTTGCCGAGCGGCGCGATCACCAACAGGCCGGCAGCGAGCCCGGCATAGCACATGAAGAGCAGCAGGCGGCTGCGGCGCATCTGCATGCGCCAGCCGAGCAGCACGGAGCCAACCGCGGCCCCCACGTTGAACAGGATCTGTATGAGCAGGGCCTCGGTCTTGGAGAATCCCTTGCCACCCATCAGGACGGGGAGCCAGTTCAGCATCACGTAGGTCATGAAAGCGGTGAAGAAGACGGCGACCCACAGGAGCAGCGTGGCGCGGGCGCGTCCACCGCCGAACAGCGTTTCTGAAATCGAGTGAGCTGCGGAGGAGGCCGCAGTCGCGGCTCGCACCCGCAGAAACAGCTGCGACTCCGGCAATGCGACAGCCATCACGGGCGCCAGCACGAGCGGCGCGATTCCGCCCACGTAGAACACGATGCGCCAGTCGCCGTGCGGCCCCGCCAGAAAGCCGATGATGCTGGCGAGAGTGCCCCCGGTCGGCATTCCGGCGATCGTGATCACGACATTGAGAATACTGTTGCGGCCACCGGAGGCCTCGGCGGTCAATGCGATCAGATTGGGCATCGCACCGCCCAAGCCCAACCCGCAGAGGAACCGCATCGCGAGCAGGCTCCAGAATCCCACGCCCCACACGGTGCCCAGCTGAAAGGCGCCGAACACCGTCATCGCGAGCAGCAGCGCAGACTTGCGCCCCCAGGAGTCGGCGATGCGCCCGCCGATGAAGGCGCCGAAGAACAGGCCGAGGGGACTTGCCGCCAGCACCACGCTCAGCTGCTCCCTCGACAGGGCGAACTCCGGGCCCAGCGAGGGCGCCGCGATGCCCATCGACTGCAGGTCGATGCCCTCGATCGCGGCCGTGAGGAAGCACAGGGCGAGAGTCGCACTCGCCCGTGTCACCCGGCCCGGGCCCAGTGCCGCCGTCACGCTCATGGATTCATTCTGGCATGATTGCCGCCGCCCTCGAAGGAGAATCCACGTGAGCCAGCTCTTGCGGGTCGAGCAACTGGTCGACGATCAGGCCATCGGCCGATTCAACATCAACCTGCTCGTGTGGTCCTTCCTGGCGATGTTCGCGGACGGCTACGACATCACGGCGATCTCGTTCGCTGCGCCGGAGCTGGTGCACAGCTGGCACCTCGACAAGAGCATGTTTGGACCGGTGCTCAGCGCCAGCACCGTCGGCATCTTCTTCGGCGCGCCCCTGATGGGTTGGATCGGCGACCGCTTCGGCCGGCGGATCGCCATCATCGCCGGATGCCTGATCTATGGACTGAGCACGCTCGCCATGGTGGGCGCCCACAACCTCGATCAGATGTACTACCTGCGCGTGCTCACGGGAATCGGGCTGGGCGGCGTGATGCCGAACACGATCGCGTTGAGCTCCGAGCTGTCGCCCAAGCGCTGGCGGGCAACGCTGATCGTGCTGATGTTCATCGGAATCACGTTGGGCAGTGGCACGCCGGGGCCCGTCGCGGCGTGGCTGGTGCCCATCTACGGCTGGCACGTCCTGTTTCTGATCGGCGGGCTCGTGCCGCTGATCGTCGCGATCGGCCTGGTGTTTGCGTTGCCGGAATCCATCAAGTTCCTGGCACTGCAGGAGCACAGGCGGCCCGCGCTGCTGCAGATCGCGCGGCGCATGCGCCCGGACCTCGGGATTGCGGACGACGCGCGCTTCGAGATGGCCGCGGTCACGCGCATGAAAGGCAATCCCCTGGAGATGTTTCGCGGCAGCCTGGCCGCCATCACACCCCTGCTGTGGCTGTGCTTCTGCATGGTCCTGATGTCGAATTACTTTCTCAACAGCTGGATGCCGCTGCTGTTCCAGGCATCCGGCCTGTCGGTGAAAGCCACGGCCCTGTGCAGCACGCTCTATCACGTCGGCGGGTCGATCGGCGGATTGCTGATCAGCGTGCTGCTCGACCGCTTCGGTTTCGTCGTGATTGCCGTTCTGCTGATCATCGCCGTTCCCGCGATCGCGCTCATCGGCGCCAGCGGCATCCCGATCTTCACCCTCGCGCTCGCCTCGACGGTTGCCGGCTTCGGAGTGCTCGGCGGCCAATTCGGCAACAACGCCTCCGCAGGACTGCTCTACCCCACCGCCATCCGCTCCACGGGCGTCGGCTGGGCGTTTGCCGTCGGTCGCGTCGGGGGCATCGTGGGGCCGCTGATCGGAGGCGTCCTGCTGCAGCGGCATTGGCCGACGCCCGACCTCTTCAAGGCCGCTTCGGGACCGATGGCGGTCGGCGCCCTGGCGGCCATGGTCCTCGCGCGGCTTTGTTATGTCCGCTATGGCGGCTTCACGCTGGACGACACGCCAGTCGCTGTCTCGACGCAGCCCGTGGCTGCGCCGCTACGTGTGAAATAGGCCGCGGCTGCGGCGCGCGCCGAACGCCATCCGGACGGGCAGGCGCGCTCGATCGCATCGCCGGAATCTTCAGTCGCGCCCATGCCCGCTCCCGTTGGCGCTGTCGGCACGGCTTGAGCGGCGGCCGTGTTAAAGATATCATCTTTAACACATGCGCACCCACCATCTCATCGACGGCAGCGAGGTCGCGAAGCGGCTGTTCCGTGCCGGGCGCTCCGAGTCGCTGGCCTCGCACGTCGTGGCCGAGGTGCGCGATTCCCTGTTTGGCGGGCGGCTGAAGCCGGGAGATTTCCTGGGCACGGAGAAGGACATCGCTGCGCGCTTCGGAGTGAGCCGCATCGTCGCCCGCGATGCCCTGAGATCTCTCGAGGCGCTCGGCGTGGCCCAGATCAAGATGGGCAAGGGAGGCGGGGCCCGAATTGCCAGCGGCAATCCGAACCTGTTCGCCGAGGCCCTGGCCGTCCAGCTGTGTCTCACCGGAGTCAGTGCCGCGGAGATCATGGATGCGCAGCGCGCGGCGGAGTGCATGGCGGCGGAGCTTGCGGCCGAGCGTGCCACGACCGCCGAGCATGCACGGCTCCAGGAGCTGCTCGCCGATGCGGAAGCGAAGTCGCGGGACACGGCAGCGTTCACACAGTCCTGCCGCGACTTCCACGTTGCGATCGCGGAAGCCTCGCACAACCGTGTGCTCGTCGTGCAGCTCATCTCGCTTCAGTACGTTTCCTGGCCCAAGGAAAACCGCCATGTGACGGCGAAGCTCGTCAAGCACATCCTCGCGGTGCACCGCGAACTCGCCGCCCTGATCCAGCTGCGCGACGGGGCCGCAGCGCGGCGGCTAATGGACGAGCACGTCAGGATGATTCGCGCCCGCCGCGTCGCGCAGCGCGCCGAACCGGTCCCGGCGGCGTCGCCGGGCTGCTGCTGAGCCGCAGAATTTCCATCCGTTCAAAAGCGGTGCCAAGAGGACCGAAGACCATGAGCAAATTCGTCATACAACCCCACTTCAGGCTCCAGGAATGGGTGGCCGACGAGAAGGGCTACTTCACGGCCGAAGGCCTCGACTACGTATTCAACGAGGAAGTGCAGGCGACGGACGGCAAAGTGCACGACAAGGGACAGAAGGTCGGCGCCTACCAGTCGTTCGAGTCCGGCCGCTCCTCCGACGTGAGCTGCGCCTGCCACTGGACCGTGAACGTAGCCGCATCGAGCGGCCTGGGCAAGCTCTACCCGGAAGCCTACTCGGTGGCGCCGGCGGGGATTTTCGTTCCCGCGGACTCTGCAATCCGCAGTCCTGCAGACCTGGCGAGCGTGCCGATTTCCGTGGGCTACCAGTCAGGTAGCCACTATTCGAGCATCCAGGCGTTGGAGCAATACCTGCCGGCGGACCAGATCCAGCTGTCCTTCAACGATGGCATGCTCTTCAAGCGCATGCAGCTGTTGATCGATGGGGAGATTCCGGCGGCGGCGCTGTTCAGCGGCCCGTACTACTTCGCCGAGCAGCTCGGGTTCCGCAAGATCATCGACACCACGTTCATGATCGCGACGATGATCACCGGCAACACGGATCCTGCGGAGCTGCGAAAATACTTCCGTGCGCTGCAGCGGGCGCAACGCGATATCGACCTGCGGCCCGAGGCCTACACGCACTACTATCAAAACGAGTTCCCGGTCCGCTATCACGCGACGATGGACACCAGGCGCTGGGGCCCGGGTGAGCGCATCGTGTTCGAGCCATACACCGAGGAGGCCTTCAACCGCTCACGCGAGTGGATCGCGCAGCACGAGATCTTCGGGCCGGGTGGGCTCGGCTCCGGAACATACGAGCAGGTGATCGCCTGTCCGGTGCAGACACCGGCGCTGTAGCTTCCGGCGGCTGCGCGATCAGCCCGCCAGACTCCGCAACGTGCTCGATGCCAGTTGGGTGGCGCGCGCTGCCGCACTCGGCACCGTAGGAGCGTAGGCAGGCAGCACCGCGGCGAGCAGCTCGAGTTTCCACTTCATCGAGAAGCGCATTCCGGAAGTGCCGTCGACGGACCCCAGCTTGCCCAGCACGTCCTGGATGAAGCTGCCGATCGTCTGTTGGGCGCTGCCTGAGGAGACGCCCGCACTCGGCTGCGTCGTCGTTCCGGGAGAGCCGGACCCTGGCTGAGCCCCACCCGAAGCCTCAGGCGCTCCTGCTTGGGCGGTGGAGGTGTTCTCAGGCCCCGAAGCCGCCGCATCGGTTGCAGCCGTTGCCGCGCTCGCTCGCACGCTCGGCGCCGTTGCGGGCGTGGACGTCGTAGTGGCCGGCGGGGGAATCGTGTTGGTGGGCACTGGAGCCGCCACGGCGGCCGCGAACGGCCCCGTTCCAATCTGCGCATACGACAGATGCAGGCTGAACTGCGCGATCTGGCTCGGGTCCGCGCCCAATGCCGCAGCGGAGTTGAATGCATCCTGCAGATTGCCGGAGAAGAACTGGGTCGCGAGGGCATCGACCTGGGAAACCAGATCGTCGATCGCCTTGAGCTCATCCGAGCTCAGACTGCCGCGCACGGAGATCTGCAGGCGACCGCTCGAGATGGCGGCGGCCTGCGAGCCGGACGCGCCATCCGCTGCCGGCGCGGCACCCGCGACGGCGACGATATCCTGCTGACGAAACCGGATCGTGACCCGGTCGCCGTCCGCGGTGGTGATCTGCAGGGACTCCGATTCGCGGCTGAGATATCCGGCCGCCGTCGACGCAGAGCTGACGGTTGGAGTGCCGGTGGTGGACTGCGCGCCGGTGGAGCTCTGCGAGGCGGAAACAGTGGCCGTGCCCGAGACCTGGCTGACGCCGCCGGACGATCCCGTTTGTCCGGACGTTGTACCCGCACCCGATGAGGCGACCTGCACCGGCAACGCATCGATCGCGCGCGACAGGTCGCGGCGGAATCCAGAAATCAACTGCGCCACCCGCGCCGAATCGACGCCCCGGCTCATCAGCGCCTGGGCAGTGCTGTCGAGCGCGGTGTTGATGGCCGTGGCGAGGGCGGGCGCGAGATTCTGGCCTGCGGACAGGCCAGCCGACAGCGCTGAACGCAGCGCCTCGGCAAGATCGCTGACATTGCCCTTGAAGCCGCTCTGGCCGAGCGCACTCCAGACTGCGGCCATGAGCGTCTGCCGCGCGCCGCTGAGATTGGATTGCCGGCCGTGCGCGGCCGCCTGGGCCGCCGTCGAGTCGTGAAGTCTCATGCAATGCCTTCCGGCCCGAGAGGCGAGCCGCGTTCTGCAACGGATTAAGTTCAACTGACCAGCCGGCTGACGGTCGGCCAAGCGACTCTTAAGCTCGGCAGGCCCAGCGATAAGTTGAGTGGCAGCGAGACGAAGAGGCGCGACGCAGCGAAATCTGCGACCGCCATCACAGAAGAGCGGCGGCGGGCGCCGCCGCCGGCGCTACTTGGGGGCGAACACTACCTTCGTCTGCCAGTGCGGAATTCCCGGCAGGTCGGTGTCGATCAAGAGGTTCCCCTGGGCCCGCGCCACCTTCGATGAGACGTGGACCTCGGCGGGGACCGCGCAGTCGGCATCAAGGGGCAGCGGCGTCTCCACGACGATGGGCTTTGCTGCCGCAACGTCGGCAGGGTCCTGGCTCAGGGGCTCGATATGAGCAGCCGTGATGTGAGTCAGCTGTGCCGTGACGAACCGGTAGGGCACGACGCCGTCCCAACCCTTCGGGCTCCTGGCCGAGGTGTCGATGGCGACTTCCCGGGTGAGCGGCGGGGGCGTCAACTGCACTTCGCGCGGCTTTTCGGGCACCCGCTTCTGGCCGGTCGACAGCCCCTGCAGCTTCCACACAGCCTGGTACTGCAGCGGGAAGCTGCTACGGCAGCGGACCGAATAAAAGCCATGCCACTCGAGGCCCTGTTTGTCGGATGCCAGATCGATCCTGAGAGGGCCGCCAATCGCGAACAGGAATACCGAGCCGGGCGAGACCATGGCGTCGGAGGCGACGCGGGCCTTGATCTCGTACATGCCGACTTCGTGGTTTGCAGGATAGGAAGCGGGCGTTTCGTCGTGCACCTGCACGTCGCAGGCGCACAGCGCCAACACCACCGGCACCCAGGAGAATCGGGTCCACTTCGACATGCCGCCCCCACCCTTTCCGGCGCTCCGCCGGATCCGATTCAGCTTGTCGATCGACACTCGTTAGTGTGTCAAGTCCGCCCGTCCGGCACAAGGCCCGTGCCCTGGCGCACAAAAGATGAGCCGGGCGCGCCGCATCCGCGGCCGCCCGGCTCTCGAGGAACCCGTGGGTCCCGTCTTGCTACTTCTTCTTCCGCGCGCCGGAGCGCTTCGCCGCACGGAAAGAAATCCCGGCTCGCATGGCCTTCTGCTGCACGGCCGCCGCCGTCCGCCCGAGCTTCTTCGCCACCTGGCTGGTCGGGGTGCCCGCCTTCGCGAGTTGTTTCAAAGTCTTCAGTTCGCCGGCGCTCCAGGAGGCACCGTCATTCGAGGGACGCTTCGCCATTATTCATTCTCCACTAACCCAATAGAGGGCGGACCGGGATCATACACGTCTGGGGACGCCCGTGCGCACCCAACATGATGGATTGACATGTTGGAAATAACACGGTTCACCCTTGTCAGGGCGGTTGGGACGGCGCGCAGCGCGGCAAGCCGTTCCGACGAGTTGGCGCTGCTGCGTGGCGCGACTCAACTACACCCAAGCGCACGGGAACACGTGTCTTGAGGAGCGGAATTTGCGGCGGCGCAATCCGCAGAAGCTTCAGCACACGTACACCAACGCCTGACAACTGTCGTGTGCGGATCGGCCCCTCACGAGGCAGCGCTCACGCTGCCCGGACAGGGACGCAGCCAGATACCGGGGCGAATGCAGCGGTGCACCACATCTGCAACCTTAAGAAGTCTCATCCGCATACTGTTTGCTTACAGGTCACGTCGTAAACACACGGCAGCACGCGCCCTACGGCGCTGAGCCGATGGCCTCAGGGCCGGCGTTGGGTCGGGATCTACGCTCCGGCGCGCAACACCGAGGGCAGCCAAAGCGACAGCGGGGGTACGAAAGCCACGACCAGCAGGACGGCAAGCACTGCAACATAGAACGGCCAGATGGTCCGCAGCGTCCGGCCGATGCTGATCTTGCCGATCGCGCAGCCGACAAACAGCACGGAGCCGATGGGCGGCGTGATCAGCCCGAGGCCGCCCTTGAGGATGAGGATGACCCCGAAATGCACCGGATTGACGCCGATCGCCTGCGCCACGGGCAGAAATATCGGAGTGCAGACGATGATGAGCGGAGCGAGGTCCATGAACGTGCCCAGCAGGAGGAGGATCGCGATCATCAGCAGGAGCAACAGGTTCTTGTCGTGCGTGACGCTGGTCAACAGGGACACGGCTGCCGCGGGCACCTGCAGGTAGGCCAGAAGCCAGCCGAACGAGGCCGCTGCCCCGATGACGAACACAATGAGTCCCGTCGTGCGCACCGCGCCGGTGCAAGCTTCGAGAAAGGTTCTCCAGGTGAGCCTGCGATACACGACGGCGGTCGTCGTGACGGCGTACACGACGGCAATCGAGGCGCTCTCGATGGCCGTGAAGACTCCGGCACGGATGCCGCCGAAGATGACTCCGACCAGCAGCAGGCCGGGAAGCGCGGCGATGAATCGCCGCAACACCGCCCGGAACCCGGGAAAGGGCTCGGTCGCGTAGCGGCGGCGGCGCGCCATGACGGCCCCTGTCGCCATGAGGGCAATGGTCAGAAGCAGTGCGGGCACGATGCCGGCCGCGAACAGATCGGCGATGGAGATTCCGCCACCAGCGGAGGCGGAGTACAGGATGAGATTGTGGGATGGCGGCACGAGCAGCGCGACGATGGCCGCGGACACCGTCACGCTGACGGCGTAGCCCCGGTCGAACCCGCGGCTGACCATCTGCGGGATCATCGCGCCGCCGATGGCGGACACGTCCGCGATCGCTGAGCCCGACACGCCCCCGAAGAACAGGGACGACAGGACGTTGATCTGCCCCAGCCCGCCGCGCAAATGTCCCACCAGCGAGGCGGCGAGCGCGATCAGGCGTTCCGAGATGCCGCCCCGCATCATCATCTCGCCCGCGAAAATGAACAGCGGAATGGCGATCAGCGTCGTCAGGCTGGCTCCGGCGGCGAGCTGCTGGACGACGACCAGCGTGGGCAGCCCGAGGTACATGACCGTCGCAACCGAGGCCGCGGCCAGGCAGAACGCCACGGGAACCCCGATCATGAGCAGCGCGGCAAAGACCCCGAACAGGATAGCAACAGCCAATGTCAGCCCTCCGCGCTCGAGGCCGCGGCCGACTCGGAGGGCTGCGCGCCAACCGCAGAAGCAAAGCAGAGCTGTTCGAGCGCAAACAGGGTGACGAGCGCTCCACCTGCGCAGATCGGCAGGAAGAACAATCCCTGGGGAACCGGCGCGCCGGCCATGCGCACGTCCCAGCCGTCGACGAGCAGCTCGGCTCCCCAGAAGGCGAGGAGCGAACCGATCGCCGCGATGACAAGCCGCGACACGGTGACGAACACGCGCCGGACCTTCGGCGGCGCGACGTGGAGTGCCAGAACGAAGCCGAAATGAGCGTCCGCACGCACTCCCACCGCGGCGCCCAGCATGATCGAGGTGCTCATCAACAGCAGCGCTACGGGCTCGGTCCAGCTCGGGGAATCGTTCAGAACGTAGCGCGCGTACCCCTGCCACGCCTCGACGAGGGTCATGGCGATGAGCGCGGCGCACGCCACCCACAGGGCGCCCTGCGCCAGCCCCGACAGGGCCGCGGTCACTCGAGCCGTCACGGATCTCATCCCCCCTCCTTTGTCAGACGTCCCCGTCAGGTGGCGCGGATCCGCGCGTACAGCCGCCGCAGCTCAGGATCCTGCAGATACGATTCCACGAGGGGGGCGGCGGCCCGGCGGAACGCGGCCCGATCGACCTCCGTCACGCGGACTCCGGCTTGCTCGACGACGGAGCGCGAGTGAGCCTCGCCGGCATCCCACAATTTGCGCATGTAGGGAACCGAACGTGCCGCGGTGGCCCGCACCAGCTCCCGCTCACGCGCCGGCAGACGGTCGAAGCGGGTCTTCGACATGAGCAGCGCCTCTGGAGAGTAGGAGTGTTCCGTCTGACTCCAGAATCCGGCGACCTCGAAATGGCGGCTGGTGCAGAAGGTCGTCCAGTTGTTCTCCGCGCCATCGATGAGCCGTGTCTGGAGAGCCGAAAATATCTCTCCGTAGGACAAGGGAGTCGGGTTTGCACCCAGGGCGCGGACCAGGCCGACGAACATATCTGAGGGGGGCACGCGGATCTTCAGGCCCGCCAGCGCGCGCGGCTCTGCGGCCGCGTGGCGCCGGTTATAGAAGCAGCGGGTGCCCGAATCGTAGATCGCAAGTCCGACCAGGCCGCGCCGCTCGAACGAAGCGAGGATCTCCCGGCCGATGGGACCATCGACCACGCGGCGCAGATGGTCGGTCGAATCGATGATGTACGGCAGGGACAGAATCCGGGTCGCAGGGAAAGGGTTGTTGAGGGACGCAAAATTGATGCGGGTGATGTCGAGAGCCCCGAAGCGGGCCAGGTCGATCGTGTCGTTCTCGCGGCCCAGTTGGCCCGAGTGATAGACGCGCAGGCCGAGATTGCCGCCGCTCTCGCGCTCGAGCTCCGTTCCCATCCACCGCAGCGCCTCGACAGTCGGATAGCCACTGACATGGACGTCCGAAGCCGTCAGCACCACGCCTTTCCGCGCTGCGCCAGCGCCCGTCCCAGCGCCAGCGCCCGCGTCAGCGCCTGCGCCAGCGTCAGCGCCTGCCCCCGCGTCAGCGCGAGGATCAGTCCCAGCGCCGGTGCCCGATTTGGACAGCGCGGCGCGTGCGTGCAGACAGGCTGCCGCGGTCCCGAGCACCATGTGACGGCGCGAGACCATCAACCGAAGGCTCCCGCCTTTGCTGAGTACGCCCGGCACTCGAGCTCCCCAATCCCTTCGAACCGGGCACGCGCACGCTGTCCGATGCGGATCTCGTGGACTCCCGTCGTAGCCCCGGAAGATACGAGATCGCCCTGCTTCAGCGGCCATCCGAGCCGCGCGCACCTGTCCAGCGCGTAGGCCAGCCCGGCAAGCGGCCCCCCGGGCACCGACACGGCGCCTCCTCTGCCGACGCGGCCCCCCTCGATGAAGGTCTCGGTGGCGAGAGACTCGAGCGGGCGCGCGCGCCAGTCCGGAATCCTCGGCCCCAGCAGCAGGCCGGCGTTGTTGCCGAAGTCGCTGATGATGGCCGTCGGGCCCAGATCGTTGATGGAGGCGAGCGGACTGCCGGCGGTCTCGATGCCAATGTGCAGGTCGCACGCGAGCTGTGCGGCCTGTGCGGCGGTCCAGTCGGCGCGCCGCGGGGCATCGGCGGTCAAGAGAAAGACGAATTCGGCCTCGACGGCGGCAAAGCCCCCCTCGAACACGGGATATTCACTGACCTCTCCGGGCGCAACGCGGCGCACCTCCCGGTGAAATACCGGCCCCACCAGACGCTCCTCCCCGAATCGTTCCTGCCATGGCGGCCCGATCCGGCCGATCTTCCAGCCGGCGACCGAGTCCGGCCACAGGCCGATCGCCTCCTGCTGGTGCGCATAGGCGGCCTCCAGCGTGGACGGCAGGGGGCCGGGAAACTCCCGCAGGGCGGCCGCATTCAGCCGGGCACGGACGAACTGTTGTGCGACCGAGGGGTGGGTCATGAGAAACTCCTGTATAGAGGAAACCGGTGTCATTTACAATTCGCCGGGGTGTCATGAGGGGGGCAGCGCACATGAGCGACTCATTCCGGCAGACCGCCAAGCGGCGGCTCGCCAAGCACCTGAGCGGGGTTTTCGGGACGGTCGCGGCCATCGCGATGGCCGCATCTGGCGCGGCGGCTACGGCCGCGACGCCGCCGGCGGCTCCGGGCCTGCAGCGGTCCGATGACTTACTGGCCTTTCCCGGGGCCCAGGGTTGGGCTGCCCATACTCCCGGCGGGCGTGGCGGCCGGGTCATCCGCGTCACGACGCTGGCTGCCGCCGGACCCGGCTCGCTGCTGGAGGCGCTCGAGGCTCAAGGACCGCGCATCGTCGTGTTCGAAGTCGGCGGGGTCATCGATTTCGCAGGCCAGCAGCTGCGGATCAAGGAACCCTACATCACCCTGGCGGGGCAGACCGCTCCCGCCCCCGGAGTGACCCTGATCCGCGCCGGAGTCGACATCGCAACCCACGACGTCGTCATCCAGCACATCCGGGTGCGCACCGGCACTGCCGGAATGGCGAAGCGCACGGGCTGGGAGCCCGACGCCATGGGTACGGTCGGCGGCGCCTACAACGTCATCGTCGATCACTGCTCGCTGACCTGGGCCATCGACGAGAACCTGTCGTCCTCGGGGCCGCGGTTCGTCGGAGCCGGCCCACAGGAGTGGCGCCAGCACACCTCGCACGCCATCACCTTCAGCAACAACATCATCGCCGAGGGCCTGGCCAACGCCACTCACGCGAAAGGCGAGCACTCCAAGGGCAGCCTCATCCACGACAACGTCACGGACATACTCATCGTCGGCAACCTGTATGCGCACAACTACGAGCGCAGCCCCCTCTTCAAGGGAGGCGTGCACGGCTCGATCATCGGCAACCTCATCTACGATCCGGGCCAGCGCGCTGTGCACTACAACCTGATCGCGGCGGAATGGGGGGAGCACCCCTTCGAGACGGGGCAGGTCGCGCTCATCGGGAATGTGATGCGCGCCGGGCCGTCCACACCGCCTGACGTGGCGCTGTTCATGCTCGGAGGCTCCGGGGACGTGCAGCTCTACATGAAGGACAACATCGCGGTCGACAGGATCGGCCGACCGTTACCGCAGACCGGCCGCTACACGACCGGTCCCGCCGCCATCATCCAGATGCGCACGCCCCCTCCCCTCCCGGAAGGCGTCGAGGTGCTGCCCTCCGTGCAGGTCCAGGACTCGGTCATCCGGAATGCCGGCGCGCGCCCCTGGGACCGCGACGAGCACGACTGGCGGGTCATTGCCGACACGATCGAGGGACGCGGCAGAGTCATCGACAGCGAGCTGGATGTGGGCGGCTATCCGGTGCAGGTGCCGTCGCACCGGCAGTTCGATCCGTCCGCGTGGGACATGCGCTATATGACTTCGAAGGAGACGGCGACGTATCACCCCACCCATTAGGCTCCGGGCGGCGGCTGATCGTGGCGCGCCGGTGGCTCGGCCGGCAGCCGCGATGCCGGCTCACCCAGCGGCGACTCACGCGAAGGCGACTCACGCGGTGGCGACCCACGCGGCGTCAGTGATGGCGCCCCGCGGCCTTCGACCGCGTAGTACACCAGATAGGCGGCTCCTATCGCGGTCGCGATCCATGCGAACGTCAGAAGTCCGTCATTGAAGGTTCCGCGCCCTCCGAGCGCGACCGCCAGCCCGACACAGAACCAGATCAGACCGCGCAGCAGGAAGCGGGACGGCGACCTTGCGGGGAACTCTCCGAGGGAGGGCCGCGACGCCTGGCGCTCGTCCGGCAATTGCGTCGGATTCGGGTCGAGTCCCTTCTCGATGGCGGCCATGCGTTCCTTGTGACGCTGATCGAGCTCTCGTATCTTCGCCCGGTGCATTGTCAGGATCACCGTGATGATCATCCCGATCCCCAGCGTGATCGACAATAAGGGAATCAGGTATACGATCTGCTCCATCCTGTTAACCTCGTCTTCAGCCGGCCAGCCATCGCACGAGCCACTCCAGCTGTGGCCAGCACTGGTGAATCATATAGCCGATGATCACTCCGATCACGGTGGCCAAGGCGGTATCTTTCATCGGTGTCCCAGTGGGCCTGATTTCGCTCGTCACGTGGGTTGATACCCGCCCGAGGCCTGCCGGGTTTCATGACGCGAGGATAAGGGCCAGGACGCGGCGATCCTTTTTCGCTTACCCCCTGAAACCTGCACCCCCACTGGGGCGTATCAACCCAGTGAGGCCGTACCCTGCCCAAGGCGAGTGCCATCGGTGCTGACGGACGGCGATGTCATCGGCCTCGTCCGGGAGAACCGGGGCCAGGAGGCGCTCACAGGGATCGTGCATGGGTACCGGCGCAAGGTATTCGGGCTGGCGTACAGCTTTCTGCGCAGCCGGGAGGCGGCGGAAGACGTGGCACAGGAGGTCTTCATCAGGGTGTGGCGGGCCCTTCCGGGCTTCGACGGGCGCGCATCGCTGTCGACCTGGATCTACACTATCACCCGCAACACGAGCCTCTCGGCTCTGCGTAGCCGGCGCGCCCGGCTGTCGTCGGCCGACGCTGAACCGCTCGTGGAGGCGGACATCGTGGACGAGAGCGCATCCGCCGAGTCCGCCGCGGAGCGCGCCTCGCTTCTGCGGCTGGTCGCGGAACTGCCGGAAAAGCAACGCCAGGTGGTGCTGCTCTTCTACCTGCAGGAGCAGTCGCACGAAGAGGTCTCAGCGATGCTGGCGATGCCGGTCGGAACGGTCAAGACGCTGCTGCATCGCGCTCGCGCGCGCCTCAGCGCCGCGGTGGGAACACAGGAAGGATGAGCAACTCGATGACTTCGCTGGATGCGCGGCTGCAGGCCGCTCTGCAGGGGCTGGACACCTCGCCTGCCTTCGAAGAGCGCCTCATGGTACGGGTGCGCGCGGAATCGGAAGCGCTCACCGTGGAGCGGCTGCAGCGCCTGCAGAGGGCGCGGCTGACGGAGGAACGGCGTTACGGCGTGGCGCGGCAGCAGTTGCGCCTGGCCGCTTTCGTTCGCCAGTTCGCGACTCTGGAATCTGTCGGGATCACGTTGTTGGCGATGTTTGGCGTCCGCGCCGCATGGCTGCAGTTCGGCGCCCCGGCGGTGGAGGTCTTCCAGCTTTACGGGGCACAGATCCTGACCTGGGGTGGCATCGTGCTCGCGCTGCTGCCGGTCGCGATCACCCTCACAGGCTGGAAGCCCCGTCTGCGCTTCGCGCAGTAAAAAGCCGGCGACCGCCACGCGCGGGTCGCCGGCCACTATCGCATCGGCCTTACGACTGGCGCGTGCGCCAGCCCTGGTGATACTCCTGGCGAGCACCTGCTGAATAAGGCGTTACGGAGACCTTCACGCGCACTTCCGTCTGCTTGTGCCGTTCCACCGTCACCTTCTTCGTGCCGCCGTTCTCTTCGCCCCACACGAGTGTGAGCACGTCGCCGACATTGATGTTCTCATCGACCACGCCCAGCGACAGGCCCACGCGCTCGTTGTAGCTGTAGCCGCCGAACATCGAGAAGCCGACGAGCTTGCCACCCATCTTCACCGCATCGTACGAGGACGAGGCATAGTTCGCGATCGGCACGTTGAAGTACTTGAAGTTCTGGCCGGGCGGCTCGAGGATCGATGCCAGGACCTTGCCCAGGTCCTCGCGGTTCCACTCGAAGGTCACCTTCTTGCGCTGCGGCCGCTTGTCCTTGACCATCTTCTCGAGCGCCTCGCGGCCGATGAAGTC